>Ga0315338_1000284_pt1 | contig 149045 bp, 132 predicted proteins | sample ASW8metaG_FD_204518 | JGI IMG/M metagenome (GOLD analysis project Ga0315338, IMG submission 204518) | Ammonia-oxidizing marine archaeal communities from Monterey Bay, California, United States - ASW #8 | ecosystem: Environmental > Aquatic > Marine > Coastal | place: USA: California | collected... | reverse complement strand
CCTCGAAAAGATCTTTATCGTCAATGGCGGTGAGTCCGAGGCCCGCAGCGATATTGTCTCGGGCGGATAGTTTGTAACGCGTGAAGGGTTGAAACATAGCACCGATGCGCCGCCCCAAACTGGCGCGATCCCATTGCGCGATACTCTGTCCATCCAGACACACTTGACCGGATTGCGGGGTGTAGAGGCCGATGAGCAGTTTAATCAGCGTGGACTTGCCGGACCCGTTGGCACCAACAATACCGACTCGGCTGCCCGGCGGAATCGACAGGCTGACCCGATCCAGGGCTGGTTTCTTCTGCCCCGGGTAGGTGAAGGTTACATCGGTCATACACAACCCCCGGGGCGCGGTGGCCGCAGAAGTGGTATCACTTTGTTGGCCTGAAGGGCCGCCGGTGACAAAGGTCTCGGAGGTGTCCAGCAGGGCATATAGATTTGAGACGAAGAGTATGTCCTCGAACGCGCCATTAAACGAGGCAAGAAGTCCGGTGACTGCGCTCTGGCCCTGTTTGAGAAGGGTGACCAGCATCGTCATTTGCCCGAGGCTGATGCGGGACTCGATCGTGGCGAGAACGACCATCACCTTACCGCCCAGAAAAACCACTGAGCTGACGATTCCCAATGCAGTTTGAGCAAAGGCACGGCGGGCCTGAAGATTTCGATCTTTGCCGTAAAGCCGGCTAAACAGCGTGTGGTAGCGATCCATGATCGCCGGCCCGGTCCCGTAGTGAAGTCGCTCCTGGGCGAGGGCATCCCCGGTCAGGAGACTTTCCAGATAGGACCGCTCACGCATTTGCGGTGTCCGACCGGTGTAGAATTTGAACGCCGTGCCTGAGAACAGCAAATCGCCGAGAAACAACGGCAGGCCACCGCCGATAACCAGGGCAATTAGCCAGGGCGAAAAACTGAATAAGAGCAGCGCGGCACCGACCAGGGTCAACGCATTCTGGACCCCGGAAAACAAGCGATTGACCAAGCTGTAGGGCCTGTTGGCCGCGTGCTGACGCGCCAGAACCAATTGTTGTTGAATATCAGGGCGCTCGATTTGCTGCAGATCAAAGCGCGCTGATTTTTCCAGAATGAGCGTGTTGACCGCATAACCAAGTTCAGCGTGCAGGCGTGCCTTAAAAAACAGCATCATGCGCCGAGCGGCCAATAGGAGGGTCAATATGGCCGCTTCGATCGCGACCCAAATAATTGCAGTCTCCCGGTCGGCGGATGTGCCGGTATCGATAGCGGCTATGACGCTATCAACAATCAATTGAGAGACAGCGGCGGCGGCCAGAGGTGTGGTCGCTACGATGATCGTCAAAAAGGCGACGATCAATGTTAGCCCCCTCGAAGAATCCCAGATCAGGCCCAAAGTCCGCAGGGCGTGAGACAGTCCTTCCCGGAAGGAAGGCGGGCGGATGTCGGCTGTCTCGTTAGTGTCCATGCAGGGTCAGGCGACCTTGCTGGATGCCTTGGCCGCATCAGCTTCGGCGGCGGCCATCTTCCGGGATAAGACCGATCCCTTGTGTGGAAAGGGCTCGGTCGGAATGGGTCGCTTCAGGAAGGGTGCAAGTTTTTCAAAGCCCTCGCCGGAACACACATCGATGATCAGCAGGTCTTCAGGGCGGTCCTTGAAGTATTCCATCACCGTGCGGACATGGCGCTCATAGACTGAAACAAACCGGTTGGGCACGAAGTTATAACAACCGTACACCGCGGCCCGCAGGAATTGGCGCATGCGCAAATGCACTTCCTCGTCCGGGTCTTTCGTGTCCTTGAAGGCCGGGCGATTATACCAATGCCGCGAACAGGACTTCAGCCAGGCATCGGTATCGCGAACGGTCAGCACGAATTTGCTGCCCGGATAGGCTTTGTCGAATTGCTCAAAAAACGGTGCGACGGTGATGTCGGTCAGACCGTCATGATATTTAAGCAATGTCAGATCGTACTGGCCGTTTGAAAGCTCCACATAAGTGTCTTCATCGATCGGATAGTGTGAACAGTCATAACCCAGAATTTGCAGGGCGCTGGTCAGGCTACGTGTGCCGGTTCTTGATAGTCCGAGACCAAATACTTTGCCGGCCTTGGTTCCAGCGCCATAAGATACGTGGCTGTTGGATTCATCCAGCCAGGCTTCCAGTTCGGCACGCGTGAACTCACCACGATCTTCAAGTCCAAGGCGTTCGATTTCCTTGGTCGCGTGATTGGGCAAATCTTCGATGAAGGCATGCACCTGGTCTGGGCTGGCATTGGAGGCCATATAGTTTTGGGCATATTCCACAGCATGTCGCGCCACGAACAAATCGCAGGGCTTGTCTGGATTGATATCCCAGCTTTCCATTGAACTCTTCAAGCGCTTGAGTTGAACCGCGGTTCGGGACCGAAGTTCGCGCAATGCGTATTTCATGAAGATGTGGTGATAGGATTGGAAGTGATCGTGCAGAGTGTCAAAATTACGGAATTGCTTGCTCATCCCCATGGGCTTCATGGCCAGATTGCGCAACCGTGATTCTGGCCGCAGCACGTATTTCATGTCGTCTTCGGGCACCTGGGTTGCGGCCATTTTGCGCACCAGATCAATGCGGGTGATGTGAACCCCACAGTGGATGCGCCCGCGAAAACGATCGGTCACGTAGGAGTCGACATAAGGCGCATCGCACTGGTCGATAAATTCGCGCATGTCCTCGAGGATCAGGCAGTCAGCATCGACATAGACGACATAGTCGCAATCATGATCGATGCGCAGCATCTGGTTGACGCATTCGGTAAAAGGTCGAACATCATTGATAATGTGGACCTTGTCCGGCTGGATGTTTTCGATCGCCAACTCAAGCGCCACATCGCGTGTGCGCTCATCGATTTGCCGAAAAACCAGATCTACTTTGGCCATGTGAGTCAGGCCTCCCACTTCATGGATTCATTGTACGACCCGGCGAGCTGGTCGAAGAGCGCGGTATGTTCCGTCGAAAGCTCATGCTTCCAGCGGAGATCGAGCTCTATACCGCCGTGATGGTCCTTGTAATAGGTGCGTGTGCGGTCATTGAGGGCAACGAAGGCTTTTTGGGGGTCGTCGAAGCGTTCCCGCGCAGCGATAAACTGGGTGCCGCTGTTTCCGCCGAGCACATGGTGATCGGTCTTGGCAAAGCCCAACATGGCCGGCTCGAATTCGATTTCCAATAACTTACAGATAGAGTGTGCAACGGTTTCGGTCGATGTGCTGAGCTTTTCGTAACGAACCTTCATCTTGGGGCCGTCAAAACTCTCAAACACCTTCTCGCTGCGCTGCATTTGCGCCATCCAGTCATCGATCTGTTTGGCTGGGTCGCGTTCGGGGTATTTACGGATCCGAGAATTGACCACGGCGCGGCCATCCCGCGTCAACAAAATCAAATGTGGTTGAGCGCCGATTTCGCGCAGCTCGGCGGCGCGGGCATTGATCCAGAGGTCTTTTTTGGTGGTGTCGACGATGATGGTCTTACCGACATGCTGGGCGACCTGGGCATGCAGAGCGGCCTCTTGATCCCAAACAAAGTCAGACCAGATTGGGCAGTCCTCACCACAGATCTTGCAGACGCGTTTGCGCATGGGTTTGGAAGCATCGCCGAGATAGCGGGCCTTGCCGCCTTCACCCATATAGAAGGCTTGGGAGTGGCTTCCGAGAATCATGCCGAGCAGTGTGGATCCAGAATGACCTGCACCCGCGACCATCATGACCTTGAGGTCTGACGTGTTATTCATTGACTACCCCGATCGTCGTCGGTTTCCCCAAACCGAGCCGACACGTCCCTTGCTGGATAAATTGGACCCTGAATGGTGGCTTTCTGCAAGCAAAAAGGTAAGCGGGTATCTGGACCTCGCCCGAGCCCAGGTCATCCGGCAGGTCAGCAAGAGCCCCCCAATCAGGTAATTTCCCCTGACGGTTGTATCGATGGGCCGCTATTATAATTCATTGGAGAATAGTTGATTGCCGGGCTCGACTCCGCCCGAGCTTCTGCGCACACTTGTTTGTGGGGTCCGCAACTTGGGGAATTTCGGGTTATGGTGGCGGACAATAATTTAATTGCGGGATGTGTTATGTTTGGTGAGATTAATCTAACCGTTTTGGTGGGCGTGGCGCTCATTGGTGCGCTTTTGTTGGCGGCCGTCTGGTTAAGTAGTCTTGGCCGAGCTCGCTCGCGAAAAACAAGCCGACGCATTGCCCGGCGTGCATCGGATGTTGCTGCACCAGCGGGCCAGCGGGGCCGGGTTATGGCGGTTTCCACTGATGGTGGAACACGTCTGGATGCCGGTTCGGATATGGGTAAGACTCCCAGTCTGCGCGATGAACACCTGGCGATGATTGATGCAGCCACACGCTCATTTGCGGCCGCTCGAGGGAGTGTCGTCGTTCGGGTCGTCCACCATGGTCCGGATCAATATGTCGACAAACAAACCGCCATCGAAGTTCTGGATGTTTTGCGCCAGGCCGGTCGTGATGCCCGCGTTGATGTGGTGCTCCACACGCCGGGTGGATTGAGTTCCGCGACCCAGCAAATCCTGCACGCGCTGAAAAACCATCGGGGTCCCAAGACGGCCTATGTTCCCTATAGCGCCAAATCTGCGGGCACCATGATCGCCCTGGCTTGCGACAAAATTATGATGGGGCCGAGCGCTGTCCTGGGTCCTATTGACCCGCAGCTGGGCTATCTGCCTGCCAAATTGCTCTCAGAGTTGATGGAAGAAAAAAACGTCGACCGAATTGATGATGAGATGGTGATTATCTCGAAAATGGCCAAGCGCGCGGTTGAGGATTCTCGGCGATTTGCATGCGAGTATGTCAACGCGGCGCATATGACCGGCGATAGCTGTTCGCTAACCGATGATCTGATTGGTGGTGGCCGCAATCACGACTATCCGATCTTGCCGCATGAGGCGATGTCGCTTGGATTGACGGTGGGCACGGAGGTGGCCGAGGAGGTGTTCACAATTTGCAAGCCGCCTCCGGAAGATGAGACTTTCTTCTTTCTGTCCATGTCCAGTCAGCAACGCGCTGAGCTCGAAGCGGTGAAGTCAGTCGAAAAGACTCGATTCATCTGATTGTCTGCCAGTTTGAGGCAGCTGTAATTTCCCATGAATTCTGGATCGCAGCCGTGTAAGCATGAGGGCAGGCGAACAGGGGAAATTGGTTTATGACCATTCTGGTCACTGGAGCGGCAGGCTTTATCGGCTCTCACGCATGTGAGTGGTTGCTGGGGCGGGGTGAAGAGATTGTCGGCATCGACAATCTCAATGATTATTACGACCCGGCTCTGAAACATGCCCGCCTCGAACGACTGAATGGTCGAGATGGATTTCGCTTTGAAAAATTGGACCTCGCCGACAGTGAAGTCTTTCTAAAATTGGTCGCCGACGTGCGTCCGGACCGGATATTACACCTCGCAGCGCAGGCGGGTGTTCGTTATTCTCTCGACAATCCCTTCGCCTATGCGCGTTCGAACTTGACCGGCCACCTGTCGGTTCTTGAAGCCGCGCGCGCGCTGGGGGACCACCTCAAGCACCTGGTCTATGCGTCGTCCAGCTCGGTCTATGGCGAGCGGTCGAATGTGCCGTTCCGTGAGGAAGATGCCGCGGATACGCCGGCCTCACTGTATGCCGCGACGAAGCGGTCAGACGAGATGATGAGCTCGTCCTATGCCAGCCTGTACGGGATACCGGCCACAGGTATGCGCTTTTTCACCGTCTATGGCCCGTGGGGACGTCCGGACATGGCCTATTGGTCGTTTGCCGAGGCGTTGCTGGAGAAGCGTTCGATCAATGTCTTCAATAATGGCAATATGGAGCGGGACTTTACCTATATCGACGATATCATCGATCCGCTCTTGCGCGTTCTTGTGGATGACCCCGCTCGTGGCCGTCACGAAGTTTATAATATTGGTGGTTCTTCACCGGTTCGCCTGATGGATATGATCGCGGCTCTTGAGCGCGCCTTCGGTGATACCGTCGAAAAGATCATGCTGCCGATGCAGCCCGGTGATGTCACGCAGACCTATGCGGATATCACCAAGCTCAGGAATGATTACGGCTATGAGCCGACCGTCCGCATCGATGAGGGCCTGCAGCGTTTTGCTGACTGGTTCGCCACCTGGCGTGGCCGCAACGCCTAGGCAGGCCTGCTAGGGACGACCGATGCTGGTGTAAACCAGGCCAGCCGCTTCCGCTTCTTCCGCGGAATAGATATTACGCAGGTCGACCATGATCGGTGATTTGAGTGAAGCGTGGATACGTTTGAGGTCCAGCGCGCGGAATTCATTCCATTCGGTAATGATCACGAGTGCGTCTGCGTTCTCTACCGCCATATAGGGCCCGGAGACATATTCCACGTCGGAGAAATGCTTTTCAGCTTCCAGCGTGCCGGCCGGGTCAAAGGCCCGTATCTTGGCACCAGCCTCCTGCAGGGCCGGCAGAATGTCCAGACTCGGCGCATCGCGCATATCGTCGGTATTGGGCTTGAATGTCAGACCAAAAATACCAATCGTCTTGCCAGCGACATCGCCGCCGCAAGCGTCGATGATCTTACCAGCCATAGCGCGCTTGCGGGCATCATTGACGTCGACCACGGTCTCGATAAGCCGAAGCGGTGTGCCTGCATCCTGGGCCGTACGTGTCAGCGCCAGAGTGTCCTTGGGGAAGCAGGAGCCACCGTAGCCGGGGCCTGCATTGAGGAATTTATTGCCAATCCTGTTGTCCAGGCCAACGCCCTTGGCGACTTCCTGAACATTGGCACCTACCTGTTCGCACAATTCAGCGATCTCGTTGATGAAGGTGATTTTCATCGCGAGAAAGGCGTTGCCGGCATATTTGATCAGTTCGGATGTGCGCCGTTCGGTAAACACGATCGGTGTTTCGTTGAGGAAGAGCGGGCGATAGATATCGTGCATAACGGTCCGCGCTCGCTCGTCATCGGTTCCGACAACAACACGATCTGGACGCTTGAAATCATCAATCGCAGCGCCTTCGCGCAAAAACTCCGGGTTGGAGACCACCGCGAAATCGGCATCGGGCCGCGCTTCGCGAATGATACGCTCGACTTCATCGCCGGTCCCAACAGGCACGGTCGATTTTGTGACGACGACGGTATAGCCATCCATCACTTCAGCAATTTCCTTGGCGGCAGCGTATACAAAGCTCAGATCCGCAAATCCGTCACCACGGCGTGACGGTGTGCCCACAGCGATAAAGACAGCGTCTGCATCGCGCACGGCTTCGGTCAGGTCCTGGGTGAAAGAGAGGCGGTCATCGCGCACATTGCGCTGGACCAATAAGTCCAGGCCCGGCTCATAAATCGGAATGCCGCCGGCATTGAGGACTTCGACTTTGCTGGCGTCTTTATCGACGCAAACAACATCATGTCCGAAATCCGCGAAACATGCGCCAGAAACCAAGCCGACATATCCGGTACCGATCATTGCAATGCGCATGTGTTCTCACTCCTGTTCAGATATCTGAGGTATCGCCGAGCCACTCGCGTGGTGCAAGGTTTGATTCTGCGAATTGTGGAAGTGGGCCTGCGACCTATTTGCGTTGGTTTGCGACAAACAATTGGCGGATGCCCGCCTTGCCGGCTTGCAGTAGTGGGCGTTCCAGCCATTTATTGGACACAAAGCCGAGGATGATACACCCGACCAGACCGGTGACGAAGAAGATCAACCCGCTCCATAGTGATCCGCCCATAGCTGATGGAATCAGGCGCGCCAGTAATCCGATCAATAATATATGGCTCAGATAGATTGCGTAGGACCAGTCGCCGATCTGAGCGACCGGGGCGGGCAATGACGGTTTCCAGGCGAGGACCGCGGCAACGCATCCGAGGGCGAACGGTGCCATCAGCGCCACTCTGCTCACTGGATCTTCCAGCCCGCTAAGTCCCGAGGCGCTCAAGGCGATCATTGCATGCACGGCGCCTGCGCCGGTCAGAACCAAGGTCACCCAACGCAAGCTTTGAAGTCGAGCATCAAAATGCGCCAGAAGCCCGCCACCCAGGAACAGCAAATTGAACGGGCTCAATACAAGCGCCAACCAGGGCGATGCCACGACCGGGAAGAGCGTCGCCGACATCACTGTCAAAAGTCCCCAACCCGCCGCCGCCCAAGGCTGGGCTCGTCGTGGGAGCGCAAGCCAGATCGCGTAGGCTGCGTAGAAATACAATTCGTGAGTGAGTGTCCATCCGACCATTAATATTGGCGGCTGCCCTGTTGGGATCAGGCTAAGAGAGCCAACGAGATCTAACGCACCCGCATCACGGGTCAGCGCGTCGCCTATGGTGAAATAGCCAATCAAAGCCGCGGCTGTGAACGCCCAATAAAGCGGAAAAATCCGGTTGGCCCGTTGCAGGATGAAGGGAAGATTCAATCCTTGCAAACCGCCATAGAGGCGATGGATGATGTAGCCAGATATGACGAAAAACACATCAACACCGCCAAAACCAAAATAGGCAAAGTCGCCGAGCAGGGGCGTGTCGAAGAAGCGTGCATTGCTCTGATGCAAGTGTGCGATCACGACGAGTATCACAGCGAAACCGCGCAGGTATTGTATCTGTGGGATGATCGGTTGTTTAGCGGCCGTCATGGTTTGGCGGCCAATGTGCACAGCGCTTTTTCGAAGCTCGCTTGAGAGACGCCGTAGGCGAGTTCGATGCGATGACAATCGAGCACTGACCAGGCGGGGCGCGGCGCGTGGGCACCGTAATCTTGAGTGCTGACCGGTTCGATCTGACACTGCGTTCGTCCAAGAGATGTAAAGATTTTTGTCGCAAACTGGGCCCAGCTCATGGCGCTGTCATCGCAATAATTGAAGATGCCCCAGTGAGCGTGACCGGATGCCACTTGTCGCGCGACCTTCAAGATTGCTTCAGCCAAATTGTGTGCGAGGGTTGGGCATCCCGTCTGGTCATCGACCACTAGCAGTACATCCCGGCTTTGCGATAACCGATCCATCGTCGCGTAAAAATTGCCGGTGGATCCGCCATACAGCCATGACGTGCGGATAATGACGTGTTTGTGCCAGTTCGCCGCGATTGCATTCTCGCCATCAAGCTTGGTTCGGCCATAGATAGAGGTCGGAGCTGTCCTATCCGTTTCCATCAAGGGGCGATCAATTCCGTCGGCATAGACGTAATCGGTGGAGATATGAATGAGTGGAATATTGGCTTTGGCGCAGGCGGTCGCTATTTCTCCGGGAGCGACGGCATTGATCCGTGCGGCAGCTTCGTGGTCACTCTCGGCCGCGTCTACATTGGTATAGGCAGCGGTGTTTATGACGATGTCTGGTTTGTCCGGCCCGGATAGTTGCAGGCTCAGAACGGGCCCAATGGTCTCAGCATCTGCCAAATCAATTATTGGTCGCCCGATCGCATCGCAATCTATGCCGGACGTGGCCGCAAGTTTGATCACGGCCCGGGCAAGCTGACCTTGATGCCCAATGAGTAGAACCCGCATTGGCGTCATGAAGCCCCCAGGCCGAGTCGCTCGAGCGCGGGTTGCCCGGTCGAGTGGTTCAGGGCGTTACGGCACCAGTCAGCATGTTCGACATACCAGGCGATTGTATCGCGCAAACCGTCTTCAAGCCCAATGCTTGGCGTCCAGCCCAGCTCATCGCGAATTTTGCTCGCGTCTATCGCGTAGCGGAAATCGTGTCCCGGACGATCGGTCACATACTCAATCTGATCTGCGTGGGGTGATAAGCCTTGTCGCGTTTCGTCCAGGCGCTGGCAGATGGCCTTCACCAGCTCGATATTTGAGCGCTCCGCATTGCCACCGATATTATAGGTCTCGCCGATCCGCCCCTGCGCCAGAACCACCAATAGTGCATCAACGTGATCATCCACATGGAGCCAGTCGCGCACATTGAGCCCGCGTCCATAGACTGGAATATTCTTACCCGCGAGTGCCCGCAGCGTCACCACCGGGATCAGCTTTTCGGGGAATTGATAGGGGCCGTAATTGTTGGAGCAATTGGTGATAATGGCTGGAAACCCGTAGGTTTCGTGCCAGGCCCGGACCAGCATGTCGGCCGACGCCTTGCTGGCGGCATAGGGCGAGTTGGGTTTGTAAGGACTGTCCTCGGTAAATGCACCGGTCTTTCCAAGGGAGCCGTATACTTCGTCAGTGGAGACATGAATGAAGCGGATTTGATCGGCTTCGGCGGTCGGAAGTGTTTGCAGATGTTCCCGGCAGGCCTGCAGCAATACGGCGGTGCCCGTCACATTGGTGCTGACAAATTCAAGCGGTCCGTCGATTGAACGATCAACGTGCGATTCCGCGGCAAGATGCATCACCGCGTCAGGTTGATGCTCGGCAAAAATTCGTTGCATGGCACCCGCATCGCGAATATCGGCATGCTCAAAATCGTAGAGCGATGATTGCGATACGCTGACCAGATTGTCCGGATTGGCCGCATAGGTCAGCGCGTCAACATTGATAACACTGTGGCCGCGCCCAACCGCCATCCGCACGAGTGCCGATCCGATAAAACCACATCCGCCAGTGATGAGAATTTTCATGATCGAAACCGGCCTTTATTCGTCTTCGTATCGAAACGGCGCGGCGGCAGAAAACGTTTCCCAGGATTGCGCATTCTCATCCTTATCAGACAACACAGGCAGTTTATCGCCCATCGCCCAGTCAATTGCCAGATCAGGGTCATTCCACGCCACCGAACGATCTCCGCCAGGGGAGTATTCGTTATCAACCTTATACATCACAATCGTATCGGGTTCGCGGGTAACAAATCCATGCACAAACCCGCGAGGCACAAACACTTGCTTGGCATTTTCGGCGCTTAACTCAATCTGGCAGGATTGCCCAAAAGTCGGCGACCCAAAACGCGCATCCACAATTACATCCAGCACCCGCCCTGCCAGTACGCGCACCAGCTTCGCCTGAGCAAAGGGAGGTAACTGATAATGCAGACCACGCAACGTGCCGACTTGTTCGGAGAGCGACTGATTGTCCTGGATAAAGTCCGCATCAATCCCGGCCGATTTTAGCGCTTCGTGATTATAGGGCACCGCGAAATACCCACGCCCGTCCGGATAGCTGGGCGGCGAAATAATCGCGGCCCCGGAAAGCTTTAGAGGTTCAATTTTGAATTCGCTGTTTGCCATGGATTTTTTATGCGGGGGTTTTGGGGGGCAGACAAGGTGTGTGCTGCTTGTGGGAGGGGTGATTTAACGACCCGTTAGGTCGGCTCCAGTTCCCTGTTCGGGCCGATAAACAGCGAAGTTCAACGAAAACGGCCGGTTGTCGGTAGTTCGATATCGCTTAGCCTCTGAAATGTGCTGGTTTATCGAGGTTTCCCTAAAATCGGATCAGGGAATGTTATTCGGTTTACAGGGAAAGTTTGATCGCATTGCAGCGATTTCGATTGGATCTATCGGAATGCGGATTGTCTAGTACGGTGGACCTAGTGGGGGCAGTGATTTGAAAGGTTATTGGTCTGTGGCAGTCAATATGCAGTACCGCGTCATCTTCCGATTTAGGGGTAATGATGCAAGTGAAGTTCGCTTTGTTGATTATCCTGACCAGCGAAATGAAAATGCCAAGGAGGGCAAAGATATGTCGATGTTTGAAGTAAGCGCCCCGACCCACACCGTGGGTGAGCATCTCGCTGACTTTATGGGAGAGATGGGGCTAAAGACTCCAACCCTGGCAAAGCGCCTCGATATTTCACGCTCGCGAATGGTTCGGCTTCGCCAGGGTGCGCGCTGCGATGGAGATATGGCTCTACGCCTGTCGTGCTTTTTTGAAACTTCGCCACAGTATTGGATGCATTTGCAGGCACTCCGCGATTTGTCTGACGCGAAATGCTCTGTTGGCGATTCAATTGCGGCGGCTGTTATGCCGTATGTTGAGACCGGTTCTTCGATAAGTTGAACTTTTGAGACGTGGTGCGGAGGGTGTGTCTAGGGCAAGCTTTGCCGCAATGATCGATCCCTCGCCGGACCATTTGCAGGCGAGACCGTACTCTCAAATTGTATAATGTGTGATGCATTAAACGCTGTTATGTTTCACACGTGATACAAAGTGGGTCTCTAAGCGCCCATCATTTTCGAAGATGCCGCCGCTTTTTAGATGTGTCACTGTCTTCGCGACTTTGAGCGGCCGTCCAAAACACAACCTCTCTAATCCGGTATATTCAGGTATTTATTCGGGTGACTATTCCGGTATAATCGGGTAGTTATTCGGGTATGCTCAATACTGAAACAATCCAAATAACCCCCGAACTGCTGGCCTTGCTCTCCGAAATCGATGAGTTTAAGGGGGCTTGGCGTGCTTTGGGTGTGCTTGCGCCAGAGCGATTGCGTGCCTTGCGTCGTGTCGCGACCGTTGAAAGCATCGGGTCATCCACTCGCATCGAAGGCAGCAAGCTGACAGACCGTGAGGTCGATGAATTGTTGGGCAAGCTGGAAGTCAGGAAATTTGATACCCGGGACGAACAGGAAGTTGCCGGCTATGCCGATTTAATGGAAACGGTGTTTCAGGCTTGGGCAGATATCCCCATCACGGAAAATCATATCAAACAGCTTCACCGCGACCTGCTGCGCTACAGTGCTAAAGACGAGCGCCATAGGGGTGAATACAAGACCTCACGAAATGATGCCGGCGCCTTTGACGCGAGCGGCAATATGATTGGTGTCGTCTGCGAAACGGTAACGCCATTTGATACTCCACAGCGGATGGCTGACCTGGTCAATTGGTTGACCAAGGCGCGCGAGCTCCAACGCGTCCATCCTTTGTTGATCGTCTCTGTCTTCACTGTGGTGTTTTTGGAAATTCACCCGTTTCAAGATGGTAATGGACGCCTAAGCCGTATCCTGACAACTTTGCTGCTTTTGCAGGCCGGGTATGCATACGTACCCTACTCGTCTCTTGAAACTGTGATTGAGGATAGCAAAGAGGGGTACTATATCGCCTTGCGCCAAACTCAAAACACTATCCGAACAGACAAGCCGAATTGGCAGCCGTGGCTTATGTTCGCGATGCGCGCCATGCAGCAACAAAAGCGCCGCTTAGCCGTCAAAATCGAGCATGAAGAGCGCAGCCTAGTACACCTGACGGAGTTGGCAATTCTGATTTTGGAATATGCTCGTCAACACGGCCGGGTAACCAATCGAGACATGGTGACGGATGTGGGCGCGAGCCCGAACACCCTGAAAGCGACATTTCGGTCCCTGGTCGAAAAGGGGATGCTTATTCGGCACGGAGGCGGACGGTCCACCTGGTACGGCCTTCCACAAAGTTGAGGGGCTGACCAGGGCCTTGAAGGTGCATATGGCCCTGTTTGGCGACATCGGGAAGGTTGAAAGCCCTTCCTTGCTTCTGTCGCTCAAAAGACGACCGGCACCCAGCAACGTACTTGAAGGTCAATCATTTTTTGTTAGAAAAATTTCAGCATAACTGTCCTCAAATGCTACCACCTCAAGCTCCTTCAGAGCCGCAAATTCTTTTGTGCGAGCGCGATTTGAGAGTTGTCCATTGTTTTGGTGCAGGAAGTTAAAGAGCATGTCTATTGTCGAGGCCGGCATCTCAATGCATTCTGTCACTTGGGTTTTGAAGCGGTCATATCTTTGTAGAAACTCGATCTCGTCGGGCAGGTCGTGTTCTATTGTTCGCTCGACGCATTCATACAAGAATTCAACATGCGGTGTTGCGTCAAAATAGCGATAAAAATCGACCGTTTCGTTGAGGACCTCCACATTCATCTTGGTGGTTGGATTCCACTCGATGAGGGGAAGCAAGCGTTGGGAATATGCTTCTAGAACGTCGCGGTACTCGTCGATACGGTCCAGGATCGCTGCTGATACCGGGAAAATGAGACCAGGCGGGTTGAATTTTCTAGCTGTCAGAACATGGTGGATCAAATACCGGTGAATTCGTCCGTTCCCGTCATCGAATGGATGGATGTAGACAAAGCCAAAGGCGAGAATCGCCGCCGCGATGACAGGGTCGAGCTCGCATCCGTATTCCTTGTTAAACGAGATGAGCCCCTCAATAAGTTGTGGCAAGTCCTTGGAGCGCGCGCTGATGTGATCAGGCAGGGGCATGCGTGATCCGGTCTCGTGGGTGCCGACAAAGCCTCCCTCCTTCCGGACGCCCATTTTTACAAAGCGGTTGTCCTTACCAATGACGATCCGTTGGAGGCGCAGTAATTCATTGGCATCGAGGTCCTGCTTGCCCGCTTCCCCAATCGCTTGGCCCCAACGCTGGATGCGATCGTGAGGCCCTGCGTCGCCTTCGATGGCGTAGCTCGACTTTGAGTCCTTCAAGAGAAGGAATGCAGCCGTGCGTGCAAGAATGTTCTTTGATGCAGTCCCGATTATCGTTTGAGCGTGTTTATCCAATTGTGCGTCGACGAAGCTTTGTATCTTGGGTGTGCGCGACACAAGTGGGCAGAATTCGCGATTGCCGGGAAGATTGTTGCGGACCCGATGTCGTGGCGAGGTTTTTCCTTTGACCGCCCATTGAAGCTTGTTGTCGACAATTTCGGTATAAACCCCCGCCTTAGCGTCAGGGAGGTCGAGCTGTCCGTCTAGCAGCCATTCATATAGAAACCAAAGACGCCTCATATATCCGCTGCTTGGCTTGGCCTTGATGATGGCTCCGATTTCGGCGGCGCCTGCCGCCTCGAAAACCCGTTTGAGGACCAAAAGGTCAAGACCCTCATATTTCAGTGCGAATACGAGATGACCTGCAAGCGTCGGAGCGGGTGCGTGACGCGGCGTAAAAAGGCGCCAACTATCCCGTTCATATATTTTATGGCGATCGCTTACAGCGCATAGGCTAGAGGGTAGCGGGACTTGAAGGTCGAAAGCGTCTATCAGCGCAGCATAACCGACAAGCAGCGCGGTTTCTGGAAGTTTGTTTTCCTGAAGGGTGTCAGTCTTTTTGGAAAATTGGTTCATTCCATTGTGATTCATGAAAAATCGTTACTTTTTGTGAATTTTGGTTCTTTGGAGGGGTGTATCGTGATATGTCGACAAAGTCTATGAAAAATAGTATAAAATCTCTCGAGTATGTGAATTATGATAATAGTGGTAGTGACTTTCTGAAAGGGCACTGAAGTCGAGTGATCCAAAAAGTGTGTTTTTGTGGGTGTCAGCCCAATGACCCTCAAGCTTTCTCGCGGCAAACGCCTCGAATTTTCCCGATCGGGAAAATTTGGTAGATATTTTCTCAATTCGATCCAATTATTCCCGATCGGGAACGATTTCGGAAAAAATATCACGATACCACCCCCTCAAACCCGCACCACTCCTTGACTCTCCCCCCACAACTCACACGCTATCCCCAAGGGATCGATGCCCTGGGTGCGCCACCAGGCGCGTTCGTGGGGGTCTTTGTGGAGTTTTATGTGGTGGCTGCGGCATAGGGGGACGGTGAATTCGTCGGAAACTTTTTTGGCCATGGCTGTGGGCTGGGCAAAGCGCAGGTGATGGGCGTCGACGGGGAGGCGGTCGCAAATCAGGCAGGGTTGTTTTCTGACGTGGGCGAGATGCGACTTGTCGCGACGACGGGTTTGTTTTGGCAGCAGGATGGCGCTGTCATTGTCAGCGGCGGCGGGCGCGGCTTTATGGCTTTGTGACGTCACCCCGGGGGGACGGCTTTCATCGTCATCGCCGGGGAAGGGGCGTTCCGCCGGAGGCGGGGTGCGTACCGAAGGTGATTTGGCGGCCGGTTTGCTCGCTCGGGATGCGGCCCTGGGCGGCCGTAATCCCTTACCGAAAGTGGCCAGCGTTCGCGCTGTTGCGTCTAGCTCCGCGGCCTTTAGACCGCGGTCATGGGCCTCAAACGGCGTTGAGCCACGCCCGTCGCCGCAACCATAGCCTTGCCGTGTGATCGTCTTGTCTCCGATTTGAAGTTAGATACAGATCTTCGCCACATAGGCGGTGGTGATTGTCGCGCCGATTTCCCGGGTGGCGGCACAACGCATTTCGATGATCTGGCGAGACCAGCCGCCAAAACCGAAAATGCGGTTGGCATTGTCGATGGTTAACCAGGCGGTTTGGGTTGGTGATTTCGCATCGCCGCTGGACCGAGCCCGGCGGCTGAGCGCCTGATGTTTGTTGCACACGGTCATTTTGTCCTCACAGTCAAAACAGGCGCCGGTTCAGCCAGTTTTGCGCCGGATATTTCCAAACCTGCTTTGAGGGCGATGAGCACGGCCCGCCGATCAAGCTTGGCCGGTTGGGGTCGGAAATAATCCTCCGGTATTGCGTCCTCATCGGTGACGCCGAGCGCTTGTGAACCCGGTCGCACTGTCACAGTCATGTCATCTGAGACTATACGGTCGAGTTGCGCCTCGGTTATGATATCGCCGGTCAATCGCCGCAAGCCTTTCGCCCGGTCTGCCAGGCGAGATGCCCTTGCGCGCATCGCTTCTATTCGTGTTCTCAGAGCAAGGCAGGACGCTTCGTCATCGAGCGCCTTGCGCAGAGTTTCTGCGATCATCTCATTGAGATCGGTTAGCCCCTCAAGCGTGTCGTTGAGCGTTTCATCGTCAATGTCGCCATAGGCCGACAAGAGTTGTTCGCGGTATCTGTTGTGAATTTGTAGGGTCGTTGAAATGGCTTGCATGGATGTTCTCCTGTTGAATTTACAAGAGACATCACCGCTCTGCTGGCGCGCACAGTCCAGTCTAGACACTGGAATTGCTACAGAAAATGAAATTAGTGTCTCCAGGTGGGGACACTAATTGTTGGTCAGTTCAATTCGGATCGGATCACGCATCTCTAGAATACTGTGTTCACGTCATTCACGAACCGAGGGCGAGGCGGGTTTCGACGGCCTGTGGCCAGATTGATTTGCATGAAGCCGCGACCCCTACGACTGCCAAGCCAATTTAGGAATTGCGAAATCGAGTCGACCTGATCGTCATGACTTGCGTCGGGGAAGGCTGCCATTTCGCGGCGTAGTGTGTCCCACCAGGGCGGCTCAGTCGGAAATTTGATCATGCCGCTTTGAAGTGCGTCCAGCTGCGGGACCAGACGGTCCAGTTTGGAGCCGGTTGCTCTGACGGTTTGATACAGAACCATTCTTTCGGCCCGAAATTGTTGGACCAAGGCCGTGCCATTGGAGGAGTCCTCCACCAGAACGAGATCAGGGCGCCATTTGCGCGCAAGCTGCAGCATGCGGGCCTTTAGATCCGGATATTCCAGCTTTGTCCGGACAAGGTCGAGTAGATGCCAATTGCGTTCAGAAAATCCCCACGTGGTGCAGACCGAATAGTCACAGCGCGGCCCAGTTTTGGCGGCGGTATCCCAGCTCTGGACAACCCGGGTGCATTGGTCCCGCGGGGTTAGCTCGTCTACCAGACAGAGCTTCTCGAGCCTGATCACGGCCCCGTCCGGGGGAACGGGGTTTTGCTGGTATTGGGCACTAAAGGCTGCGCTGCCGACCTCTGCACGCTTTTGCTCAGCCGTTTCAATGTCCCAGCGTTCAATATCTAGAATTTCATCGGGTCGCCGGTGCCAGAACCGGCCGCCGTAGAGAGGGAGCTTCGCAGGCGCCTCAGCGATCAAGGGCAGGTTGAGATGCTCGAATGTATTGGTCGTAATGAGTTGGGCGGGCAGGTCGTCCTCATGTAAGCGCTGTTGTATCGAGATTAGTGAGCCGCGCTTGGGGTTGTCGAAGCGCGACAAGAGAGCACCGCAATAATATTCATAGGCGGCTTCGCGCTTGACCTGGGATGAGAGATCCTGCGCCTTCATCAAATCATCGATGATGATCAAGTCGGCGCCAAAACCCGTGGTCGCCCCTCCGACGGTCACTGACCGCCGAATGCCATTGGTCGACGTGCGCAGTTCGCTCTTGGTTGACGAGGCGATTTTAAAGGCCGGGAAAAGTTGGCGATACCACTGTGATCTGACGACGAGGCCGAAATCATGGGCATGTTGGTTGGAGAGGTCGTCGCCATAGGTCGCCACCATGATGCGCAGTGTTGGGTCATTGCCCATCAACCATGCGGTCAACGCCACGGAGCCAGCGATGGATTTAAGATGGCGCGGTGGGATGGTGACCAGCAGACGGCTGGCATCGGTCTGGGCCGCGTTCTGAAGCGCAAAGCACATGGCTTCAAGGTAGGGCGCTTTGGAAAGTTTTGTATTTCCGTGAAGTTCCGCAAAGACTTTGTGGACAAAGAAATATAGGCAGGTGCGTCGAAGAGGTATGGCCGAGCGGTTTGGGTCAATCATCGTCGTTATCACCTTGGTCGGCGATCGCGGCTTCTTTGTGCCATGTCGCGATTTCTTCCAGAATGGCGCGATCTTCTTCTGGGTCGAATGTAGCGTTTTCGCTGTCGCTGGTCGGATTTAAGCGTTGGCAAGCCGCCGCCATTTTAAGCATCCGGTCGAGCGCCTTGGCATCTCCTTCCAAGGCAATTTTTTTTGTTTGAGTAAGATGGCTTCGACGAGCGTAACTTGGCGTGATGTTCCTCCTTCTCGTATCGATACTTTGGAGAAGAGCGTTTCTTCGATCATAGTGCTGAGATTTTTGGAACCCTTGGGGCGTCCTTTGGGGTTGCCCGATTTTCCCTTCTTAAACTGGTGTGATGCGGGTGGATTGGCGTATCCGACAGGCTTGTGGGGATCTGAGCCAATGTTGGATCGGGACGTTTTTTGCGTTGCGGTTTTCGGCGTCGGACGGGTGCGGTGTCTGACGCGGGGTTTGTTGGACTGATCCATCACGAATTCTCCCGGCTAGCGCGCACCACAGCAAATGTTTCACCGGTCTCTGCGTGAATGGCTTCGATACCAAAAGCGGACAGCATTCGTGTAATGATGACATCGACATAGGCCGGGTCCAGTTCAACCAAACAGGCGATGCGCCCCGTTTGCTGGGCCGCGACCATGGTAGTGCCGCTGCCGCCAAAGCAATCAAGCACCGTGTCGCCACGGGCGGTGACGTCCTTGATGGCGTCACTGACCAGAGCGACCGGTTTAACCGTCGGGTGCAAGGCCAGTAACGCATCGCGTTCTTTGGAGGCAGTGCTGCATCCCGCGTAGTCCCACACATTTGTTCGGTCTCGGCCGTGTTTGCCGAGCTCGATATTATTGCGGTGAGAGGTTCCAGGCTTTTTGAGAACCGCAACAAGTTCGTGCTGGGAGCGGTAAAGCGATCCCATTCCGCCCTTCCCCTTGTCCCAGACCGCAAGGTTGAGAAGTTGCAGCCCCGCTGATTGGGCGGCCACGATCAGCGGCGATATGGATCGCCAATCCATGCAGGAGAAAAGAACGCCGCCGGGGCTGGTATTCTCCGCAAGTCGTGTGTGGGCTGTTTTGAGGAAGTTAGAAAATTCGTCGCCGCTCATCTCGCCGGAGGCCTGAACAAACTCTGCGTGCTTGATCTTGCCCAGACCGCAAACATTTCTGTCTATGGCGACGTTATACGGCGCATCGGCAAAGACAGCGTCGGCTAGCTGGCCGTCTAATAATGCCTCGTAAGTATTCGCTTCAAGAGCATCACCGCAAACAAGCCGGTGCTCACCAATGATCCACAAATCGCCAAGGCGTGAGATGGGATCGTCAGGCGGATCAGGAACATCCTCATCAAGCGCCTCACCTGATCCGTCATCGATGAGAATATCAATCTCGCCGACCTCAAACCCGGTTAGTTCGATATCAATCTCAAGATCGAGAAGTTCGGTGATCTCCAGACGCAGGGCATCACGGTCCCAGTCGGCTTCCTCGGCCAGGCGGTTATCGGCGATGCGGTAGGCGCGGATCTCGGCTGGAGAGAGATGATCAACACGGATGGCTGGGGCGGAGGTCAGGCCAAGCTTCTTGGCGGCCGCAATACGGGCGGTGCCCGCGATGATCTCGTTCTGCCCATCAATCAGGATGGGAGAGACCCAGCCAAATTGTTCAAGTGACCGGGCGATTTTCTTGATCTGGCTGGCGGGGTGATCGCGCAGGGCGCGATTGGGGGCCTTCAAGGCGGCGAGCTCTACCTCGATGAGGTGAAGGTGGTTGAATATCGGCGCAGATGGCCGGGGCTTTATTTGTTGGGGCAACATTTAGTTACACTCCCATTGCCTCGCCTCCCATTGGTGCGGGCGCGGGTACCGGATCACCCAGCACCTCACCGCCCGCACGGGAGTGCGAGAGTTTTTGAAAGTGTTCCTGTTCTGCTGCCGGAACGTGCTGCCCCTCCCGTTAGGGAAGTGATCTGGACTTGGGGAGGGAGGTCATGAAGCGCAAGGGGGATGCGGGATCGGAGTTAGAGATGCCTGAGCGCAACCCTATCCTATCGTCTTTCGCCTTCTGAAATTCTGATGATCAGGCTTAAGGCGACAAAAGCTAAGAAGCCGCCGGCGGGCATCATCCAAACATGTGACCCAAACGGGGTGGTGAATTGGAAACAAGCGCTAATCAAAAGAAAAACGACGCTCCATAACCCGAGCGTTGCTAATAATATTTTTGTGAAATTTGATCGGTAGGACGGGGATATAAATAGCAATCCCAGCCGCGCCCCTAGGTCTAGGCCCATAAATAAGATTGTGAAGAGTATCGATGTGCCAGCCCAAATTAAGGGATAGCTCCAATCTGACTGGGATGCGTAAAGTACCGAAAGAGGAATGGCACCACCGATGGCGATGAGTGCCTTTACAAAATACTCGCGTTGCAGTTTGGAAAATTCTGCCATCATTCGCCACTCCGCGCGGAACATACCTGATATTTACGCGTCGTCGTGGTTTTCCAAAAACCATTGATACGCATCCGTTAGGCCTGCTCGCAGGGAGATGCGGGGAGACCAGCCCATTTCCCTAAGGCGATCCGCCGACATCAGCTTCCTCGGAGTGCCGTCCGGCTTGCTCGTATCTTTTTCCAGCTCGCCGTCAAAGCCGACCACTTCCATCACCATACGCGTCAGGGCTTCGATGGTTTCGTCTGTGCCGGAGCCGACATTGATGTGCTGGTCGTCGGAATAGGTCTTCATCAGGAAGACGAGGGCATCGGCGCAATCGTCGGCGTGGAGGAATTCGCGGAGCGGAGTGCCTGTGCCCCACATGACCATAGAATTATCGTTGTTTTGCTTGGCGTTGTGGGCCTTGCGGATCAGGGCGGGGATGACGTGGGAGGATTTGAGGTCGAAATTGTCGAAGGGGCCGTAGAGATTGGTCGGCATGGCGGAGATAAAGTCTGCGCCGTGTTGCTGGCGGTAGGCCTGGCAGAGTTTGATGCCGGCGATTTTGGCGATGGCATACCATTCATTGGTGGGCTCAAGCGGGCCGGTCAGCAGGGCGTCTTCGGGGATGGGTTGCGGGGCCAGCTTTGGATAGATGCAGGACGAGCCGAGGAATAGGAGTTTTTCGACGCCGGTTTTGTGGGCGGCGTGGATGATGTTGGAGGCGATGGCGAGATTTTCGTAGAGAAAGTCGGCGGGGTATGTGGAATTGGCGAGGATGCCGCCGACCTTGGCGGCGGGAACGAATACCGCTTCTGGACGGGACTCGGCCATCCAGTTTTCCACTTGGTCCTGTCGTGATAAGTCGACCTCCTGGCGGGTGACTGTCAGCAAATCGCCAATGCCTTCCTGCTCGAGGCGACGGCAGATAGCGGATCCCACCATGCCGCGGTGTCCGGCGACCCAGACTCGTTTGCCTTCAAGCGAATAGATTGTTTCTGCGTGATCGGTCACTGCGTCTTCCTAGCTGTAAGCAAATATTGATGGAGGGGCCGCTCAGCCCAACACTTCCGCCGCAACGGCCCGTGCGGCGTCACCAAGCTCTTCATTGTGGATCGCATGCGCCAGCGTGGCTCGCAGATAACCGAGCTTGTCCCCGCAATCGTAGGACATGCCGCCATATTCGACGGCGAAGAATGCGTCATTTTCCATCAAGCGGGCCATGGCGTCGGTCAGCTGGATTTCTCCGCCGGCGCCAGCAGCCTGGTCCTTGAGATAGTCAAAGATCTTGCCCTGGAGAATGTAGCGCCCGGTGATGGCGAGATTGGACGGCGCTGTTTCGACCGGTGGTTTTTCAACCATGCCACTCATCTCGATCCGGTTCCCGTTGCGCGATTTGGGGGCGATTACTCCGTATTTGGAAACATCTTCCTGAGGCACTTGCTCGACCGCGATGACGTTGCCGCCGGTATCGTTATAGACGTCGACCATCTGGGCGAGGCAGCTTTGTTTGGCGCGGACGATGACGTCGGGAAGCAAGATGGCGAAGGGCTCATCGCCGATGATGTCGCGGGCGCACCAGATTGCGTGACCGAGCCCGAGCGGGGCTTGTTGGCGGACGAAGCTCATTGAGCCGGCTTCGGGGCGAATTGTGTCGAGCTCGGCGAGTGTCACGGTCTTGTTTTTTTCGCGCAGCGTGCTCTCGAGTTCGTAGGCGGTGTCGAAATAATCCTCGATAGCGCCCTTGTTGCGGCCGGTGACGAAGACAAAATGCTCAATGCCCGCCGCTATAGCCTCATCGACCACATATTGAATGGCGGGGCGGTCAAAGACCGGCAGCATTTCCTTCGGGATCGCTTTTGTGGCGGGCAAAACGCGTGTTCCCAGCCCGGCGACGGGCAGGACGGCTTTTCTGATTGGCTGCATCTTTATTCCCCATGTTTGACCGGACAGGTACAGGATGGATGAAATCAGGTCCAGTGAAAGCCTTCACATGCAGTCGGTTATGGGTGCATATTGCGCCGCGCGCAAAACAGGAAGTGGCTGAATGCCCAAGAAATATTTCGGGACTGACGGAATTCGCGGCGAGACCAACAGCTTTCCGATGACGGCGGAGACGGCCTTGCGCCTGGGTATGGCGGCAGGGCGGTATTTTACCCGCCGTGAGGGACGTCATTCGGTCGTGATCGGCAAGGATACGCGGCTGTCCGGCTATATGATTGAGTCGGCGCTTGTAGCTGGTTTTACGTCGGTGGGCATGGATGTCTTTCAATTTGGCCCACTGCCAACGCCCGCGGTTTCCCTGATGACACGGTCTTTGAGAGCAGATTTAGGGGTAATGATCACAGCGTCTCACAACCCGTTTCATGACAATGGCATCAAGCTGTTTGGCCCAGATGGGCGCAAGCTGGATGATGCGGCTGAGCTGGAAATTGAAGCTCTGATGGATCGTGGTTTGGACGACCGGCTGGCAGCACCTTCCGATTTGGGGCGGGCCAAGCGCATTGATGATGCGCAAGCGCGCTATGTCGAGATCGTCAAAGCGACTTTCCCTCGGGCGCAGAATTTGTCCGGCCTCAAGATCGTGGTCGATTGCGCCAATGGTGCTGCTTACAAGGTCGCGCCCGTTGCGCTCTGGGAGTTGGGTGCGGAAATTATTCCTATTGGCGTGTCGCCTGACGGATTCAATGTGAATGATGGCTGCGGTTCGACTGCGCCAAAGTCGCTGGCGGAAGAAGTTCTCAAATCGGGTGCAGATCTGGGTATCGCGCTGGATGGTGACGCGGATCGTTTGATCCTGTCCGACGAGAAGGGGCGGGTCGTTGATGGCGATCAGATCCTCGCATTGTTGGCGACAAGCTGGAAAAAGTCGGGACAACTTGCAACGCCGGGTGTGGTGGCGACCGTCATGTCGAATTTGGGGCTTGAGCGATATCTGGCGGCGCAAGATATCGGGTTTACACGGACGCAAGTTGGCGATCGCTATGTGAGTGAGAAGATGCGCGCGACCGGGGCCAATCTGGGCGGTGAAGCGTCAGGGCATATTTTGATGCCGGAATTTTCGCCGACCGGCGATGGTCTAATTGCGGCCTTGCAAGTCCTGCGTGCGCTGTCGGAGAGCGATCGGCCGGCGAGTGAATTATTGCGCCTGTTTGAGCCTGCCCCGCAGATATTGGAGGGTGTGAGGGTCAAAGCGAACACGACACCAATGCTCGACGGCGTCGTAACAGCGGCTATCGCTGATGCCGAACGGTTCCTTAAGGGGAGTGGTCGCCTCGTCGTCAGACCGTCGGGTACCGAGCCGCTGATCCGTGTGATGGCGGAGGGAGAGGAAGACAAAATTCGAGTTGCCGTCGACATGGTTAAAACTGCAGTTGCCCAGACCCAGCTCTAATAATTGATTGGGCTAAATGACGGGCGAAGCTCAGCTTCAGGCTTGTATCCGTGCCTCAATGCCATATGACATTCTGCGTGAATTTAGATGGAAACTAAAATGACAAAAACACCGTGCGCCGATCTGAAACCCAATAGTCTGGATTTCGAGAACGAAGCCCTGGTCAAGCCGACCGGGTTTCGCGAATACGATGCGCGTTGGTGGTTTGGACATCACGAATTCGACAAGGACCCGGAGATCAACCTATATGGCGTTCAGGCCTTGGGGATGGGTCTGGGCACGCTGATACATGAGCTTGGCGTTGAACCGAAAATCGTTGTCGGGCATGATTTTCGAAGCTACTCGCAAAGTGTGAAGCAGGCACTTGAAGTCGGCTTGATGTCTGCCGGCATCGAAATACACGATATCGGTTTGGCCTTGTCACCCACCGCCTATTTTGCCCAGTTTGATCTCGATATTCCCTGTGTAGCCATGGTGACCGCCAGCCACAATACCAATGGTTGGACTGGCGTGAAAATGGGCGCGAACCGGCCACTTACTTTCGGACCTGACGAGATGAGCCGCCTCAAGGAGATTGTACTCGCAGGGGAAGGCGTCACCAGGCCCGGTGGCGGTTATGTCCGCGCGGAGGGCGTGGCCGAGCGTTATATGGCTGACGCTTCGGATGGTGTGTCGATCAAGCGTCCGCTCAAAGTGGTCGCGGCTTGTGGTAACGGGACCGCCGGGGCGTTCATGCCAACGGCACTGCGGGCTATGGGTGTCGACGTGATCGAGCTGGATTGCGAGCTGGATCACTCCTTCCCGCGCTATAATCCAAACCCTGAAGACATGAAAATGCTCCACGCCATTCGCGATGCTGTACTCGAGCATGGTGCCGACGTCGGCCTGGGCTTTGATGGCGATGGTGACCGTTGCGGCGTCGTCGATAATGAGGGCGAAGAAATTTTCGCCGACAAAATCGGCCTGATGCTCGCCCGCGATCTTGCGCCGCTCTATCCGAAGGCGACATTCGTGGTGGATGTAAAATCAACCGGCCTGTTCGCGACCGACCGAGTGCTCAAAGAGCATGGTGCGACGACGGATTATTACAAGACCGGGCATTCCTACATCAAGCGGCGCTCCAAGCAGTTGGGCGCGTTGGCGGGCTTTGAGAAATCCGGTCATTTCTTCCTGCAGCCACCGATTGGCCGCGGCTATGATTGTGGCCTCGTCGCAGCACGCGCCGTTTTGCAGATGCTCGATCGCAATCCGGACAAGACCATGGCGGACCTTCGCCGGGCTCTGCCGACAAGTTATGGGTCTCCAACCATGTCGCCGGCTTGTGCCGACGAAGTGAAATACGATGTGGTTGATCGGATCGTTGCGGTGTTTGAGGCGAAGAAAGCCGCAGGCGAACAAATTGCCGGGCGACCCATTATTGACGTGAACACGGTCAACGGCGTGCGCTTCAGCCTTGAAGGCGGCGCGTGGGGCCTGGTTCGCGCGTCATCCAACACACCGAATTTGGTTGTTGTCATCGAGAGCCCAGATTCAGCCGATGATGTAAAGGCGATCTTTGCGACGATCGTGGATGAATTTGCCAAGCACGATGAAATTGGCGTGTTTGATCAGGTGCTTTGATGGACTGAATACCCCTGATTTTACCGGCGAAACGGCCATAGGTGACCTCGCAGGTAGATTGCTGGGTTCCGTTGTTATAGTTTCAACTCACTATGTCGCAGCCCTAGGCTGCTCTAATGAAATATAATCTCTGCGGGGGAATTTGTGTCCAATAAAGTAGCGCTTATCACCGGTATCACCGGGCAAGACGGAGCATATCTGGCTCGCCTTCTTCTGGATAAGGGATATCTGGTTCACGGTGTTAAAAGGCGGTCTTCCTCGTTTAATACCAGCCGCATCGACGACCTTTATTCAGACCCGCACAGCGAAGATCCTCGTTTGATCCTGCATTACGGCGATTTGACAGATTCAACGAACCTAATCCGGCTAGTGCAAGAAACGCAGCCAGATGAGCTCTATAATCTTGGTGCGCAGTCTCACGTGCAAGTTAGCTTTGATACTCCGGAATATACGGCTAATTCGGATGCCATGGGGACGCTTCGCCTGCTTGAAGCGATCAGAATTCTTGGCCTTGAGGGAAAAACCAGATTCTACCAAGCATCGACATCTGAGCTTTTCGGGAAGGTCCAGGAAACACCACAACGGGAAACCACGCCGTTCTATCCACGTAGTCCCTACGCCGCCGCGAAAATGTATGCTTATTGGATAACGGTGAATTACCGAGAATCTTACGGCATGCACGCCTCCAACGGCATTCTCTTCAACCATGAGAGCCCGTTGCGCGGAGAAACGTTTGTCACGCGGAAAATTACACGAGCTGTGGCCGCGATAAAGCATGGACTGCAAGAGGTCATTCACCTTGGGAATTTGGATGCGCTGCGTGATTGGGGTCATGCAAGGGATTATGTTGAGGGCATGTGGCGCATCTTGCAGCAGGAAACGGCAGATGATTTTGTTTTCGGTACCGGGGAGATGCATTCTGTCCGTGATTTCGTAAACATCGCCTTTTCGCACATTGGTGTGAAGATTGAGTGGAGCGGAGCGGGCGTCGATGAAATCGGACGCGATGCGGAGACGGGAGATGTCCGAGTGCGCGTGGATCCCAGATATTTCCGTCCGACTGAAGTCGAGCTGCTATTGTCGGATCCAACGAAGGCGCGCGAAGTGCTTGGTTGGCAACACACGACGTCTTTCCACGATTTAGTTCAGGAAATGGTACAGAGCGATCTAGCTTGTGTTCTAAAGGAAAAAGAGCGGAACGACCGGCACGGATGAGAATGCTGATAGCATAGCTATATAATTTGAGCTTTGTGCTCCACGTTTTCTAATTTTTGCTGTAGTTGTTTGCTTGGACTGAAATTGCCTCGGGGGCACGCATGCGAATTCTTGTTGTCGGTGGTGCTGGGTATATTGGCTCGCACATTTGTAAGGCGCTTGCGGCGCGTGGCGATGAGCCGATTGTGTTCGACAATTTATCGGCGGGGCATGAGCATGCGGTCCGGTGGGGCCCTTTGTTTCGAGGTGATATTCGCCAAAAAGTTGATGTCCTGAAGGCTTTCGCCGATCACAAACCTGACGCTGTGATGCATTTTGCGGCCAATATTGAAGTTGGCGAAGGCGAACGCGAACCGCTGGCGTTTTGGGAAAACAATGTTGGCGGTGTCATCTCTCTATTGTCTGCAATGGAGGAAGTTGCGTGCAACAAGCTCGTTTTCTCCTCGACCTGCGCGACTTATGGGATGCCGGAAACGCTTCCGCTGACGGAAAATGAACCGCAGGCTCCAATCAATGTGTATGGGCGGACCAAGCTTGCTGTTGAGCGCATGTTGGCAGACGTGTCACGGGCAAAGGGGCTCCGATATGCAGCCCTTCGCTATTTCAATGCGTCTGGCGCAAGTCCTGATGGCGAAATCGGTGAGGAGCATGCCGTTGAAACGCATCTCATTCCGCTGGCTTTGCGGGCGGCGGCGGGGCTTGGAGATGGCCTAAAAGTTTTCGGGTCCGATTACGATACGCCTGATGGCACCTGTATCCGCGATTACATTCACGTATCGGATCTGGCCTCAGCACATCTGGCGGCCTTGGATTGCCTGTTTGAAAATGACGGCGGGTTTGCTTGTAATGTGGGGACCGGTCACGGGTATTCTGTGAAAGAGGTGCTTGATGCCGTCGAGAAAGTGACAGGCCGTAAAGTTCCTCATGAAATGTGTGACCGCCGTGCCGGCGATCCGCCACGGCTGTACGCGGATGTGACTTTGTCTCGCGAAGTGTTGGCGTTTAAGCCTGTGCGCTCCGATCTCGAAACGATTGTACGAGACGCATGGAATTTTCATCGGCAGAAGTGGCAGGTAGCCTGTACGGTTGACTAGGCCCCTGTGGTAACGATGCGTATCATTGGCGATTGTTTGAGAGTTTTCTAACAATGATGAGGCAATCGTGAAGGGTATTATCCTGGCAGGTGGAAGCGGGAGCCGATTGGCTCCGTTGACGACAAGCACGTCTAAACAGCTCCTGCCAATTTTCGACAAGCCGATGATTTATTACCCGCTATCCGTCCTGATGCAGGCGGGTATTCGGGATGTACTTATCATTACGACAGCTGAAGATGCCGATCGCTTCAAGGCGTTGCTTGGCGACGGGCGGGCGTTTGGGGTGCGGCTTAATTATGTCGTGCAGGCGGAGCCGCGGGGGTTGGCGGAAGCTTTTATTCTTGGTGAAGAATTCGTCGGGAGTGATCCTGTAACCCTGATTTTGGGCGACAATCTTTTCCACGGGGACGGCTTGTCGACCATGCTTGCAGAAGCGTTGCGAAATGTGTCTGGGGGTACAATTTTTTCCTATCACGTGGACCAAGCCGAACGCTATGGTGTTGTGTCTCTCGACGACCAGGGGCGTCCGGTCTCGATTGAGGAGAAGCCTGAAGAGCCAAAATCTAATCTCGCGGTTACAGGTCTTTATGTGTACGGCAATGACGTGATCTCAATTGCCAAACAGGTGAAGCCGTCCGCTCGAGGCGAGCTTGAAATCACGGATGTTAATCGAGCCTATCTCGAGCAAGGCCGATTGAATGTCTGCCAGCTTGGCAGAAATATCGCCTGGCTCGACACCGGGACGCCGGAGGCTCTGCTTGAGGCGTCGGAATATGTGCGGTCGCTTCAGCACCGGCAGGGTTTGCAAATCGCTTGTCTTGAAGAGATCGGGTATCAAAATGGTTGGTTGAGCGTTGAGGATGTGAACGCGGCCGCTGAGCGAATGGCATCTTCTGTCTACGGGCGTTATTTGCAAAAAGTGCTGAATTAGTAATCGCTAGGTAATTGCGGAAAATCTGACGATGTGGTCGCGGGGGCTTTGTTGTGTGATTGTTTCCCTCGTCGGCACACCCTAAGCGCTCATATCCTACTAGGTTTGAAAATCACCAAATTTCCTCATCCAATCGCTCGAATTTGCTTTCAATTCGTGTCAGCGGATGTATGATTAACGGTGGTGTGTTCCGTGTGGGCGCGCTGGTGGTTGGCTGAAGTGTTAGGCTGATCGGGGAATTGCGTCGGTTTTGTTGCGCTACGGGGGCTGCGACAGGGGCGCATACGGGGGAATTCGCATGCTGCGTGTTATCGATTTTGCAAAAACGGTTTTGGCTGCAAGTTGGACTCAGGGTCGCTCAATGGCGATTGGTGCGCTCGCTGTCACGGGGCTGATTGCCTTGCCGGCAGTTTCCGTCGCACAACCGCTTTTCGGCGATATGACAGCAGTTGAGGCAGCGCCTGGCGGGCAGTTGTTGCCGGGAGATATCCTAGATGTTTCGATGAGCATCACTCAGTACACCGCATTTTCCTATGAGGCTGCGTCTGATATGGCGATGTCGCTAGATCTGTCATCGGCCTATCCCGGGATTGTGGTTTATAATAATGGCGGGTCGACGCGCGCTTGCGATTTACCAGGACCGGGCTTTGGGGAATCGTCACTAAGCTTTTCGGGCATGGCAATCCCCGAGGTGCTCCCGAGTAATGGATGTAGTATAAGTTTTTCGGTCAGGCTTCCTGATGATATTCCTCCCGGTGTTTATACGTTTGAGCCCAGTGACCTGACAGGTGTTTATGAACTTGACGGGCCTGTGCCGTTCACTCATGTAATTCCTGACTTTTCTTTTACCGTTGAAGCGGACACCGGTTTGCCGGGTGTTGAAGTTTCCACAGCTTCGCTGACGGTTCTCAACGCTCCGTTTGACGGTGTCATTTCTTTTGACGAGCCCGTTTCCGGATTTGATGTAAGTGACGTCACTGCAACGGGCGGTACTGTCTCAATTGTTGCGGTTGCCGGTGGTGATGAAGGCGCCTTGTCCTCCAATTACCAGATGACTGTTACGCCTGCAGGTATTGGGACAGTCACCGTCCAGGTGCCAGCTGGCGGCGCGTTGGATGAGGCCGGGAACGCGAATACGATTTCAAACTTATTGTCAGTTGAGGTTGTTGATAGTTTTGATGAGGTTGTGACCATTGCGATGGAGGTCACAGACGGCCCTGTTGCGCCTGGTGGCGTAGCTACTTTGCGCGTCACCCTGTCCAACCCGCACCCAACGGACGCCCTAAGTGCGGGAGTCTTCGTTGCTAATTTGAGTTCTGCGCTGTCTGGCCTGGAGGCATCTGCGCCATTGCCTGTGACGCCGTGTGGTGCAAGTTCAGCGCTATCTGGGACGACCTTTCTATTTGGTACAGGGTTGGAAGTGCCTGCGTCAGACACTTGCGCCTTCGATATTTTGTTAGCCGTGCCTGGGGATGCTCCGGGAGGATTGTATCCAATCTTTTCGAGTGCCTTTACTCACACGCTTGGTGCTGCGACCGGCTTGTCAGCTTTGCCTGCACAGGCCAGTCTTGCAGTGATAGGCGCGGAAGGTATCGGCGCGCCGGCCGTATTTTCCAAGAATTTTGCCGTAGACCCAGTTCTGGCGGGAACGACTGTGAGCTTGGAATATACCATCGTCCCCGCGGAAGGCTTCGACGCGACCGCATTGACATTTACTGACGATCTCGATGGTACATTGTCGGGCCTTGCAGCGACGGGTTTGCCGATGAGCGATATCTGCGGTGAGGGATCCACCCTCTCTGGCACGACGACCGTCACGCTCTCGGGGGGTAATGTTGCCGATGGCGATACATGTGTGTTTTCGATTAATGTTGATGTTCCCGAGGGAGCCGCTGGGGGCACGTATCCCAGCACAACCAGTTCGCTTACAGGTATGCATAATGATGGCAGCGGCGAAGTCGCGCTGACAGTTGCCGGCGCGTCGGACTCGCTTTCTGTCACGGCATTAATTCCAACCGCGGTTGTCACTGGCCCTGCCGGCGATGTCGGCGGCGCTTTCACGGCGGAAATTCGTTTTTCCCAAAGTGTGACGGGTTTGGAACTGGCTGATTTCACCATTACAAATGGTACGGCGACTACCTTGACTGGGTCTGGGACTGACTATGCGCTGATTGTCACACCCGCTGGCCTTGGGGCCACAACGGTTACTGTCCCTGCGGATGCGGCGGATAACGCTGTGCCGACGGGTAACAGCATTTCAAATACTCTGTCTGTAACGGTGGTAGCTGCCATTCCTGCTATTGAAGTTAGCGGCCTAGGCATGGAAATTACGTCGTTCGATCTTTTGCCGTCGGATGTGGATGGCACGGACTTCGGTGATGTTGGCGTAATATCGGGCACGTTGACCCGCACATTCAGAATCGAAAATACAGGTACAGGTCCGCTAACCCTTTCCGGAGGTTCTCCCGTCACCATTTCAGGGGTGGGCGCCGCGAGCTTCTCAGTTGTATCCCAGCCCGCTGGACCAATTCCGGCCGGTGGCAGTGTTACATTCCAAATTATCTATGACCCTGCGGCTTTGGGCCTGGACTCTGCCCGCATAGATATTGCCAATGATGCGGATTGTTATGGGACATTTGCTTTTGGTATTCAGGGTACAGGCATTTCCGCGCCAGAAATCGAAGTTGAAGGTAATTCAGTCGTTATCGCGGACAATGACTCGTCCGCCTCGAGCGCTGATCACACAGATTTTGGATCGGTTGATCAAGGCACAACGCTGACCCGTACTTTCACCATCAATAATACAGGCGGCGGCACACTCAATCTTGGTGCGAATGCTGTTTCGCTGAGCGGTGTGAATGCCGCAGATTTCTCGGTCACAGATCAGCCCGACACGTCGGTCGCGCCAGCGGGGACAACCACCTTTGATGTTCGCTTTTCACCGAGTGCGCTCGGGAGTCGCAATGCCAGTGTCAGCATTGCAAATGACGATTCCGATGAATCGCCTTACAATTTTTCAATCACGGGTTCGGGCACTGGAGGTCCGGAGGTCAATTTGACGGGTTTGTCGGTGACGATTTTGGATGGTGCCACGGCCACATCCGTCTCTGATAATACAGATTTTGGATCATCCAATACTGGTGTTTCCGTTCTTCATACTTTCATTATTCACAACACGGGCACGACGATTCTCAACCTGTCTCCGGCACCGATCGAAGTGTCGGGTGATGTTGCAGGGTCGACGATAGTAGATGTGTTGGATTCCACGCAATTCGCTGTGGCTACGCGACCATCCGATACTGTGGCACCCGGTGGTTCCACAAGTTTCACCCTTCGATTTAATCCCCTCGCCACCGGAGCGCACACTGCGACGGTCGGCTTTGGCACAAATGATGTTGATGAGGGCCGGTATACATTCACCGTGTCAGGAACCGGTACAGCGCCGGAGATCGACGTTACAGGACTGGGTGTTGACGTTGCTGATGGCAGCACCACCACGTCTGCCACCAACGGAACAATCCTGGCGGATGCCGGCGTTGCGTCTGGAAGTTCCAGCCGCACCTTTACGATCAATAATACCGGCTCTGGCGTTCTGACACTTGGAAGCAGCGCTGTTACGCTTTCTGGGACCGATGCTGCCGATTTCTCTGTGACAACGCAGCCAGCGACAAGCGTGGCCGCAGCTGGATCGACGACGTTCACAATTGAATTTGATCCATCTGCCACAGGCGTTCGTGAAGCGACGGTCAGTATCGCCAATGATGATGCCGATGAAGCTCCATTTGATTTTGCCATCGAAGGCACCGGCCTTGATCTTACAGCACCGATGGGCTTCTCCGTCGCGTTTGATGACTCAGTGATCAATAATGCTGAATCGTCTTCAACATCCTTTACCTTTACCGGTGCGGAAGTTGGCACGACGTATGATTATACGATTTCGACAAGCGGCGGCGCGTCCACTGCGACGGGTTCGGCCGCAGTGACTTCAAGTGGCCAAACTATCTCCGGAATTGATCTCAGCGGGCTTGAAGACGGCACTCTGACGCTTTCGGTCACACTGACCGATGCGGCAACGAATGTTGGTGGTCCTGAAACGGATACGGGTAGTCTTGATCGCACGCTGCCATCACTCTCCATCTCAGGCCCAAGCGGCACGCAAACAGGCGCGTTTACCGCGAATCTTGATTTCGATGAATCCGTCAGCGGATTTGTTGTCGGCGACATCACGCCTGGCAATTCAACATTGTCTGACTTCGCCGGTTCCGGCGCGGCCTACACAGTGCTGGTTACGCCAGCGGCCAATGGGGCGGTAACGCTTAATGTGGCGGCAGATGTCGCGGCGGACGCGGCGGCGAACGGAAATACAATTGCTACCGAGTTTTCTGTGCAGGCGGATATCACGCAGCCAACGGTCACCAGTGTTGTTGTGTCTGATGCGGATGTTCGTCTTGCCGATGTCGGTGGGGCAGCATTTACGGTGGCAGCGACGTTCTCTGAACCCCTTGATCCCGGCACAGACCCGACACTCGCCTTTGTGGGTGGTGATCTGAGTGGAACCCTTCTGTTCCAGTCCGGTGCCTTCTCCGGCGGCGATACAGTTTATACCGGAACGTACACGGTTGCGGATGGCGGTCTGAATTTGGTTGATGTCGACGTTAATGTATCTGGCGGCACGGATGTCGCCGGAAATGATGTAACGGGGTCGACCACAAATGACCTGTTCTCGGTAGAAATGCGTCGTGGATCGATTACGGTCACTCAGAATGTCACTGGTAGTATCGATGGTGATTTCGACTTCACCGGTGATCTGGGAATTTTCGCGATTACAACCGTCGGTCAAACCGGTTCGCAATTATTCGATGACCTGGCCGAGGGAACGTATTCCTTTGCTACGGCGGATGAAGACGACTTCACACGCGACACGCTCACTTGTGTTGGCGGCACGACGACAGTGGACGCATCGGCCGGCACGGTTGATGTGACCATGTCACCAACCGATGCAGTCGTGTGTACCTTCACATCCATCGCGGCGCCGACCATTGATGTGGCTTCGCTGCCTGTCCTGGCGCTGACCTTGCCAACGCTGGTGGATGATCCAACAACGATCAGTCAGACTTTCGCAATTGGAAATCTGGGTGGAGCGGACTTCAACTTCACCGCTGCGACTGACGTTGCCTGGATGACCATTGATCCAACCTCGGGCTCTATTCCGGCGTCGGGATCCCTCAACTTTACCATCGCCTTTACTTCGGCCGTCCTGGATTTGGGGCCTGGCACCTACGCGGCCAACATCACGATCACTGAAGTACCAGGACCAACAAATCGTCCTCGCGGTGATGCGAGCCATGCCGGCCCGATTGTCATTCCGGTGACGATTACTCTGGATCCACGTGACGGTACGCTGACGATTGTCACCACAACGGCTCCGGCGGAAGCGGGGGATGGAACTTTCAATTACTCATCCAGTCTTGCAGCGCTCAATGGCGTGTCCCACACGACTGTTGGCGGTACGGCCTCCACGGCCGGACTGACCGTGCTGCGCGGCACTTACACAATGACCCAGGCCACGACTGAGGGCTGGGCGCTCGATAGCATGAGCTGTACGGGTGACGTTGATGGCGGTTCCACATTTGATGTGGCGACGGGCACGATGACGATTGATCTGGATGCGACCGAAGTGATGGTTTGTACCTTCGCCAATCGTCGTGACGAGGACTACATTGTTGGTATTACGACCGCTGCAATCCGTGATTTCATGGCACAGCGTGCGGATCAAATCCTCAGCAATGGACCTCGTCTGAACCGCCGCTTCCGCGGTGATCGGGCGTCTGCGACCCCTAATAATTTTGCTGCAGACTTCCGGGATGGTCGTTTCAATGCCAATTTCTCAACCAGCCTCAGCGCGATCCGTCGCGAAGTGGAAAGCAATCAGCCAAGCGTACCGGGTCAATACTCGACCAATCTGAATAACGGCACTGGCCTGAGCACGCTGGATGTCTGGGTGCAGGCTAATTTCAGCAGCATCGAAGATGACCGGGCCGGGCTCGATTCCGAGACCAGCTTTGGCATGTATTATATCGGTGCTGATTTCCTTGCGACCGAGAATATTATGCTCGGTGCCTTGATGCAGTTTGATAGTGCTGAAACCATTACCGGAGCGCTCAACAGTGAAGTTGAGGGTGATGGTTGGATGGCGGGACCTTATGTCGTCGCGCGTATTGATGAAAACCTCTATCTGGATGCTCGCGCGTCCTGGGGGGGCTCGGAAAATACGATCAATCCAATTGGTCTCTATACCGATGACTTTGAAACTGACCGTATGTTGCTGGAAGCCAATCTGGCCGGCGATATCGAAATCGGTAATTGGCGGATCCGGCCAGAGATGGGCGTCGCCTATTTCAAGGAGACGCAAGACAGCTATACCGACACGCTCGGCTTTGTGATCCCAAGTCAGGAAATTACTCTTGGCCGCTTCAGTGCTGGTCCGGAAATTTCCTACCGGATTACGGATTCCGAAGGCGGCTTTATCGAACCTTATCTCCGTATGACAGGGATGTGGGATTACGATGATGCAGAGGTCTATAATGCGGCCGGAAACCTACAGGGCCTCGGGACTTTCCGTGCCGATGCCCGCCTCGGCATCAATATCGAGATGTCCAATGGGAGTCTGATCAGCGGTGAAGTCTCGATGCAGGGTATTGGTGTGGGTGATTTCGAGGCCAATAGCGCCATGATCCACTTCCGCCTGCCATTGACTATGGATTGGTAAGAGCGGCGTCGGCTTTTATCTGATCGATCGAATGCGGAACGGCCCGCCCTTCACAGGGCGGGCCGTCTCGATTCCAGCTGCAGCGCTATTCATACGGCCTGCTTTCACCTAGGTTGTTGAAATTATGAGTGTGGATCAGACCAGATTGAGCGCCCTGGAGGCGGAGGGATGTTTGACGGAGGCGGAAGCCCGCCACGCTACAGCCCTGCTCGACAAGACCGGCGAGCCGCTGGACCAGGTCCTGACCCAGCTGGGTCTGCTGACTGAAGATTTTCTCGGAGAGCGTTTTGCCCGTGATGCGGGTCTGGCTTTCGATCCCGAAATATCGCGGCGCGCGATCAAACTACCCGTTTCCATGGCGGGCGAGATCAATCCAGACTTCCTGTTGGCGCAGCGTGTATTGCCGCTGGCCGCAAAATCTGGCCGTGTCGAGATCGCTGTCGTTGATCCGACCCGGGAGACTGGCCAGCGCGGTCTCGCGTTCGCGCTGAATGTTCCGATCGATGTGGTCGTGACCACATCATCACAGTTCAATCAGGTTTTTCGTGATCAATACGGTGATGGCGAGGGACTAGCGAATGCTGGTGGGCAACTGGACATTTCGGCGGATTCCGATCGCCTGAAAGATCTGGCCAGTGCGGCGCCGGTGGTGCGCCTGGTCAATCAATTGATCACCATGGCGGCCGAGCAGCGGGCCTCCGATATTCATATCGAACCTGGTGCCCGCGACGCGGTGGTCCGGTTTCGCGTCGACGGCGTTTTGCGCGATGTCGAGACGCTACCCCTTGCGCAATCGCTGGCGGTCATTTCTCGCATCAAGGTGCTGGCCGAGCTCGATATTGCCGAACGTCGACGGGCTCAGGATGGTCGGTTTTCAATTCCGGTGGCGGGCCGCTCAATTGATTTGCGTGTCTCGGTCGTGCCGGCCCAACATGGCGAAAGTCTTGTGGTTCGCTTGCTCGACCCCGAAGCGGCATTGCATGATATGTCCAGCCTTGGCTTTACCGACCAAGTTGCTGAAGTAGCGCGTCATTGCCTGTCCCGGCCCAATGGGCTGGTGCTGATTACCGGGCCAACCGGTAGCGGCAAGACGACATCGCTCTACGCCTTCTTGCGCCAACTCGCTGACGGTGAGCGCAAGATTCTCACCATCGAAGACCCGATCGAATACCGGCTGGCCGGCATCGCTCAATCACAAACCAACCCATTGATCGGTGTGACATTCGCCAGCGCCCTGCGTTCTTTCCTGCGTCATGATCCGGACGTGGTGATGGTCGGCGAAATTCGCGATTCCGAGACCGCCCAGACCGCGGTTCAAGCCGCGATGACAGGGCATTTGGTCTTGTCGACTCTGCACACGAATGACGCACCGTCGGCAATTGTTCGTTTGATGGATATGGGGGTGGAAGATTATCTTCTGTCCTCCACGCTTGTTGGCGTGTTTGGGCAGCGACTCGTTCGTAAGACCTGCGAGGCCTGTGGTGGCGCCGGCTGTGAGACCTGTCAGGGCACCGGCTTTTTTGGACGGGTGGCGCTGGCGGAAGCGTTTGCTGTGGATGATGAATTGCGCAGCGTGATCAAGGATTCTGCTGATCAGCGCCAGATCGCTGCGGCGCTTGGGCATCAGCAATTTGTGCCGATGTCGGTCGATGGAAAGATGAAAGCCAATGAAGGCCTGACCTCTGAGGAGGAAGTTCATCGCGCATTGGGCCGGGGCCTGAATGGTGGGTCTGAGTAATGGTGGATATGGCGGTCAATGACGAAGTTCGGCACTGGCGATATGTCGGTGAAACGGTCGATGGCCGGACGATTCGCGGTCAGGTCGATGGTCGTGATGAAGAAGAGGCGCTGAGCCGGGTTCGCGCCCTGGGGGCGACGCCGATTGAACTCGCCCCGGCTGCTCGCGGCAACTCGATCTTCTCTGACGGGAGGACGGAACTCTCAAGCGCTGAGTCGTTGATCTTTGTGCGAGGCCTGGCGGACCTGGTGGAGGCCGGCATTCCGGTGCGCGATGCGTTGATCTGTCTGTCAGACCGGGAAAAGCGTCCGGTGCTAAAGGGCTTCATCGATCGCCTCGAAACGCGGGTTGGCAATGGTGACCCGCTCAGCAAGGCCTTGCAGGAAGATGTCGCCCAGCCGCCGCGCTTGCTGATTGCCCTGGTGTCCGCCGGCGAAGCCTCGGGCCTTTTGGGTGAAAACCTGGTCGAGCTGGCCCGCCAGATGGATGGTGAGCACGAGCTGCGCCAGGAATTGATTGGCCAAATGGTCTACCCGATCGCTCTGGTCGTGTTGATCAGTCTGACGTTGGTTTTTCTTTCCTATTTTGTCTTGCCGCAATTCGAGACCATTTTTTCCGATGCGCGGGCAACGCCGCCGCCGGAGACCCAGTTTGTCTTTGCGGTGGGTGAATTTTTGCGGACATATGCGATCTGGATCCCGGCGCTGATGATCCTGGCCCTGATTGCGCTGCAAACAATGGCTCGCCAATTTGCGGCGGCGCTCAGTGCGTTTGTGCTGCGTATTCCGATGGTTGGAACGACGCTCATGAAGCTGGATGCCGCGCGCTATTGTCGTACGTTGGGCCTATTGCTGGCTTCTGGCGCATCGCTCACCAAGGCGGAGGGCGTCGCCCGTATGTCAGTCGGGTCCGCTTTTTTGCAGCGCCGACACGAACGCGTTGCAAATGATGTGCGATCTGGTTTGTCGCTTTCGGCTGCGCTTGAGCAACACAAGGCCTTGCCTTCGGACGCGCTTCGCTTCGTTGAATTGGGAGAACGCACGGGGCGACTTGATACGATGCTGGCAAGGGCCGCGGCTTTGTATGATGGTGAAGTGCGCAATATACTCAAGCAAACAGTGGATTTGATCGGTCCGTTGATGATTGCCATACTCGGCCTGTGTGTCGGCGGTGTTATCGCAGCGGTTATGTCGGGAGTCTTGAGTCTCAATGATGTGGTTTACTGAAAACAAGCGCGCGCGCGCCAATATCCGCGATAAGGAAGCCGGCATTACCTTGTTTGAATTGCTGGTTGTTCTGGTGATTTTGGCGCTGCTCGCGACGATCGTTGCGCCACGGGTAATAGGATATCTCGGCCGCTCTAAAGCGGATGTCGCACAAGCTCAAATGTCGTCGATCGCCACCGCGTTGGAGCTCTATTATCTTGATATGGGGGCTTACCCGTCTGACGATGATGGTCTGATTGTTCTTGTTGAGGCACCGGCCGACGACACCTCCTGGCAGGGGCCCTATTTTGGTAATGAGTCAGGATTGGTTGACCCCTGGGGTGCTAACTACGGCTATGTGCTGGATGAATCCGGCAGCCGCTTCACGCTGACAAGTCTGGGTAGGGACGGGGAGGTTGATGGTGAAGGTGAAGACCGCGACCTCATCCGCAGCTGATCGCCAAGGCGGATTTACGCTTTTTGAATTGCTGATTGCACTGCTGATCATGGCGTCGGTCAGTAGCTTTGTTGCCGTCAGTATGAGCAATCGCGCCGATACGTCCGTCATCGACCGGGCCCAGCAAAATCTCATCAGAGATTTGCAGCGGGCGCGTCTTGAGGCGCGAACCAGTGGGCTGGGCATCGATATCGTCATTGATGAGAGCGGATATCAGATGGCGCAGATCAATGTTGATCGCGAATGGCCCGCGGGCGTGGAAGTGGTCTGGCGGTCACGGCAGTTTGAGCGCTGGAATGCTGTGCGTCAGGTAACGATTACGCCCAGTCGGCTAAGCAGTTTAAGCCTCGATATTGAGCTGCAACGTGACGATGTTGAGCGGCATGTGATCTATGACCCAATCTCGGGGCGGGTTCATGCCGAATAGCGCTTCCGAGGATGGCTACGCCCTGACAGAAACACTGGTTGCCGCAGCGATCGCGGCAGGTGTGGTGGTGGCGACGATGACCGGGATGGCTCAGACCTTGAGGTCGGCTCATCGTGCCGATAACAGTCAGCAAGCTTTCCTGGAAGCGCAGAATATTTCCGCCCGGCTGCGGAGCGGAATACCTGGCGCGCAGGTGGCGGAGGCCTATCCGGACTGGCGCATTGTGATTAGCCCGGTGGACCGGCCGATTGATCCGATCACCGGGGCGGTGATGACGCGGGCACAGCTTGCCTATGCCGGAGAGCAATCGTTTGAGATTGAGTTTTTCTATCTGGAGCCCGGCGCTGTGGTAGATGAACCATGACGTCAGCAAACCCACATCAGGCCGGCTTTTCGCTGTTGGAGGTGCTGATCGCGACGGCGATCCTGGCGAGCCTCTCGGTGATGCTTTTACCCACCCTGCGTGGCGCAGTGCAGGCGGAGGCGCGGGCCAGCTTGCTGCTGGAAGAACGCGCCGGACATGCCGTGATGGAAGAGGTTTTGCGTGATGTCTTGCGGTTCTCACATCGCGCCCCCGGTGGTGGGGATGGCCGGGACTTCAGAGGGGGAGCAGGGGGTTTTTCTGCCATCATTCGCGCCCCGGGTGAGTTGCAGTCGAGCCAGGCCTCGGTATCGCTGAGCGGTGACAGTCTCGTCATGCAAATATCCCCGCTTTCTGATCAAGCCGGCGAGCCGCGCGCGACCGTTTTGGCCAGCGGGCTGTCGGAGGCGCGTTTCTATTATTTCGGTGACCGCGATACCCGCAATGCACCGGTTTGGCGGACGCAGTGGGAGCATAAAATTCCCCCGCGCATGGTGGTGCTAGACATGGCCGGGCCGGACGGGGCGTTGCGACGGATCGAGATTGCGGTGAGTGCGCGCGCCGACTTTGCCTGTCGCTTCGATTCCGGACTTGGAATATGTCTTGCGAATGAGGTGGATATCGTTGATGACACTTTGGCTGTGGACCCGGGTGTGGATCCGGTGACGCAGGCGCAACAGATTCAAGTGGAGCCACGCGATAGCCGTCCATCAAGGACCTGCACAGCCGATGCGCAGGGGCGGTCAAATTGCGCGGGGGGTGGTTAGTGGACTTAGCGCGTCAAATCGATGATCTGATCCGCGAAGCGGGCGATGCGTTCGGCTGGGCCCTGGCGCAATTGCGTGCGGTTCTGCCTGCCGGATTGGTCGGTCTGGGCGCGCGCACGGATGCGGTGATTGGCGCGGCCGACAGTGACGGCCAGACACAGTTTCATGCCGCGCGAAGCTCGTCCTTGCTCGGTCAAAAAGCCCGAACCAAATACGAGAGCGTTTCGCCCAATACCGCAGCGATCGTCACGCTGGCGGAGGCGGATCAGTTTCGGCAGACACTCCGCGTTGGATTGTCGACGCTACGACGCGGCCATGCGGCGCTGACGCTCCGTTTGAAAGATTTATCGCCGATCGCCCTGGACGGGGCGGTGTTTGATTATCGCATCATCTCGCCCGTGACCGAGGCCGGGGCGGAGATTGAAGTCGCGATTGCCCGGCGTTCGCTGGTCGACGGGATCGGGACCAACATTGCCGAGCAGCATTCCAGCTGGAGCGTTGTGGGCGAATGCGATGAGACCGGTGCGGAACGTTTTACATTTGCCTCCGGCAGCCAAACATCATCGCAGGGAGAGCTGAGCACCATCGCGCCGCACCTGCTGCTGATTGTGGTGATCCTGATCGCCGGCCTCAGCTGGACCAATCGCTTGTCCAGCGATGTCGCGGAGTTGGAGGTTTGCCGGACAGCGACACTGGTTGAGGCGCGACAGACACGCGACACGCGCTCTGCCATGGAAGGCGTCGACACAATGAATTCGATGGCGACACCGGCCGTGCGCCTGGAGGACTTGCTGACCTCGGTACGCGATTATGCGTCGGCCCTTGAAGTGCAGACCCGCATTGAAGGTATGAGCCTGCTGCCCGATGGCACTTTGGCGGTGGAGGGTTACACGCTCGCCGAGGACGGCGAGGTTGAATCCAGCGCTGTGATCGTCCCGATAGGAGATGAGTTTTGACCGTCTCCCTTGAACGCTTGCCGCAAAACCTGCGCACCCTGCTGGCGCTGCTGATTGTGCTGCTGCCGATCGGCCTTATCGCGTTTCCGGTCGTGGGTGGTGGAATGATGCTACTGAGCAAGGGCGGTGAAGCCCAAAGCCTGCGTGGCGAAATTGCGGCCTTGCAATCCCGGATCGATACGCAATCCAGCGCCAATGCTGACTGGTATGCCCGAACCGGACATACGCAATCGACCCTGCAGGCCTTTTCGGATCCGCAGATCGCCCGTGAAATGCTGGATGCGCGTCTGGCAATCGTGCAGCAATTGCTGGTGGAGAAGGGGGCGAGCCTGTCACGTGCGCCTGCGATTCAGAGCAGCGCCCTTGAGGGCGGTGTGACGCAATTATCGGGTGAGGTGCAATTTAATGGCCCGGTTGTGGCCGTACTGGAAATGCTTGAAGAGCTGCCGTTCGCGGATGTGACGGTTTCGCGTTTTGATATCAGCACGCTGCCTGGCGTCAATAATGGCCGCGTGCGCGGCACGATTGTGTTTCGCCAACTCTACATCGATGTGGACGGATCATGACGTTGAACGTCTCCAAATCATGGATGGTCCTGATGGCCGTGTTCACGCTATTTGCTGGATCCGCTTATCTGCCGACATTTGATGCGCGCGAGAGTGCGAATGAGGCGCCGCGCGTCGATGGTGAGGTTCCAGAAAGAGATACCGCCTGGATCCCGGCAATCGCCGACCGCATGCAATCCCGTCCTAATCGCGCCGCCCCGGTCGCCGCCCGGCACCCGTTGGAAGGCTATCGTCTGATTGGGTCTATTGAGTCTGATGGCGAGGATTTGGCCCTGATTTCCGGCAATGGCCCCGTGCAATCGCTTCATATTGGCGATGCGCTAAACGGGTTCACCCTGATCTCTGTCGCGCCAGACCATGTTGTGCTCGAGCGCGATGGCGAGGCCGTGACCCTGCGCAATACACCCTGAAGCATTAAATCTCCGTCGGATCGCTAGTGATCACCGACGTTTAGCGCTAAGGTCGCACCGATACGACTTGAGGGGATGTCATGAGTGAGTTGCAGTTGATTGGGCGCGGGATTGTTGCTGTCGTCATGGCGGCCGTATTGCAGGGCTGTGCGGGCCTTTTGCCAGACGCGCAATCGGTTCATTCCAACCGATATCCCCAAACACTTGCCGATGATAGCACGCCTCAAACCCTGTCCCCACGAGCCAACCAGGATACGCCGGTGCAAACCGGTGTGCCGGCCACAAGCGATGCCGAGGGCGGCGATGAAGACGCGGACCGCCTGGTCTATTTCCGTCAGGAAAACGCCACTCTGTCAGAAGGGCTGCCATCTTCGCGCCCGTTGGCCGACAGAACACTGCGCCTCAACTTTGTTGATGCCCCTGTTGCTGACGCAGTACGCACGATTATTGGCGAGGCCCTTGGCCAGCCGGTTCTTGTGGCGGCCGGTGTTGATGGACGCATCACGCTGACATCGCCGGAGCCAGCACCGGCCCGTGTGGCTTTGTCGGCGCTGGAAAGTGTTTTGACCGAATCCGGCTTTGCCCTGATCGAGCGCGAGTCGGGCTTCCTACTGACACGGCTGAACAGTGCGCGCTCCAACATGTCCGGCCTGGCGAGCGAGCTGGGTTATGGCGGGCGGGTTGTCCCGGTCATCCATTCCTCGCCCAGTGCGATGCTAGCTCTGATCGATCCATTCATTACGGATCGGCTCCAAGTTATCCCGCGCGACGAAGAAGGTGTGTTGATCATCGCTGGCCCGGGTTCTGAAGCCCAGGCTGCGGAGAATGCGATCCAGACCTTCGACCGCCCGTTCCTGACTGACCGCGTGTTTGGCATGTTTGAACTTCAGTTTGTGAATGCTGAAACCGCAAAGTCGGAAGTTGATTCCGTGCTCGTTGGATTAGGCGCTTCCGTCAACTCCGCCCGCACGATCGCCCTTCCACGCCTGAATTTGCTGTTTGTCGCCACGCGAGACCGTGGCCGTTTCGAACAAGTGCGCAGCTGGATTGAACGCTTCGACCGTCCGTCCGGCGGTGATGAGCGCCGTCTGCATTATTATACGGCGCAAAATGCTCCGGCATCGGTACTGGCCTCTCAGATTTCAGCTGCCTTTGCCGGTGGGACATCCGGAGACGGCGCGTCTTTCGAGCCAACATTTGCCAATGATCGCAACCAGGCCGGTGGCGATGGTGCATCCGGCGATGAGCCAGGAGGTCGTCTGGCTATTATTCCCGATCAGCTCAATAACGCCCTGATCATTCGCGCGACCGATCAGGAATATCGCGAAATTCTGGAATTAGTCCGTCGTATGGATGTGATGCCCCCACAGGTTCTCATCGAAGCCACTATTGCTGAAGTCCGGCTCGTTGATGGTCTTGAGTTTGGTGTGCGCTGGTTTTTCGACAGTCAGTCTGGCGATGGTACATCGACGACCAGCTTTACCGACAACACGGCTGGCAATGCCAACCCGGTGTTCCCGGGTTTTAACTACGCCTTTAGCGGCACCAATCTGACGGCCGCGCTGAGTGCCCTGAACTCCGTAACGGATGTGACCGTGCTGTCGGCACCATCGATCATGGTGCAGAACAATCAGACGGCCAATTTGCAGGTCGGTGATGAAGTGCCAATCGTGACGCAAACCGCTACCTCGGTCGCCGAGGGCAATGCCCCTCTGGTATCCAGCATCGAGCTTCGCGAAACCGGCGTTATTCTGGAAGTCACACCGCGGATCAATTCCAGCGGAATGGTCGTGCTTGAAGTAAATCAAGAGGTCTCCAGTGTTCGGCCGACAACAACCTCGGGTATCGACTCGCCGACCATCCAGAAGCTTCAATTTACCAGCACCGTGGCCGTGCGTAGCGAAAACACGATTGCGCTCGGTGGACTGATCCGCGAGGTGAATACAGACAATGAGTCCGGCATTCCCGGCCTCAATCGTCTTCCCTTCATTGGACCGGCTTTCTCATCGAGCAATCGCTCGAGTGAGCGCAGTGAGCTGGTGATTTTCCTGACACCACGCATTATTTCAAATGATGATGATGCCGCCGCGGCCTTGCGTCGTGTGCGTCGTGACCTTGAAGCCCTGGAGGCTCGACAGCCTGATCTGTTCGAGTAACGCCCTTGCCCGCTGGCCGACAATCCAAGGACACCGGATCGGCACTGCTCTATGTGCTGTGGATCTCCGTTTTACTGGCGACCTTGCTCGCCGGTGCCGCGGGCATGGTGCAGATGCATTTGCGCCAGGTCGCCGGGGTTCGTGACGGATTTGTCCGCGATGAGGCGTTGAGATCGGCACTGGAATTGGTGGCGTTTGATGTGGCCCTGGCCGGGCGTAGCTTTGTCGCCAGTCTTCCAACAACGGTTCGCGTGGATGGTCAGGATGTGGTTGTCGGTCTGTCGCCGGCCCATTCGCGGCTCGATATCAATATGGCCAATGACGAGCAATTGCGGGAATTGTTTGCCTATGTCGGCGAAAGCGAGAGCGCGGCCCTGCGATTGTCGGATCAGATACTCGACTGGCGAGATTCGGATCCTCGACGGCGAGCCAATGGCGCCGAAGAACCGGACTATCCGCCGGGTCTGAACAAGACTGTCGGCAATCGCAATTTCATAGACGTGATGGAGCTGTTGCAGGTGCGCGATATGAATCGGGGTCGTCTGGCGTGTATAGCGCCCTATGTGACGGTGCTGGGTGGGACGCCGGACCCGGCGCTTGAAGATCTCAGCTACGAACAGGTCGAGGCCGTAGAGGGCATCCGCGTTGGCCTTCTAGCAACACGGGCACGCGCCGACGGCAGCCAGGACAGACTGGCCGGTCTGGCCCAGTTTGGCCGCTCCCGGGGGCGACCGTTTGAGTGGGTGAGCTTTGCCGAGGAGGCTTCCATTCCCGGAACGTGCAGGACAGGAGCAGCCAGCCAGTGATGGATTTCAATCGCATCGTGGATCGACGCCAATCCTATCGCCTGCTGTTTGCTGCGGCTCTGATTATTGTGCTCGCGATCCTGTTTTGGACCGGGTCTCGCTATCCGTCCTTGGACGAGAAGGCGATGATGGGCGGGATGATCCATCTGGAAGACCCGCTGAGCTTTGAAGCGATCTTCCCGATCAGCCCGGATATGAGTGTGCTGGAGCGGATCTTCTATTCGACGCTCAACTGGATCGATACCAATAAGAAGGGCATGACTTTTGGCCTGTTGATGGGCGCGTCATTCCTGACGTTGCTGGGCTATATGCGTCAACGCAGCTTTTCCGGTCCATTCGCCAATTCGCTCTATGGCATGTTCCTTGGTGCGCCGCTGGGTGTGTGTGTCAATTGCGCCGCCCCGATCGCCAAGGGTCTATATCAGGGCGGTTCGCGGGCCGAGACGACGTTGTCGGCGATGATCGCTTCGCCGACGTTGAACATTGTCGTGATGACGATGGCGTTCTCGCTCCTGCCCTTCTATATCGCCGCGACCAAGCTGGCGCTGAGTTTGATGGTGATCCTGCTTGTGGTGCCGATTGTCTGCCGGTTCATTCCGGAGGAAAAACTGCTGCGCACTGTTGGTAATCCGGATGCGGGGCCGCCCGCGCCCGAGGCCGTCGAGGAAGTGGACCCGCAGGAAACCCTGACCGGCGCGGCGCTCGGCTTTGCCCGTGATTTCGGGCGCAATCTGTTTTTCATCCTGAAGATGACATTGCCGCTGATGTTGCTGGCGGGCATTCTTGGCGCAGTCGCCGCGACGCTGGTGCCAACCGAATGGATTGTTGATCGCGAGTTCAATCTGGTCGGGGCGAGTATCGCGGCGGTCGTTGGAACATTCCTGCCCGTGCCCATCGGCTTTGATGTCGTCCTGTCCGGAGCCATGCTCAATGGCGGGGCCGGGCATGGCTTTGCGATGACTTTGGTGTTCACGCTCGGCACGTTCAGCATCTACTCGTTTTTTATCATCGGTGGCTCCGTTGGCTGGCGCGCCGCAAGCATGGTCGGCGGTGCGGTCATCGCGCTCGGCCTGCTGGCGGGGCTCGGTGTTGATGCCTGGCACAAGATGGAAATGCGCAGTGCTCTGGAGCTTTTGCTCGAAGACGAGGCGGCCGAGACGACTCCGGTTGAGCCCGCCGGTAATACGCCGCAGCCAAGTGTGGCGAGCGCTCTTGCCGCGCCGGCAATCCTTGCGGCCGATATCGAAACGGAGCTAACAATCGAGCGGATCGAATTTGCGCCGACTTCCGCAATCGCCGAAACGCTCTTTACCCGCCAAGAGGCCTGGCATCACGGCATCGACCACCCAGTCGAATTTTCCCTCGCCGATATGTGGCCACCCTTCTGGGAGGGCCGCAGCGTAGCGTCCGGCGACATCGACCGCGACGGTGATCTGGATCTGGTCTTCGCCTCCACCCGGCAGGGCCTTTACGTCTATCTCAATAACGGGCAGGGCCAGTTCAGTGCCGCCACTTTGGCGCTGGGGTCAATGGCCGACCTACCAATCTTCAACGCCGCCCTGGTCGACCTGGACAATGATGGCTGGCAGGATTTGTTCCTGACGAGCTATCGCGAAGGTCTTTTTGTGGTGCCCAATATAGGCGGTCAGTTTGATTTTGCCGCCGCGACGTCCGTCGCCAATCGCGAAGACGCGATCCTCGCGCTTTCGGCCAGCTTTGGTGATGTCGACCGCGATGGTGATCTTGATGTGGCGCTCGGCAATTGGGCCGCGGGCTGGTATCGCCGCGTGCCTGGCGAGGAATCGCGCAATCGCATTCTGTTCAATGACGGGGCCGGGTATGGCAGCGGTCAGTTTGCCGATTTGCCGGGGATACCCGGTGAGACCCTGTCCATCCTGCTCAGCGATATCGACAGCAATGGCACGCTGGATTTGATGGTCGGTAATGATTTTGAGGTTCCGGATTATTTCTATCTCGGCGACGGACGTGGCAGTTTTGACGCCATCACATTCCAGGATGGTCGCATCCCGATGACGACGACCACCACCATGTCGCTGTCCTCCGCTGATCTTGATAATGATGGCAGTATGGATCTTTACATGGCGCAGATTGCCGGCCGGGCGTCAGGCATTTCCGACCGATTGCACATGCAGCGGATCGAGGATTATTGCCTGGATATCGAGCGCGAGGAAGACCGTGCCGTTTGCCAACAGAATATGGATATCAAGTCCTGGTATCGCCCAGGCAATAGCCTCGATCCCAGCTATGCCAGTCGTTGCGGCGGCATGGACGAGCCCTATCGCTCGGAATGTCGCGGCATGCTGGTCAAGGATTTGGCGATCCAGAATAATGATGCCTCCATGTGCGCCCTGATCCCGGTTGGTCAGGACCGCGCCCGCCAATATTGCGACATCCATTTTGCCCCCATACGCGCCATGACAGCCGAGGAGACCGACGCAGCGATCCCGCAAATCCTCGATCGCAATGTGCTGCTTGAAATGGCCGAGAGCGGCGCATTTGAGGAAACCGGCGAGGCGCGCGGCGTCGAGGTCGGTGGCTGGAGCTGGGATGTGTCGGTCGGCGATTTTGACAATGATGGCTGGCAGGATATTTACATCGTCAACGGCACCTGGGTCCCCAATGAGGTCACTCCGTCCAACATTTTCTTGCGCAATCGCGGCGATGGAACATTTGAGGAAGTCACCGAGGCGGCCGGTCTGGTCGATTATCACATGACCGCCGCCGCGACCCTGTTTGATGCCGACAATGACGGTGATCTGGATATCGTCGCTGTGCCGGTGAATGCGCCGCCCGTGATGTTCACCAATAATAGCCAGAGCGCGCAGGCGATCGCCTTCATGCTGGTCGACCAAATTGGAAATCGCGACGGGATTGGCGCGCGGATCGAAATCGAGACTGATGCGGGGCCTCAGAGCCGTGAAATCCAGCTGGGCGGTGGCTTTATGTCGTTTGACGCGCCGATCGCGCATTTCGGGCTGGGTGTGGAAACTGATGTCCGGGCGGTTTCCATCCGCTGGGCAGATGGTAGCGTGGAAGAAATCAATCAGCCCTTCGAGGCCGGCGGTCTGTATCAGATCACACGCGCCTCAAGCGAAGCTGAGACGGACGGGGAATAGGGGAATTTGATGTCGGACGCAGCCTGGATGAATAACAAGCTGGTATTGGCCGGCGGTGCGGCGGGTATTTTGCTGCTCGGCCTGGCCGGTGGTGCCGTGATGTTTGGCGGTAATGGCGGTGGGGATTCCGGAGGCGATGTCGCCGAAATTGTGCTTCCCGATGTCACGATGGAAGATGCCGAAGAAGCCTATGGTCTGACTGACTATGCCCGGGTTGCTGAAATTTTGACCCAGCTGGGCGATTCCAATAATCCGCTGGCGCTTTATCGTCTGGCCCTGATGTATCGCGAAGGCCAGGGCGTCGAGCAAAGCGATGAGCGCGCGGTCGAGTTGCTCGAGCGCGCGGTAAATCTGGAATATGTCGACGCGATCGAACCCCTGACAGATTATTACTTGGCCAGCGGTGAGCAAGCGGAAACTCTGGAAGACGGGGTCGCTTGGTACCGGCGCGCCGCAACGCTCGGTCGCGTCGAGGCGATTGCGATCATGGGGTCGTATTACTGGACAGGCACGGCCGTGGATCAAGACGTGGCCCGCGGTATCGAGATGATGACCACCGCCGCGGATGCCGGTGATCCGCGCGCCCAGACCAATCTGGGCTATGCCTATGCGCGCGGTGAGGGCGTTGAGCAAAGCAGCGAGACGTCCTTTGGCTGGTATTTGCAGGCCGCCGAGCGTGGACTTGTCCGTGCGCAAGCGGTTGTTGGTTTGTATTACGAGACGGGTGAGGGCACCGCGGTCAATATTCCCGAGGCAATTCGCTGGTATCTCAATGCGTATGAGGCCGGTGCCGCCGGAGTGGGCCCACGTTTGGGGGGGCTGGTTGTCTCAGGAATTCTTGAAAACGGTCAGGATGAATACAAAACCTTGTGGGTCGCAGAAGCCGCACAGGCTGGATCGAGCGAAGCCATGGCATGGCTTGAGACGGCCGCTGCCGAGGAGGACTCGCGAGCGCTGACGGTGTTGGGCATTTTCAATCGCGACGGTGTGCTCGTTCCGGAAAACACAGCAATCGCAAACCAGTATTTTTTAAGGGCCGCTGAAGCCGGTTCCGCGGAAGCGCAAATGGAAGCTGCCCGAATTTATGCCACAGGCGACGGCGTGGATCAGGATTATATCCAGGCGCATATGTGGGCCAACCTGGCCGCTGCGGCTGGCATAGACGGTGCTGCGCGGGAGCGGGCGGTATTCGCACAATTCCTCGATGCTGATCAGTTGGCCGATGCGCAAACCCGCGCATCCGAATGGCGTGGTGCCAACAGTGACTAGGAGCTGTTACAATGGGTCCTGTCGGCCTATGGCCAGTCTGGGGGCGGCCCTGGTTGCGATTGCATTGACGGCAACGCCGGCGCTTTCTCAGGCAGAAACCGCGTTGCAGCAAGCCGTGCAGACCTATGAAGCGGGCCAATTTTCCCAGGCGCGTATCGCGTTAATCCCATTGGGGGAGGCTGGAAATGCGGATGCTCTTTTCCTCCTGGGCGACATCTCGGCGCGCGGTCTGGGTCGACCTCAAAATTTTGTCGAAGCGGCCGGATTTTACCGGCAGGGTGCCGATCTCGGACATTCAGCGTCTCTGAATGCGTTGGGGCGTGCCCATGTTGAGGGGCTGGGTGTCCGCCAAGACCCGACTTTGGCCGTTCAACTCCTTCAACAGGCGGCACAGTCGGGTGAGGGGGAGTTTGTCTATGATTACGCCCGCGCCCTGGAAGCAGGCCTGGCGGGCTCTGATCGGCTGAGTGATGCCGCGGCCTTATATCAGGCCGCCGCCAGTGGTGGCCACGCCGAGGCCGCGGCCAATTTGGGTCTTCTATACATGGAAGGGCGCGGCGTTGAGCGCAATCTCGCGACGGCGATGGAATATCTGGAACAAGCCGCAGAGGCCGGTGATGCGCGCGCGGCGAATAATCTGGGTCTGATCTTTGTTCGCGGCGAGGAAATTGAGCGCGATTACGCGCGTGCGCTCGGGTATTTTGAGGCGGCCGCCGAGCAGGGGCTGAGCCAGGCCTATGTCAATTTGTCGGTGATGTATGAGAATGGCTTCGGGGTCGACTTTGACGAGGACGAGGCTCAGCGCATGCTCGCCCTGGCTCGGGGCATTGATAGCTTCGAGCAATTTCTGGAGAATGTCGGTCTGCCGTTCGACCCAAGGCTGGTTGAGCCCGATTGGCAGGCCGGTGCGCCAAGCCAATACGAGCCTGCCGCCCTGGCGGGCGATCCGGTGGCGCTCTATATCACCGGCTATTACAAGCTGCTCGCGCCGCGATCCACGACAGACCGTAATCAAGGGCTGACCAGATTTGAGCGTGCGGCCGAGGCTGGATTGTCGGGTGCGCAATTGGGACTGGGTTTGCTTTTTGCCCGCGGTGTTGGCGTGCCACAGGACTATATCACCGCGTATTTCTGGATCAGTCTTGCTGCGAATAATCTTCAGGCGGACGCTGCCCTCATGCGCGACCGATTGGCACGGGAAATGACGCCGGAGCAACTCCAGCGGGCGCAGACACGTGTGCGCGATCACACATCGTCGCAGGTGGATTGATCACTCGGTCGGCGGTCGACCCAAAGTTTTTTGTAGCAAAACGAGAAAAAATTGAATTTTGGGGGTGCGATTCACGCATGCCGGGTGTATAGAATCTTGCTTAATGGTTCGCGCGCCGGCTGGACAGGCTTGGGCGCAGGGGGAGATGTTTATGATTGCTTCGAGAATTTTTTCGGCTGTTTGCGTGGCTGCACTGACGATTGGCGTTGGTGGGGTTGCTGCAGCCCAGTCACTGCGAGACACCTCGGCAGGGGTTAATGCGGAAGTCGAATTGATCCAGGAAAACTTCTCCGGGACGCGGCTAAACTTCGAAACCGCTTCCACACTCACGAATTTCAGCCTGACCGTCACCGGTCCGGATGGCTATGTGGGCGAAGTCTTCTCGGCTCGCGTCGCGCCGTCATTACGACTGGGCGATCACGGAGCAATCTCTGATGGCCTGTATATGTATCAGGTCACAGCGGCGACAGATGTGCAGGCACAGATGGCCTCACCGACGATCCCAGGATCAGACGGTCGCTCGCCACACGCCCGCCCCGGTATGATCGGGACGAGCAAGTCGGGAACCTTTCAGGTCGTAAACGGCCAAATTTTTGAATTCGATCAGGCGGTCACCGAGCGCTGATAGTTAGAAACTGGGGATTTCAATGTCTAAATTTACCAATACGGCCAGTGTTCTGGCTATCGCAACCGCCGCTCTGATCGGCATTTCTTCAAGCGCTTCTGCGGATATCGTTCACCTCGATGACGTGATCGTTGATGGCAGCATCTGCGTCGGACAAGATTGCGTGAATGGCGAAAGCTTCGGCTTCGACACCATCCGCCTGAAGGAAAACAATCTCCGCATCCGCGCGGTTGACACCAGTAACTCTGCCAGCTTCCCGACACGCGACTGGCAAATCACCTTCAATGATTCCTCGAATGGTGGTGCCAACAAATTCTCCATCGACGACATCGATGGTGGCCGCACACCCTTCACCATCGAAGCAGGCGCACCGTCGCACTCGCTTTATGTAGAAGATGGCGGACGAATTGGCTTTGGTACATCGACACCGGTTGTGGAGCTTCACTTGGTGGACGGCGACACGCCGACATTGCGCCTTCAGCAGGACGGCTCAAGCGGATTCACCCCACAGACCTTCGACGTCGCCGCCAACGAAACAAACTTTTTCATTCGCGATGTCACAAATGGCAGCGCCTTGCCGTTTAGAATTCGCCCAGGCGCACCAACAAGCTCGATTGATGTTGCGGCGAGCGGTAATGTTGGTATGGGTACGACGAGCCCGGAAAACACGTTGCATTTGAGCTCAGGCGAGACACGAACGGCGATTTCATTTGAAAACTCCGCTCAAGCCAACGATTTTATTATTGGTTGGGATAATGATGAGATGCGTTTTTCGGAGGCCGGTTCTGGGGTGGTCGAAATGACGATCACTGATGGCAAGGTCGGAGTGGGCACAAATGCTCCGGATGAAACCTTGCATTTGTCGTCTGGATCAACGCGTACCGCAATTGAGTTCCAGAACACAAGCACAGTGAACAATTTTCAGATGGCGTGGGACAACTCTCAGATGCGTCTGTCGCAGCAAGGGTCCGGCGTCATTGAAATGGCTATCGACTCGGGCGGAGATGTGACTATTGCAGGTTCGCTTGTGACTGGCACAGGCGGGTCCTGTACCGTCGGAACGCCTTGTGATGGTGTGTTTGATCCTGAGGTTTACACTGTGCCGTCTATAACTGAGCACGCGGCTGCGATGTGGAGAAATCAATATCTTCCTGCCGTGGGGAGCACTCTCCCTGGGGAGCCAATTAATGTGACTCAGAAACTGACGGGCGTCTTGAATGAGCTCGAGCACGCTCATATTTACATAGAGCAATTAAACCAGCGCCTTGTTGTCCTCGAAACGGCGCAAGCGGATGGTGGTACGCAGTAAGTAGTCGACATCAGTGGGGGCGGATGCTTAAGCTTCGGTCCCCACGGTGTTTTCTGTTTTTATGATTTCTTCCCAACACAAATTTATTTACCTGCACCCTCCAAAAACTGGGGGAAATTCAATTCAACGAGTGCTTGTTCCATTGAGTGATGATTCGATCTATCTCGAAGCCCACCACGACGGAACCAACCGGTTTGGTTTGAGGGGGCCTGTCACAGGTGACAAGCATGATTTTCTTCAGCACTACTCCGATATTCTTGGCTCCGAGCTGAACGGATACGAGATAGTAATCTCGGTGAGGCATCCATTCACGCGCGCACTTTCATACTATTTCTCGCCGCATAGATGGTTCGTAAACACTGGAAGTTCGGGTTGGCAGTTGACGCCATCTATTTGGAATGAGAACCGTTTTTATGAATGTCTGGACGGGCTTTCAGCGATGACTAGTTATGTACAGATAGGGAAAAAGTTCCGAAAACCCGACCATATAATTCATTTGGAAACGCTGGTTGATGACCTGAATTTGTTGATGCATTCGGTGGGTATTGATCCATCAGCGCAAATTGCAATTCCCCATGCGAATCGAACAAATGCCACAGGTGAAATTTGTAGTAAACTATTGAGCAGTCTTGAGTTGAAGCGGGTCGTTGAGGAAAGGTACATGGGTGATATGGAGCGCTTTGGATATGAGTCATATTCCAGCGTGGCGTCGGAAAGTTACTAAATCAGACCACATTTGGTTGTTGAAGTGGGTTGGGATGGTTTGCTGAATCGCAACGCCGTTCAATATTTAGTTTTTATGGCCAGTTACACGGCTACGTGGCCCATAAAACAGGCATATGGATGTGGACCACCGAAAATGCCAGATATTCGTATTCTGAGACTCCGCGCTGCGGGCATGTTTTCAAATGTGAACGAAGTTGTTGAACAAGTTCGGTTAGCCAAATTGCACGGATACCAATTTGTTATTGATTGGTCCGATTCTTGTTACAATGAGATGAATGAGGACGGCGACCCTTGGGGGTATTATTTCGAGCCATGTTACTCTGGGTTGCCGGAGCTCGCCGAATTAGGGGGGGGTGAGAAGCAATATTTAAAAGGGGGAGAGGCTGTTGCTTGCTCCGCTGACAATATCATAACACCGCGCGTGAAGGATGGTCAGTGTTCGCCGTTGCTTCTCCCTCGCGACCGAGTAGCCGCCAACCGTCTCATTGAGAGTGCAATTTTTCCTAAGCTCAATATCACCGAACAAGTTGATCAATTTCGGAAGCGCCATTTTCCCGAGCAGGTAATCGGAGTTCACATAAGGGGGCCAGGCCGGACTGATGGTGGTGTACCTGAGCTGCGAGCAAAGTTCAGACTTGAGTATGGGGTTCCGATTGACCTTTATAGCGATCGAATCTCAGAGGCGTTGAAGCGAATGCCGAAAGCGAAGCTTTTCATTTGTTCCGACTCGGCCAAAGTAATTGCCAAAATGCAAGAACGGTTTAATGAAAAAGTGGTGTGCTTTGATGCGCTTAGGTCGGAGTTTGGTGAAATGCATGCCGGGCATCGGCAAAATAGGGGCTTGGTATTTCCGCCTCGAACGCTGGGGCAAGACGTCGTAATCGAAGCCTATTTGCTCGCACGCACAGACTTCTTTGTTCATGGGAACAGCAATGTTGCGAACTTCGTTTTGTGTAGAGCGCCGGCTTTGACCAATGATTATGTCTATGGACCTGTTGATCCGGCGTCGTGAGTAGAAGAGTTTGGTGACCATCATATGTATGTAGACTGGTCATGTACCTCTCATCAGTGAAGATTGTTGCGCCAAACACTACTTGGCGTAATTGGTGATAATCACCGAGCTTGTCAGAAAGGGAAAAGCTATGAAGCGATTTGTAAAGTTTACTACATCAGAGGGGGCTGTGTTCATTAATCCGCTCTGCATCGTTGAATTTCAATCGGCTGGTGAGGCTCGGGCCTCACTTACTGTTGAAGGGCGAAGGAGAAAAGTGATTGTCGAGTGTTCGGATGATGAAGTTGCGCATCAAATACAGCTTGCGCTGGGTAATAACGAAGACTCGTATTAAGTCGGCGGGGTAATCCGAAATGGTTTCAGTCGTTCATATGACCTATTCTGGGGAGGGTGGAGCCGGCAGGGCGGCCCGCCGCGCGCATCTTTCATCATTGGAAGCGGGAATGAACAGCTCGCTCTTGGTGGGGAGCAGTCCGAATCTGTCTGCTGGAGATATATGCGTTACGCGCACAGAAAGTGGTGAAAGTGAAAAGAGAATATTGTCCGCGTGGGAGTCGATCCAGTGGGGGTATATTCCTGGCTCGTTAGTCGAAAAAACCAATAGCCTCTTTACCGTTGAGTATCCTGGTTTTGATGTTTTTAATCATCCTTTAATTCGGCGCGCGGACGTGGTTCATCTGCATTGGGTTACTTGGCTTGTAACGCCGGTGCAAATTCGACGCCTTTTGGATGCAGGAAAAAAAGTTGTTTGGACTTTGCACGATATGGTCCCCTTCACTGGTGGGTGTCATTATTCGCACGGTTGCAAGCAATTTGAAGAGGCCTGCGGAAAATGTCCCCAGCTGGACGATACGTACCAATTAGTCGGCGGTTCATTTCTGGATAAAAACCTTAGCTATGGCGGACGTGAACACGACGGTTTGGTCATTGTTACGCCTAGCGAATGGCTCGGTTCAACCGCAAAGCTGAGTAGGGTCTTAGGTGAGCAGAAGATCGAAGTTGTCCGAAATAGTGTTGAAACTAACATATTTAGGCCGCCTGCGAACCGAACGGCTTTGCGCAACGCATTTGGTTTCTCCAAATCCGACGTCGTACTCGCGTTCGGAAATTATGATAATGCAGAACACCGTAAGGGCGGACATCTGCTTGAAGACGCGCTACAGCTATTTTCGGTGGCGCTTGCAGCTGCTGGCGGTGATGTTTCAAAAATAACGTTACTTGTTTTTGGTCGAGGCAGCTTTACTGACGTGTCGCCAACAATAGATGTCAAAGTATTAGAAGTTGGTGAAATTAGTGATGACTATCAAATGGCTGATCTGTTAGGGGTTTCAGATTTTGTTGTTTTTCCTTCACTGGAAGATAATTACCCCAATTCTTTGATTGAAGCGCGATCTTGTGGCACTCCGAGTATTGGGTTTGATATCGGGGGTGTTTCGGAAATTATTCAAGATCGTCAAACTGGAATTTTGATTGCTCAACCCACTGTTATCGAATTGGTTAATGCGATGGTGGAGGCGACGACTCAAGACTTCGACAAATTCCGCGCCAATTGTCGATCGGCGGCTTTGAGTGAAAACGGGATTGGTGTTGTCGGTAATGTTTTGAGGGAGCTCTACCAAAAGCTAGTGGGTGAAAATGAGCTTGCTGAAACTGAGTCGGATCATAAATATTATGCACGCGCATCGTCGTTATTGGGGGGTGTGGTTTTGCAGCCTGATATTAGACCCTCATCGTCTTTTGATAGTTTCCCCGTTAAGCAGTTTATAAATAGCCAGATTCCAAATGAAGATAGTTCGGCCCCAAGTCAGGTTCAGTTTCAAGAATACGAAAATCTACTTGAGAGGGTGGGAACGAAGAGGGGTCCGGTGAGAGTAGCTGTTCTTGTTGGGTATCATTCTCATCACTCGGATCATTCCGGACCTGTTCAATTCCTTCGACACCTTGATAGCAGTAGAATTCACTACACATTATTTAGAATGCCTTTGGGAGTAGAGCTGGCGGGGAGCGATGGTCAGCGGCTGGAAAAAGTTTTAAAGTCTCGGTGTGGAAAGGCTTTGCAAGGGAATTCTATTAGCTTGGACGCCGAACTATTATTGGCTTGCCTGCGGGGAGAGTTCGATGTTGTTCATGCCGTGGATGCGGAGCTACAAGCCGGGATGCTCTTGGCGTTGCGGAACCATTTTCCCGAACTTCAGTCAGTCAAATTTGTTGGAAGCCTCCATCAGCCCCCGGAAATATTGGAGCCATTGCTCCCTTGCGCCACAGAGAGTTACGATCGACTTATTTCCCTTTGTGGAACACAAACTGATTTTCTCAATTCAAAATTTCCACATATCAAGATATGCGAAATCCCCCATGGCATCGATATTGATTTCTTTACTCCCAAGGCCTCGGCCGGTAATTTGGACCCCGGGCCGCACCTTGTCTCTGTCGGTCACTGGCTTCGAGACTACAAAGTTGCGATTGAGGCAGCAGAGCTTATTCGCGAACGAATCCCCGACTTAAAATATACTATTGTTTGCCACAATTTCCCGATCGACCAATTTTTACCTCATTGGGTAGATCTACGTTCCGGGTTAAGTGATCAGGAGCTGCTGGAGCTGTACCGCTCGACCAAAGTTTTCTACCAGCCACTGAAGGACGCAACGGCAAACAATGCAATTCTAGAGGCCCTTAGCGTAGGTACTCCTGTTGTCTCAACCAACATAGGCGGTGTCTCCGAGATGGTTCTAGAGGGGTGCGGCCTAGTTGCGCCGCCCAACGACCCTAACGCGCTCGCGGAGATGACGCTAAAATTGCTGCTAGATGATCAATTGCGGCACGAGTACGGCAGAAATGCAAGGAAGCGTGCAGAGGATCTTGATTGGCGACGAATTGCGGAAATGTTTATGAATGTTTATGAGGGGTTGGTCTGATGAAAGAATTTTCGGCGTCCGCTCGGGCTAGCTTTGCTAGTCACCGCACATTTGTGGATACGGTTGACGGTAAATTCGAAATTCCGCTGATAAGTGAAAACTTGATAGATGCGCAGGGTTTTTGGGTTCTTCTTCCCGGCACAGTTGAAAGGTCCACGGTGGTTTTTGATGCTAGCCCCGCGTTCTATTATACAGGTTTGTCTCGGAAACCAAGCTTGACACTATTTCATTTTCTATGCACGGGACGGAATACCGGTGCTGAATTGGATTCAGTGTTGTCAGGAATTTGGACGGGAGAGAATTCGTTTCCAAACATCATAGACGTGAGTTGGTTTTGGCCGATGCCAAGCGATGGGTTTTGGGTCGTTCCAGGGATGGCGGCTGGAAGCAGCACATTCAATATGCTCGATGCTGAATCAGTGCGGCCCGGAGGGTTGCGAGCGGCCGTGCAAGTCGAGCGAATTCGGCAATTGGCTATCGGGCGAGCAACTGCCACCGAAGACAGTCTTGAATTATTGCTTAATCTCGCTGCCTGGAGAGTATAATGCCAACAGTCATCATTGACCCAAATCTAAGTAGCCGAAACGGGCACCACTACACTTACGACAACGCCCTTTTGGATGCTTTTGGCGAGGGCATAATATTAGCGAACCAAGCGTTTGACTCTGGTCGCGATAGAGCGGTTGTACCTACGTTTAGCTGCACTTGCTATGATCAATATTCGCGTGATTGGGATGGTGATCTTCAGAATTTTCTCAAAGGTAATGACAATATTTATCGTGAGCTATCTTGCTTGAGCAAAACGATTTTTACTTCAGAGACAACTGTTATATTTCCTACTGTCACTGAAAATCACCTGCTTGGCATAATCAGTTGGTGTAAATCCTTTCCGTTAGGGGGTTGCCCGAATTTTATAGTCTTTTTGATGATGCCGGCAGGCGTTAACCCGAACAAAACGACGAAGCCAGAATTTGAAAGCGCGGCTCATTACTATCGAGCGGCCTTTCGACGAGCGTTTGATGGCGGGCCCCCTATTGAATTTTTCGCCTCGAGTGTAGAGCATTCCGAGCACTATTCTATTCTTGCCGGTCGAGGGATCCCGTTCCACCCAGTTATTGGCGCGGTACAGCGGCATGTTCCTGATAAGCTTGATGTCCCGAGCAATAAGTGCGTTCTACTTTATGCAGGCGATGCTAAGGAAAATAAGGGCTTTTTACTGTTGCCAAGTATGGTGGAGAAGCTTTGCTCCAAATTTCCTGATGAAATATTTTCTATTCATGCGAATACCGCAAATGTTTTCGGTGAAGTTAAAGACGCAGCTGAACTGCTTGGGCAGCTAAATGACCGATTTGTAAATTTCCACTATGTCGAAAAATATGTGGAACCCCACGAATATCAGAAGCTTTTTTCGGACTCGGATATTGTTTGCGCGACCTACAGTTCCGAAGTTTATCGTTTCAAGTCTTCTGGCGTCATTTGGGACGCTATTTCGTCGGGCAAGGTCGTTGTCACACCAAAAAATACTTGGGGCGAGCGGGAGTTGAGACGGTATGAAGGTGGATTTGTTTGCTATAGCAATGATACGGTGGCCGCCCAGTTCAGGGCGATTTCATCTGCTATAACTCGTCGCCGAAAGCTCGGTTTGGCGGCGGAAATTGCCAGTGAAAAGTTCTCCTTGATAAATTCGAAAAGTCACCTTTCATTGGCTTTGGAACGTGCGGTTTCGCGTCTCAATCACGTAAAGCTGCAGTTGGGGGGGCTGATCAATGGTCGATGTTTGGAGCACAGTTTCGAAGGTTGGCATGATCTAGAGTCATATGAGAACAAGGCGCTCCGGTGGACGAAGCATAGATTTGATCTGGAATTCAGTACTATCGAGCCCGGTGTAATATTTTTTCGTATAGTTGGTGTGCAAGGCAAGCGGGCGGCGCTGAGCAGTGTTAGTGCTCACTTGGGAGGAGGCGTGGTTCCTCTACAGTGGAACCTTTCTGCTGATGGATCTTGGTCAGTTGTGGGTGAGGTTTTTGTCGCTTCCGTGGGCACCGCAGCAGTAGTGTTCAATGTGGGATGTCCCAGCCCGGTAGAAGGCGATAATAGAGAGCTTGGGCTTCTAACTACCGGAAGCTCTGTTGAGATGGCAAGCTCCATGGCGCGCGTTGATAATGAGGGGGATGCGCGGATTGATCTTTCATTCACTTCTGCCAATCCTTCCAGTTCTGGTCCTGAGGGGGGTGCACAACAGGTCGCGGTCAATCGGTTTTCTGTGGCTCGTGTAGAAATCCCAACGCACTTCGATTGGGTCTCAGTGAAGGTGGAAACTGGTGTTAGCAAAATTGATATTTCGAGAATTTCGCTGTATCTTGACGGCGATCCGCTGACCCTCTCTGAAACTTCTCGATCGCCGGGCGCGTTTGAGGCGCCGCTGATTACGCACGACCATGTTTGTCGGGGGCGCACTGTGGAATTTTGGTTGGATTTGGGTGACGAGAAATTCAATAGTCTGTTTCCCCACAAAATAAGTGCTAGTATCTTGGGGGCTTGACTATGTTAAACATCGAGAATGTCCAGGAACTTACTAAGTTTATAGACGCTCACTACAGCCACTGGGATTGGAGGGTCGAGGGTCTGGTATATGGGCTGCATTTTCACGGCTTGGCCCGCCTTCAGTGCGTCGACGAAATATTCACGCTTGAGTTGAGACGGAGCGATTGGCATGGGTATTGGCCCAAGGACTGGACTTTACTACAGTCTGTGGACCGTTACGGGGCATTTTTGAGAATTTATCTTGATCCGAATACTGCTGCGAATGAAAATAACGTAGGCTATTTCGCGATGAGGGACAAAGTTTCAGATGAGGCTCGCGGAGCTATTCTTTGCGTACTTCATAAAATTGTTAGCCGAATGGGGCAGTCAAATTTTGTGGCAACCAAGCAGCGATCGAAACTTATGGGTTCGATAAATCGATATATACAGCTACTATCTGTTGCTAAGTGAAAGAGAAAACGATGAGCGATGCCTTTGTCGTATTGGGCAACCCAAGAACTGGTTCCAATCATCTGATATCAATGCTGAATTCGTGCGCTGGTATTGAATGTAGTGGTGAGTTATTTCATCCTCACGGCGTCTGGGGACGTAATGGAACTATTGACTGTGATTTGGGTAAGCGGAACGCAGACCCAACTGGTTTTCTTGATGAACAAAAGGATAATGCTGTTGGGATGTTCGGGTTCAAGATTTTCATGCATCACAACGATGAGGTAATTGACCATGTCATTCAGAGGGAAGACTTCAAGAAAATTGTCCTGTACCGGCAAAATATACTAGCCGTCTTCTCGTCCAACGAAATTGCTGCCGTAACAAACGAATACGTTATATCGCGAAAGAGCGACGATCGTGAGCGCGTTCGGGTGATCTTTAACGCAAGTAAATTTGAAGCATTTCGCGAAGAATATGAAATTCACTATCGCAACATTCTGCGTAAACTGAATCATCGCAATGTGTCCTACGAGCTCATCAGTTACGATGCACTACAAAGCCACCCTATGGTACGTCGGCTGTTTGCCTTTCTAAGCGTTGAGCAACCTGAAAAGTTGAGCTCCGCAACGGCCAAAATAAATGCGAATGATATCGTTGGTCGATTTGCCAATCAGGACGAGGTGCAATCCTATCTTTCAAGCCGAGCTCTGGAGCACTGGCATTATGAGGCATTCGTGACAATTTAGGTGAAGTCGCACAATTCCTATTATGAGTAGCTCAGTAGACTTCAGTCGGAATTTTGTGGAAAGACGGACGAAATTGTTTGAGTTGAAAGAATGACAACCTCAAAATTGAACACGCACGCAGTCGTTATTTCGGGGCATCTGCGTTGTATTGATGAGGCGCTGCCGGAATTGCTCAAAATATCGTCCAAAGCTGATGTTTTTGTCGCGACCAATCGGTTCGCAGGGGGCGCAAGGTGAAGTGTTGCATGCGGCCCTCAGTGCCAGGGTGACCTATTGTGAGGATGTTTCTTGGGCTGATAAAGCGGAAAAGGAGGCTCGCGAGGCCGATTCTTTGGATTTGTACCAGTGGATCAAATATCGAGTGGCTTGCGATCAAATTAATATGGAGGAGGTAAGAAGGGGGCAAGCTTACAAATATATCCATAAAGTGCGTACAGATTGTGATTGTCGTTCATTGCATATCGTTACTTCTTCAAGTCACGAAGCGGACTTAAATTGCTTTGATGGACTTTATGTTGAGTCTGATTACACTTGGTCTGGCAAGCGCAAAAATTCGATGCAGTTATCTGAGATGTACGACTATCTAAAAAATACAATATTGTACCGCTCGCGGGTCCAGATTTCATATGTGCAGATGGGCGCGTCAAAGGTGAGTTGATGAAAAGCGCCGGCGAGCCGTTACTTCGGTGGGTGCTGACGAACAGGTCTTGGTTTTTGAGTGGTCAGGTTAAGAGTTCGGACTACGTTTTCGTCCTTTTCGACACTTCTAACACTCGAGTATTCGTTGAGGAAAAGCTGAAAATTTGGTTTCCGGAATGTCGTGTGGTGTTCACTCAGTCTTACACTAGGGGGGGCAGCCTTTTCGGCGCTGATGGGTATAGCCGCAATATCAAATGATCGTTCCGAGGTTGTATGCATTGATCTTGCGGATATCTCTTTCGAAGGGGAGCTCGAGCTCGAAGGGGTGTTTGATAACCCACAATATGCGGCAATCGCACTGGCCTTTAACTCCAACAGCCCGGTCTATAGTTACTTCTTGGTGAGTGATGATGGTGACGTTTTCCAAGCAAAAGAGAATGTTGTGATTTCCAATGTGGCTTCGGCGGGTGCGTACATATTCCGTGATTTGGAGACGTATATTAGGGCGTTAAGCCATTGCTTGTCGCGGGGTAAACACTACGAACATTCGGGTCATCAATACGTCTGCCCATTATTCAACGGTGTAATTGCTTGCGGGAATAGAGTGGCGATACAATTGGTTGATAATGTTCAAGATGTTAAAATTGATGACACGCTGTTGGCTCAGTGAGGTAGTTGTGTTTCATGCCATGTGGGTCTTTGTGTGGTTGGATGAACTGGCCGATGCGTCTGTCAACTGCAGCAGGAGCACCGATCGGTTGAATCATGGCTTGTTGGCGGACGATCAGCCAAGATTAATCGACGGCTTGTGGCCCCTAAACTTTCATTAATGGCCGGAATGTTTTGATATTCCAGGGGGGCTGTTTTGTTGAAACTCGGGGCCAGTGGAGGCGGCAAGTTCGTAATTTTTTCGCCAATTCAAAGAGAGTAGAGAGGGTGCAAAGTGTTCGTCTTTTTTCATATCCCTAAAGCGGCCGGAAGTTCTATCGCCCAAGCAATCCACAAAGTTTTTCCACCTCAAAATTGCTTGAAAGTGCGGGCGTTACAGGCGGGCGGAGATATTCTACCAAAAGATATGCCGTCGTTGGAAATTCCGGACCTTTTGGAACGTCCATGCTGTATGGGACACTTTGGACTTAATTCATTCCGAAAAAATGTCATGCTAATGCGTCGGTTCGAAAGAGAGTCAGGAATTGCTCTTGCGGTGGTTAGGGACCCAGTTGATAGACTAATTTCTGATTACAAATACATAAACCGCACTAAAGGTCATCCCCGGAAAGAAGGGGTGAGGGATGCAAGCGTAGTTGAATATATTAACCGACACGCGCAAAACGAGCAAGTCAAGTGGTTGAACCTGGAGTTATTGGATGGGACCTGGCGCTCTATTTCGCTAGATTGTTTGGGGCGACGACTAATCATTGTTGAGGCCGGAATGGTAGACGTAATTGTGCCAAAATTATTCAAGATTTTGTGGGGCGTGACAGTTGAGGTTGGACGAAAAAATGTTGCAGTCGGCAAGGAAGCTGATGATTCGTTAAGTGCAGCGGATCGCCTTACGGCGAATGAGCGAAATCAAATGGATATCGAGTTTGTAGAACATTTGTCCAGAGGTTCTGGCTTTTGGCTTGGTCGTGATCTTGAGTATCTAGAGCGCCTAATGCTTGAATAGCTTCGAACTCGGAGTGGTGGATACTTCATTAAAAGCCACGTTCTCTTTTTGAGCACCAATTCCAATTATATGAATTCACCGTTGACCGGTCGACGACATTGTATAGCAGTCGAAGACTCGCATGAAAAATAGCTTGTTGCCACCTGGGTTTGTGGCATGCGCCTGGTTCATCATAGAAACCATTTAAATCGAAGACGTGGTACAAAATTTTGTAAATATCGGCCAACCTACCATCATGGGGCCCGTATTCACGGATGATTTGATACATCTCTCGAATAATTTTTCGGCCACCTGTTGTTGTTAAATTTGAGTCAGAAAAGTGATATTCTGATAAAAGGTCTGGGATGGAAGTAAACTGGTGTCCGTTCGCCTTGAAGCGGCACCAGTATTCCCAATCAAATGCGTATTTCATTCGTTCATTCAGAGGTCCGGTGTCCAATCTTACGTGACGTCTCCAAAATGTAGAGGGTTGCTCGATAGTGTTCACAAACGTTAATTTTTCAAAGTATTTATCGTCTGGTCGTGTAATGACCGGGTCAAGTTTGGGAAAGTATCGAGTGCATCCCCCAGTCAATACATCCAGTCCTGGGTCGAGCACGAAACATTTGGCAACATTTTTTAGCGCGCCTTCAGCAAGGGCATCATCTGAACACAACCAGCCTTCAATTTCGCCAGTTGACCTAATAAACCCCCGGTTGATTGCCTGCGCAGACCCGGTGTCTGGACCGGACAATATGTTTGTAATAACATCATCCGCGTGCTCCAAAATTTTTAGTGTTCCATCATTGCTCGCACCATCCGAAGCAATGATTTCCAAATTTGGGTATTCTTGGCGGCGGATTGAGTCAAGCGTTCGCTCTAGCGTTTGGGCACCATTCAGTACTGGAATGATGAGCGTAATTTTAGGCAGCATTGATCTCACCAATTGCCCAAGATCGTCTTGAGGGGGGGGCAGCTACTTGTGTGATGGGTTTTTGGTAACCAAAGTACTTGAAGTCGACAAAATATATTTTTCGTACCAGCGCGATTGCTTCACTTGAGTAGTACTCGTCAAGCAACAGATTGGCGTCAGTTGCATGGGAGCCAACGGACTCGAATGTAAGCGTAGCGCTCACACCCAGTCGTTCCTTTAGATATTCGATGTCTTCAAGCAAACTTTCAAAAGCGCCTATGTATTGAAAGCTGATATCCCTACATAAAAGAATTTGAAATTGTGGGCGAAAGTGGGAATCCAAATTACGTGGGTCAATTAACTGTATAGCCTTCAAATAGTCGACAAAACTTAGTTCGGTCTCAATTGGACTCTCATTTCGACCGAGAGCATTCAAAAGAGGTCTTTTTTCTTCGCGGTTTCTAACTACCTTATCTAGATATCCCGAGAGTGCGCGACTGAATGGATTTCGAACAAATGCAAATCGAAACCAGGTTGGGTCTGCAAGGATGCCTTCGCCTTCATGTTTTGGTAGTTGTGAAAGTTGGACAAGCGGGGACCGTTGTCTGTCATGTACGTCAAAATTGCGTTTGTAGGGAGTGTCAATGTACTCAATTCGTATCAGCAAATCTTTGACGCTAGAGCATGCAACCTTTGGCGTTTCAACATAAATGTACCTGTTCTTCAAGGATATGTTGATGGCATAGTCAATTTTCTTTAAATCCATTCGCCGAGATAAATTCTTAATTGAGGTTCTCAAAATTATCAGTTCCAAATCAGGATAAATTGTATTTTACGACGCAGTTTAAGGACTTGAAGCCCGAGCTTCAAGTCCTTATCAGACGATGGCAATTGTGGCGACGGCAGGTTTTTGCATGCTTCATATTTTAGTACGAGAGGCCTTCGACGATATCAAGGAGGGGTTCGGCCAAATTGGGCTGGCACACCTCATTAATACGCATCGGAGAAGGAGCAATTATCATCGATCTAGCTTGGGGATGTTTTACATATCGCTAACCACTTTGGCTTGGGCATTGGGGTTAGGCCTACTATCTTCGATATTGGGCGGGCGGGATCCTGGCGCTTTAGTTCCTTATGTTGGATTAGGAATTTCGGTCTGGATCATGTTGTCAGGACTAGTGGCTGGCGGGGCGGATGTGTTCATCTCGGGATTCCGTTTGACTAGTCAGATGCGGCTTCCATACTCACTGATTATATTCACCCACCTTATACAGTCCTTACAGCAAATATCTTTTAGACTCCCAGTTGTTTTGATTTTGATACTGTTTCATCCGAATGGTTCCTATACCGGGCTGCCATTTGCGTTGTTGGGTGTGATAATTATTTTGATGTGTGGTTTTGGTCTCTCATTGTTTCTCGGTATTTTTGCCGCCCGTTTTCGGGATGTAAAGAATGTGATTGAAGTGGGGTTGCAACTCGGACTCTTTTTGTCTGGCATTTTTTGGGATCCAAGCGCTCTTGGTGAATGGGAATGGCTGATGGTGTTTAATCCCTTCTATCAGGCAATAGAAGCTGTTCGCGGTCCGTTGCTTGGGCATGCAGACTGGGTTTTTAATCTGATCTATATATCCATACTGGCGATCGTGTTGAATGTTTTGGGGGTAGTGGTGTTTGTATTTTGCCGACGGAAAATTCCCTATTGGGTAAGCATGTAATGCCCAATATTCGTGTCAAGCAAGCATCAATCCACTACCCGTTGGTTCGACGAACAGACATCGTTGAGCGAGTGGGCTTTGATAGTCGAGTGGGAGGCAAGGTCTCGAGTTCGGCTCCGCGGGCTATCGCGCACGTGAGGGCTCTAAGCGATATCGATTTGACAATCGACGAGGGCGATAGAATAGCGATATTGGGACCAAATGGTTCTGGTAAATCAACATTACTAGCTCTGCTGGCAGGCATTCTACCGCCAACATCCGGCAGCGTCGAGATTAGTGGCCGAGTCACCTCGATGCTTTCGCTCAACGCCGGCCTCGAGCCGAAATCTAGCGGTCTTGAAAATATAGAAATTAGGGCGCGCTTGATGGGGAATAGCGCAAAACTGGTTAGGGAGCGAATTCCGGAAATTGTACGGTTTGCTGAGCTTGGTCAATTTATCAATCTTCCCATGAGCACGTATTCTTCAGGCATGAAATTTAGACTGTCGTTTGCAATTGGAACGGCCTTTGATCCACAGATAATTGTAATGGACGAGTGGCTTTCAGCGGGCGACAAGTGGTTTCGTGATAAAGTCGCGAACCGATTGCATGGCATGGTTCGAGGGGCAAATATATTCGTCTTGGCTTCTCACAACCGAGATGTTGTAGCAAAAATATGTAGCAAGGTTATTGTTCTTAATTCTGGCTCAATTGGGTTTGTGGGAGCAGCTGAGAAAGCGTTTCAATTCATTGATGACGGCGGATAGGCCGGGTTTCGGAGGCGATGGCCTCATCGTTCACTCGCTTCAAAGAGCTTCTGGTGGTATAAATCAGTTTAATTGCCGACAAAATATCGGAGATGGTTCTTGCATATTTGACCATTGGCTGGGGAAGGTTTGGCGCACCAAATTCGGCCATTTCTTGGTAGTATTGGTTAGCCTCGAGACGAGATCGATTGTGGTTGTGAGTTCGATACCCTGAAAGTACGGTCGGGACACTCACAAGCTTCTCATGTTTGGCGAAGGCGCGCCAAAGGTGGTAGTCTCCCGCAAGTTTTGCTTCTTGAAAGCGTTGGAGATCTATCGCGGACAGCTCATCATATAGCGCTCGTTTAAAAAAGGTACTTTCTTGTTGAATGTGACCGAGAAGGTTATCGTGATACCAGCCGCGGCGTATCAGAGACCTGATGTATTGTGCGCGAGGCAGGACCACACGAAGAGCGCCGTCCGTATCCCAAAGGGCGGGCTGTCCGGTAACCCATGATATCGTGGATTCTGACATGGCCCGGATCACCTCAGAAAAGGCCCAGGGGAGAAACATATCGTCAGAATTCAACCAGCAAAGGATGTCACGGGGGCCAATGGTGCAGCTAAATCCCTTGTCAATAGCATGATAAATTGAGGTGTTTGGCGCGTGGATAAGTTGGATGCGCGGGTCTTCATCACACGCGCGCTGCGCGATCTCTAGACTGTCATCGGTGGATCCGGCGTCAACAATTATGTGCGTCCAGATAGCATGGGTTTGGTTTCTAATTGAGTTAATGCACTCAGAGAGATACCTACCACCATTGAGAATGGGAGTTACGACGACAAAGTTCATAATTATTCCGACCCGTTATAATTCAACGTAGTGTTTATGTGTATTTGACATCATCTGATCTCATATTGCGAGTTGAAGTCCTGTCCAAGCGAACGTAAAATATAAGATACCCTTGCCATGAGCCAACTAAATTCTCAGATCGGACGAGCTTGAAAACGCCAGAAATAAGTGTAGTGATTTGCTCTCACAATCCAAATATTCAATTGTTGAACAGGGTGCTGGCAAGTCTGGAGGCGCAGGATATTCTTGAGCCTTGGGAGCTAGTTATCGTTGATAATTGTTCAAAATGGGCAATTAAGGATAGCGGGCCATTACTTCCGAACAATATATCGACACGGGTGGTTCGTGAAGAGCGTTTGGGGCTTAGTTATGCTCGTTGCGCTGGAATAAAGCAGGCCAGTGCGGAGCTCATATGTTTTGTGGACGACGATAATATTCTGACGCCGAGCTACCTTTCTACAGCAGTCCGTGTTGCTCGTTCTGAGCCAAAATTGGGAGTATTTGGGGGCAAGGCGATAGGTGAGTTCTCCAGTGAGCCCGGCGGCCTAATTCGTTACTATCTGCCATTCTATGGCGTGCGAGACATGGGCGAAGCTGAATTGACGGGGAAGGGCGAGGTGTGGGAGGAAGCTGAGCCCATTGGCGCCGGGATGGTGTGTCGTTCCATTATTGCAAATGTTTTCAGACAATTTGTCGAGGATAGCGACGGGGCTTGTGGTCTTGGGCGTGCCGGAAACTCTCTTTTAAGTGGAGAAGACACGCTTTTTTCGAGGTTGGCTTTCAAGCTGAACTATTTGGTTGGATACAGACCCTCATTGTCGCTGCTTCATGTGGTTTCCAGTAGTCGGATGACGTTTGGATATTTGTTTCGTTTGATGGTAGCGCACGGGCGAACACATGTTGTGCTTGAGCGGCTTTCCGGGAGACCTCCGCAAGGACCCAATCGATGGCTGGTAGCCGAGTTGGTGATGAGATTTCTACATCGAACCAAAGCACCGGGTTTAATGGAAGGGATCGGGCACTTTTGGTGGGATATTGGATATTTCGAACAAATTCGCGAAGTGTCTATGGAGGCACAATATGCAAAAGCGGCACGCGTTCTTGCTCAGATTTTCGCAACGAAGAGGTAGGCCTCGTTTTGGGGTGCAGTCGGTGGGGGTAGTTGCGGAAAATTAGTGTACGATTAGTTTGGTTTTCAAATGACATTGGGCGTTGCATGCGGATAAGGTATTGAAATTATGGGGGCGGGCGGATTGAGTGCCGTGTCATATGCTTCGAGCTGTTGGGCTCGGTTGCGGGGACGAAAATATCAACCGCCGCAGCCGATGCGATTGATACATCATTTTGCATGTGCGGGCGGCACACTGATTTCCCGTTCAGTGCGCGCTCAGTTATGTGTTCGGGTTTTGAGTGAAATTGACCCACTCAGCGAAATGTCACTAGTTGGTGATGTGCGAACTTTCGCGCCTACTGATGTAATTGCCTTGGCCCGAGCGGCCTCGCCAAACATTCGAAATTCAACATTGGAGCGTATGTTTTTATCGGCGCTTAAGGTCTTGTCTGACGATATGATAAACGAAGGTTTGATTCTTGTATTACGTGATCACAATCATTCTCATTATTGTACGTCACTTGACCCCGGATCAAGAAATTCGCTGCTAAGTATTGTGCGAAGGGAATTTGACTCAAAATCGATTGTGACTGTTCGCCACCCAATCGATTCTTGGATATCATTAGTTGCGAATGGGTGGGTCCAATTATCTGAAAACTCACTCAATGAGTATTGCCGACGCTATTTGCTTTTTCTTGATGATCATGTCGATGTTCCGATATTACGCTATGAGGATTTTGTTTCTGACCCAGATGGCAAGATTCTCTATTTATGTAATGTGTTGAATATTCCGTACTCAGAAACTTGGGGCACTTCACTGCCAGGCATCAAGATGTCTGGGGATAGCGGGCGGACCGGTGACGTGATTTCATTTAGGAAGAGAAAATTGCTTGATAGCGCGACTATTGATGAGGCAAATTCTTCTATTAATTATGCCCATCTATGCGAGCGACTGAATTACGACCCAAACGTCATCTAGTTTTTCAAAAATTTTCCACAAAGGAAACGGGTGTGACCGTCGTTCTTCGCAACGATGTTGATTTGCGTAGCAAATGCGCAGGGGACTTCTGCAGATAGTTGTATTTGTACGTGGTTCGATCGTATTTCGAATTGATCTACCGATTGGTTGCATTCAATTTTCGGGGTTGAACCATGCCAGTTGACAACAAGTTTTCTACAAGGCTTTTTGTTGGTATTGATCACTGAGATAGTCTTATTGGCGGTGCCCTCTTCGTTTGGATGGCAATCTGCCGTGAGAAAAATGCCGGGAGTTTGGTTGCAAGCTTTTTGACCGGAATCCACTTTCTTATCATAATTGATCTGTTGCCTTGCGGCAGACACTACAGTTTTAAGTGCTTGGTAAAAGCTATTTGAGCGTCGACTTATGTTATAAATTTCGTTCATTCTCCGGACTGAGATCTGTGATGTCTTCGTTTTGTCGCCCCAATACACAGCAGACAAAACTTTATCGATTTTGTGAAATTTGCCACCAGCCTTGTAAATTCGTATCCACAAATCCCAATCCATTGTGAATTTTAGCGAGGTGTTCAACCCTCCCACTTGGTCCATGGTTCGGCGCCGAATGAGCGTAGATGGTTGCGAAATGCAGTTTGTTAAAAGCAAGTTTCGGTCGACTTCGTTGACTTGACCGTGAACCCCAACGGTCTCGCCATCCGCATTTAGTATGCAAGAATCCCCGAAAACTACATCTAAATCCAATTCTTTGATCGTACAGAGCATTATTTTCAACGCTCCTGAAAATAAGATGTCATCCGTGTTCAGCCATCCAATGAATGGCGCGTCGGTATTCTCCCATCCCTCAATAATAGCCGCAGACTGACCCATGTCTGCCCCTTTTCGAGTATACAAAAATGTGAGATTGCTCTCTTCGAGGGCACGTTCAACACGTTGATCTCCGGAGGCGTCCAATATTGCAAGCTGCAATGGCAAACGCTGATTTTCCAGTCCACGCAAGACTAGCGGGAGGAACGGATGCCAGCTACCTATAGGCATTGCTAAGGCTATTTCGGGACTCAGTGACATTTGCTAACTGTTGCATTGCTGGACGGGGCTACCAGCCAGCTGCTCCATGGTTTGATTGTAGAAAATAGAACGGACGAGTTGGCGATGATAGTTTGCTGCCGCAAGGATAGTCTCATGATGAGTGCTTGGAAAGGAATTTAGATGTGTGGAATCGTTGGTGTGGTTGGAAAACCTGGGGCGCACGAAACTTTGTTGAAAGGCCTGAAATGCCTTGAATATCGTGGATATGATTCGTCCGGACTTGCGTTGCATATAAAAGATGGGGTGTTTTCCTGCCGGGCAGCTGGAAAGGTGTCAAATTTGGCTTCGTTGCTCGCCAGGCCCACATTTGGAAATACCGGCATCGCTCACACCCGATGGGCAACCCACGGCGCGCCTACCGAAGCAAACGCTCACCCCCATCAGGCCGGCCGCGCCTTCCTCGTCCATAATGGTATTATCGAAAATTACCGCTCCCTTCGCGACGAACTTCTCGCAGAAGGCCGGGAGTTCGTCAGTGAGACAGATACCGAGGTTGTCGCCCACCTTCTTGACCGGGCTTTCAGCGTTACCGGTGATCCCAAGCAGGCGTTAGTCGACACGCTTGCCCGTCTTGAAGGCGCGTTCGCTATCGCCGCCATCATCGAAGGCGCGCCAGATCTCGTACTCGGTGCTCGCCGCGGCGCTCCGCTCATCGCGGCTTTCGATGATACGTCTGGTTTTCTCGCCTCCGACATCATGGCGATCACCGGTGAAGCTCATTCCATGATCTATCTGGAAGAGGGGGATGCTGTCCTGGTGCGGCCCGGCACACTGGAAGTGTTTGATACACAGGGCAGTCCCGTCGAGCGTCCCATCGTTCCGGCTGTCACTTCCGCCGTCCTTGCTGAAAAAGGCAACCATCGCCACTTCATGCAGAAGGAAATCTACGAACAACCAGAAGTGGTTGGTCGGACTTTGTCGGCGTATATCGACGCGACGTCCGGGTCGGTCAATCAGGCTTTGCCGATTGATTTTGCGGCGATGTCGCGGTTGTTGATTGTCGGGTGTGGCACCGCGTCCTACGCCGCGCAGGTGGCCGAGTATTGGATCGAGGGTCTGGCGGGCCTGCCGGTCGAAATCGATCTGGCTTCGGAGTTTCGGTATCGGAATCCGGCGTTTATGGAGAATGATGCGGCGCTGTTTATTTCCCAGTCCGGGGAGACAGCGGATACGCTTGAGGCGATGCGGATGTGCAAGGCGGCGGGGCTCAAGACGATCGCGTTGGTCAATTCTCCGCACTCTTCGATGGCGCGTGAGGCTGATCTGGTTGTGCCGACACTGGCTGGTACGGAGATCGGGGTGGCGTCGACGAAGGCGTTTACTTGTCAGTTGTCGGCGCTGGCTTCGCTGGCTGTGTTGGCGGGTGTTCAGCGCGGGCGGGTTGATGCGGCCGAGCAAAAGCAGCGTGTTGATGAGTTGATGTCCTTGCCGGGTTTGATGGCGACGGCGTTGAAGATTGAGGACCAGGTTGATGCGTTGGCCAGCGAGTTGTCGCACGCTTCGATCGTGCTTTATCTGGGCCGGAATGAGTTCTTCCCGCTGGCACTTGAGGGCGCGTTGAAGCTCAAAGAGATCAGCTATATCCACGCGGAAGGCTATGCGGCTGGCGAGCTCAAACATGGTCCGATTGCGCTCATTGAAGACGATGTGGCTGTGGTGGTTATTGCGCCCAAGGATGCGTTGTTCAACAAGACGCGGTCCTCGATCTTGGAAGTGCGGGCGCGTGGTGCGCGGGTGATTGCCATTACCGATGAAGCCGGTGCACGCGAGCTGGCGGATGAGGCGAGTTCGATCATCACATTGCCGGACGCCAAAGGCCTTGCTGCACCGATTGTTGCCGCTGTGGCGGTTCAATTGCTGGCCTATCATGTGGCGGTGCACAAGGGCACGGATGTGGATCAGCCGCGTAATTTGGCCAAATCGGTGACCGTCGAATAGACGCTTTAGCGCATTGGGAAATGTTTCGTGACTTTTCCCACCAAGGCCTGGCCCGTATAGGGCGAGACTGTTAGTTCTTGTCTGCCCTCTTTCGCTTAAAACCGGATACCCACATGACCGATATGATCCCCTTTATTGATCTCAAAGCCCAACGCACGCGCCTGAACGGTAAAATTGAAGCGGCGGTGATGAAGGTGCTCGATGAGGGGCGGTATATCCTCGGGCCTGAAGTGACCGAGCTGGAAGAAAAGCTGGCCGAATTTGCCGGTGTCGGGCGCGCCCTGAGTTGCGCCAATGGGACCGATGCGATCCTTATTCCTTTGATGGCCTGGGAAATTGGGCCAGGTGATGCGGTTTTTGTGCCAAGCTTCACCTTTGCCGCCAGTGCGGAAGTGGTCGTTCTGACGGGGGCGTCTCCGGTCTTCGTCGACGTGGACCCGGTGACCTATAATATGTCGCCTGAGAGCCTTGCAGCAGCGATTGAAATGGTGAAATCGGATGGAGAGCTGACCCCGCGCGCGATTATCGCGGTCGACCTGTTTGGACAGCCGGTTGATTACCCGACGATTTCAGAAATCGCCCAAGCGAACGATTTGAAGCTGGTATCTGATTGTGCTCAGGGCTTTGGCAATACAATCGACGGCAAATCACCCCTGCACTGGGCTGACGCTTTGACCATCAGTTTTTATCCCGCCAAACCGCTTGGAGCCTATGGCGATGCCGGCGCAGTGATCGTCAAGGATGATGATCTGTATGCGACGATGAAGTCAGTACGCGTGCACGGTGAAGGCAGTGAGCGTTACGAGTATGCCCGCATCGGCATCAATTCGCGTCTCGACACAATCCAGGCGGCGATCCTGCTGGCTAAGCTGAGTGTGTTTGCCGACGAGATTAAGATGCGCCAGGCTGTTGCCGACAAATATGCCGCGAAGATGGGCAATCTGGTCAAGACACCGAAGGTGTTGGACGGATATCAGTCCACCTGGGCGCAATACACGATTGAAGTGAGTGACCGCGATGAATTCCGCGCGGCCGTTGCAGAGCAGGGCGTGCCGACAGCGATTTATTATCCGATCCCGCTGCATCTTCATGAGCCGTATGCCGGGTATCCGGTTGCGCCGGGTGGCCTGCCGGTGACTGAGGCTGTGGCTCACACGGTGGTGTCCTTGCCGATGCATCCGGATATGCCGGATGCGGATGTGGAGCGGGTTTGTGTGGCTGTGGCGGCTTATTGTGAGAAAGAGCTGACTGAGTAGGTACTAAATCACACGTCGCACTGGTATTCTGCCAATAACTCACCTAAATCCCTGCGTGGAAGGTGGGGGCAAGTGAAATACTTGTTCCAAGCTGTGCCGATGAGGGTGATATGAGTTCTATCAACGAGACAATTCGTTCCTACGCTGATCGCTTCAAGACGGCGAAGTTGCGGGAGCGGCCGCTCTCAGCGCATTTGAGGGCGCTCGAAGCTGAAGCCATCCACATCATGCGTGAAGTGGCGTCGGAGTTTGATAATCCGGTGATGCTCTATTCGGTCGGCAAGGATAGCGCAGTGATGCTGCATCTTGCCTTGAAGGCGTTCTATCCATCCCGCCCACCATTTCCGCTTCAGCATGTCGATTCAACTTTTAAATTCAAAGAAATGATCGAATTTCGTGATGCCATAGCATCGGAGCTTGGTCTCGAATTGCGTGTTGAAATCAATGAGGAAGGCGTTGAGCGAGGTATCAACCCATTCGATTCAGGGTCCAATCTGCACACGCAAGTCATGAAAACCGAGGCCTTGCGCAATGCCATGAATAAACATGGTTATGACGCGGCGTTTGGCGGCGCGCGTAGGGATGAAGAAAAGTCTAGGGCCAAGGAGAGGATTTTTTCCTTTCGCGACACAAATCATGGTTGGGACCCCAAGAACCAGCGCCCGGAGCTTTGGCGGAACTACAATACCAAGATCAAGCAGGGTGAATCGATCCGGGTTTTCCCCCTGTCCAATTGGACTGAGTTGGATATTTGGCAGTATATAATGGAAGACGATATTCCGATCGTCCCTCTGTATTTTGCTGCCCACCGTCCCGTTGTAGAGCGTGATGGTCAAATCATCATGGTTGATGATGAACGATTGCCTCTTGATAAAGGGGAGAAGGCTGATTTGAGAATGATCCGGTTTAGAACTCTGGGCTGCTACCCTCTTACCGGCGCAATTGAATCGAACGCCAAAAATCTCGAGGAAATCGTTCTGGAAATGCTGACCGTGGACAGCTCTGAACGTTCCGGCCGAATGATCGACAAAGATGAGGCCGGATCGATGGAGAAGAAAAAGCGCGAGGGGTACTTCTGATGAATATGGAAGCGACACGCGCTGATGTAATCCAACGCCTTACTCACTCCGGTGAAAAAGGTGTCTTGCGGTTTCTGACCTGTGGCTCGGTGGATGACGGGAAATCAACTCTCATCGGCCGTTTGCTCTATGACGCCAAACTCTTGTTTGAAGACCAGCTCGATGTTCTTGAAAACGATAGCCGCAAGCACGGCACGGCCGGCGAAGAGATCGATTTTGCCCTACTTCTTGATGGACTTGAGGCAGAGCGCGAGCAGGGCATTACCATTGATGTGGCTTATCGATATTTCTCAACTGAGAAACGAAAATTTGTTGTAGCGGACACCCCAGGGCACGAACAGTATACCCGTAATATGGCGACAGGGGCATCGACAGCTGATGTCGCCGTTATCTTGATCGACGCGCGACGCGGTGTTCTCGTTCAAACTTTGCGCCATACCTATATCGCCCGGATGATGGGCATCCGTCATGTCGTGCTTGCTGTAAATAAGATGGATTTGGTCGACCACTCTCGCTCGAAATTTCATGAAATCGTTGCTGAATACCTGAAATCCGCCGACGAGCTAGGATTTAAGTCCATCGTACCGATTCCGATGTCAGCTCGGTTTGGGGAGAATGTGTCCACTCGCGGAGAAAGTATGCCCTGGCACAAGGGACCGACGTTAATGGAGCATCTGGAGGAGCTTGAGCTTGACCAGGGCCTCGACCTCTCCCCGTTTCGGATGCCTGTTCAATGGGTCAATCGACCAAACTTGAACTTTCGTGGGTATTCTGGTGCTGTTGTGTCCGGAACCGTTCGACCGGGTGACGCTGTCGTCGTCGCGCAATCTGGATTGGCGGCAAATGTAGACCGCATTGTAACCGCAGACGGTGACCTGAGCGTTGCGAGTCCAGGGGATGCCGTTACCCTGGTTCTGAACCAGGAAATTGATATTTCCCGAGGGGATGTCTTGGCCGCGGCTGAAAGTCGACCAGAAATCACGGACCAGTTTACTGCGGAACTTCTCTGGATGCATGAGGACGATTTGCTGCCGGGGCGCTCCTATCTCTTGAAGATTGGTACGGCCACGACACCGGCAACTGTTTCGTCGTTGCAGCACCGTGTTGATGTGAATACCTACGAAAAACAGCCCTGCAAGAAGCTCGAGATGAACGGCATCGGACGTTGCAATCTCTCAACAGCTCGACCAATTGCGTTCGACCCGTATCACCAGAACCGCGATATGGGCGCGTTCATTCTAATTGACCGCTTCACCAACCAAACGGTTGGTGCCGGTATGATCGAATTTGGTCTGCGCCGGGCGTCCAACATCCATCAGCATGCGATGGACGTGAGCAAATCTGACCGTGCACAGATCAAGGGGCAAAAGCCTGCCATCCTGTGGTTCACCGGGTTGTCCGGTGCCGGCAAATCTACCGTGGCAAACATCGTCGAGAAGAAATTGGCCCAGGCGGGGCACCATACGTATTCGCTGGACGGTGATAATGTTCGCCACGGTCTGAACCGTGATCTCGGATTCACCGATGTGGACCGAGTGGAAAACATCCGCAGGATTGGCGAAGTAGGGAAGCTGTTTGTAGATTCTGGCCTGTTGGTGACCTGCTCGTTCATATCGCCGTTCAGGTCCGAGCGCCAGATGGTGCGAGAGTTGGTGGATGACGGAGAATTTGTTGAGGTCTTCATCGATGCGCCCATCGAAGTCTGTATGGAGCGCGATCCGAAAGGGCTGTACAAAAAGGTTCAGGCTGGAGAGATTAAGAACTTCACCGGTTTTGACAGCCCTTACGAAAAACCGGAGAGCCCTGAGATCCACGTCGACACGACGTCAATCTCAGCTGAAGAAGCTGCGGATTTGGTGATTAAGCACCTGCGGTCATCAGGTCGATTGGGCTGATCGAAAACGAATTGTCGGAGGGTTGGTTTCGCCACCCTCCGACTGCTTCAATCTTTTGGCGGAATGCCCCATGCGATAAATGCCCCGTTGAGATATTCGACGGATTGTTTGCCATACATAAATGGTGCGCCGGACGGTTCGATTACACAGCCGCCTGCGGCATTTAGAACGGCATGACCTGCGCCGGTGTCCCACTCGCGTGTTGGACCAAATCTGGGATAGACGTCAGCTGTGCCGTCTGCGACGAGGCAAAATTTCAACGATGATCCGGCTGATACCCTATCCGTCACGCCTTTTGCTTCTGCAAAGGAAAGTGTCTTCTCGTCAACATGTGACCGGCTCATCACGGCTTTCAGTCCGGTTGCTGGGCGCTGACGGGTTTTGATTGTATCGAGTTTGGTCTTGTCGACCGCTTGGCCTGGCTCCAGCGAGCCGGCCCAGGCCTCTGAGCCACCCACGAAAATTCGTTCGATTGCTGGAGCGTAGACACAGCCAGCTGTTGGTTTGCCGTCCTCGATGAGCGCAATGTTGACGGTGAATTCACCGTTTTTGTTGATGAATTCCTTGGTCCCATCAACTGGGTCTACAAGGATGAACGCTGAGCCAATGTCGGGCCGAAAGCCAGAAGCGAAGCTCTCTTCGGCCAGAACGGCGACATCTGGATACATTTGGGATAGGCCTGCCAGGATTACCTTTTCCGCCAAATCGTCGGCGTCCGTGACAGGGGAGTTATCGTCCTTGCCGCGGGTCTTGAAATCTGTGGCATAAATTTCCATGATTGCGACGCTGGCTTCGCTGCACAATTGGGCAAAATCAAAGGCGATTGCATTTTTGTCTTCAAGGTTGGGCATGGGGTCTCCGAGAAAGTCGTCAATTAGAAATGCAACCACGCAATCGCGCCGAGGGCTGCGATTGCATAGGCGATGAATACGATGCTGCCAAGCCGCCAAAAGTCTGAGAGGCGGTATTGTCCCGGTGTCATGACCATCAGGTGGGTTTGATATCCAAATGGCATAAGAAAGCTCGCGCTCGCTCCGAATGCCGTTGCAAGGATAAAGGCCTCTGACGGCAATCCAAGTTGCGCGGCAGTCGCCATCGCTACGGGAAGCGTGGTTAGAGCAGCGCTGGCATTTGAAAACAGCTCGGTCATGAACCAAGCCAGAAAGAAGATGGCCGCAAGTGCAAAAATCGGTGATGCCTGTTGTGTCACACCGGTGATGAAAGTTGCTAGCGCATCAGCCACACCGGTGTTCTGAATCATCATGCTCAGCAATATTGCCCCCCACAAAATGATTATGATGTCGAAGGGGAATATTCGTCTGGTTTCTCGTGGCGAGATCCACTGCATGGTCACCAAAACCGCCGCAAACAAGAAAGCCGCGAGTGAAAACGGGATGAGTTGAAACAGAGCCGTTACCAAGAAGACGACGAAAGTTCCGATGAGCATCCAGCTGGTGCGAGGTTTTAGTGGGTGTGGATCGGGTTGCTCTATGTCGAGTATGTGCAGATTGTTTCGAATGTTTTCCCGACTGCGGAAGTCGGGGCCCGCGGCGAGTACCAGCGCATCGCCGACGCGCAACCGAATTTCACCAAGTTTGCCGGAGAGTTGTTCCTCACCGCGCCGGATGGCCATGACGGATGCATCAAAGCGGGCCCGGAAGTCAACTTGCTGAAGCGTTTTGCCAATCAGTACGCTGCTGCTGCTGATTATCGCGTGGTAGTAGGCATCAGACTGATCGAGTTTTGGGGCGGTGGGCACGGATAATCCGGATATGTCACGCAATTCCTCGAAGTGCGAGATGTCGCCGACAAATATCAATCGGTCTCCTTCGATGATTTTTTGATTAGGGGATACGGGAGCTATCGTTTGATCGCCGCGAATAATTTCGGCTAAAAAGAAACTTTTGAGATGACGCAAATTGTTCTTGGAAACAGACTTCCCAATCAATTTCGACCGAGCCTTTACCCAAGCTTCGACATGAAATGTCTCTGCGTCCTTATCCGTCGTCTTTTGTCGTGCGCTAAGCACCATTGGGGAGACAATGACCAGCATCGCAAATACCGAGATGGCGACAATTATGCCGGGTACGAAAAAGTCCAATACTCCCAGATCAAACCCGTGCAATCGAGCTTCGCCTACCACCATCAAGCTAGCCGATGTTCCAAACGGCGTGAGCATGCCGCCGGCGAGCGACATATATGAGAGTGGGAGCAACAAGTTGTGCGGGGAGGTCCCAGCGTTGCGAGCGGCGGGACCCATCAGCGCACCAACCACCGCAGTATTGGGTGTGATGGCCGATGCAAGGGCAGCGGAACCAAGAAAACGGGCCAATGTTTTGCGGGGCCCTGAGTCGGCGCGTCCGAATAATGCCCGTCCCAGTCCTGGAATTTTCGCCAACGCGGCCGATGCGATGATCAAGCTGGCAACTGATATGATGGCCGGTGATGTGATGCGTGAAAACGCCTCATCGAATGGTATTCGGCCCGTGACAATAACAGCCAAAATAAAAAGGCCAAATACCGGTGCCGCGCCAAAACGTCCGGAGACAAGGCCGGCGGCGAGCAAAAACATCAAGAGCAGGTCAAGCACGCAGCATACTCCTTTTGTCGGTGGTCTCACGAGCGGTCGAACTCTCGTCATATCAACAAATTATGGAATTCCAAGTTGAAATATACTTTGTGGGCCTGCGAAGCTTACGGTTGGCATTATGGCGTATGTTGAGTACGCTTGAATGGCGGGTCGAAAAGGTTCGAATGTACGTATAGGTTCTGTCCATCTAGGGATGATGTGAGAAGCGACTTGTCCGACAATTCACCGCCCGCAGATGGTCTGCAAGCCGATATCGCGGTCCTGATCGTGGGGTTTCGTAGTCACGATACCATCCGCCGCTGTCTGGATGCTTTGCGCGCGCAAACCGTTCGTCCTCGCGAAGTATTCCTCGTTGAAAATGGCTCACCGGATGGGGAGCGCCTTTCCGCTACGGACATTCCCGATTGGGCTCACTTCGTTGAGAACGAGACCAATCTCGGTTTTGCTGGGGCTAATAATCAGTTGGCTCAGATGGCGACTACGCGCTGGATCGCACTCCTCAATCCGGATGCGTTTCCGGCAGTTGATTGGGTTGAGCAACTTCTGGCGGCGACGGAGCGTTATCCTGAGACCTCGCTGTTTGGGTCCACACAGAATGCGGCGGATCTTGATGGAACGCTCGACGGTGTTGGCGATGTCTATCACGCGTCAGGGCTCGCTTATCGAGCCGGATACGGCAAGCCGGTCTCTCAACTTCCACCCGAGGGCGAAGTTTTCGCGCCGTGTGCGGCGGCGGCGCTGTACAGACGTGATGTTTTCGAAGAGCTGGGCGGCTTTGACGAGCGATTCTTTTGTTACAATGAGGACGTGGACTTCGCCTATCGCGCGCGCCTGATCGGGCACCGGACCATCCAGGTTCGTGACGCTGTCGTGGATCATCTTGGCTACGCCTCATCCGGGCGGCGGTCGGAGTTTGCGACTTATTATGGGGTGCGGAACCGGTTGTGGGTGTTTTTGAAGAATACGCCGGGATGGTTGTTGTGGGTGTTGGCTCCCGTGCACTTTTCGATAACGCTTTTATTGTGGCTTTCGGCGGCTCGGTTTGGCCAGTTTGGGCTCTTTGGTAAGGCAATCCGGGATGCTTTGAAGGCGTGGCCTGAGATCATGGCGGATCGGCGTGATATTCAATCCAAGCGAACGGTGTCTGCCTGGACGGTAGCCAAGGCGATGAATTGGAATCCGTTGAATTTGTTGACGCGGGCTCCGGATGTTCGTCCGGTCAGGCGCGATTAAAGCGGGCGGATCAGCACTCGCTGGCTTCGACAACCTCTAGCGAGACGCGTTCAACATCAATTGAATTGGCCGACACATTCCAGTCGGGCCACAGGCCGATGAAGGCGTAATCCCATGTGCAATGCGGGGGTGTCACAGTGATGGTGTAATTGGCGAAGTCAGTGTGTAATTCCTGTTCGCGCCAGGATTCCTGGCTGATGCCCTGGGTGAAAAACGTCAGGCGTGTCGTGTTGGCGCCGTTCTCGTCGGCGGTGCGGATACGGAAAGTGATTTGCAAATTGTGGCCCTGCAGGGCGCTGATTTCATCAGGGGAAAGCGTGTAGAACGCTCCCGCTGATCGGGGGCCGTCGAGCGGACCTCGCACGGCGGCGATGCGGATGAAGGTGCCGTCGACATGTTCGAGTAATGTGGCTTCAAGGCCATTGCCCAGAGTGATCGCGTTTAGGTCGGCGCCTTCATAGACCAGGCCCGCTTCGAGGATGTCTTCCTGGCTGCGGAATTCATTGCCTCTCGCGTTGATCGCGGCAAAGACCCCGGCGCCGATGACTGCGGCGGCAAGGGGGTAAAAGGCCCAGTCGGGTAAGCTGATCATCTGGAAAATCCGTGCGTCTCGGAATGCTTGGCGTGAGGCTGTGTGTCGCGTGTTCTGGGCGTGAGGTCAATTGGGCGACCGGATTGCAGGCCGCCTTATCGGGCGCGTGCGGTCAGATACATCAATTTTTGGCCTCATTTGTTCGCTATAAACCCTCGCAATAAACACCGGAGTCAATGCCACGGCAGGCATTCTTCAACAATTACTTGAACTTTGAGCCGACACAGCTGATTCTGTTTGTATGGATGTGCGACCCGATGAAACCGAGGATCCGTTGACAGTAGCGGTTCAACGGCTTGATGGAGCGATGACCCGTATTGAAGGGGTGACCGCTCGTTTGCGTGCGCGTGCCAGCGAGGCCGAGATTGCGGCCTTGGCGGCCCGTGATGCAGATGTTGATCGGGCCCGTCTCGCCGAAGCGCTGGATGAATCGCGTGACCGTGAGACCTGCTTGCAGGTTGCGGCGCAAGAGGCATCGGATGCACTGGATCGGGCGATCGACGATTTGCGGCTTGTTGTGGACGAAGAGGAATAACCCCACCCATGTCCAAAGTATCCGTCACCATTAATGGCCGGGCCTTCACCATCGGATGCGAGGAAGGCCAAGAGCCCTATCTTCGCGAGCTTGCCGGGTATCTTGATGGCAAAGTGCATTCGATGTCTGACCAGGTGGGTCAGATCGGCGATTTGCGTCTGTTATTGATGGCGGCGTTGATTGTCGTCGATGAATTGAAGGAAGCCGAACGCAAGGGTGAGGCTTTAACTGCTCAAATTGACCGACTTGGTGCGGATGGTCGTGGCATCGAGGATCATTTTGCCGGTGAACGTGTTGATATCGCGTCGCGTCTGGTCACGGCCGCAGAACGTCTTGAGGCGCTCGCGGATGCGGCTGAGGATGCTGTGAACGCACAATCGGGGCAATCGCCCGAGGCGGTGTCTGACGATGCAGTTGACCCAGATGCAGTTATTTCCGGTGCCCGCGCTTGAGCTGAGGCTCACAACACGCCACATAGGGTGTGGCGGTTTCTGCGGCGTTCGTCAGAAGCAATTTCCTGCCGACCGTACATCTCTCTGAGGGAGCTGCCTCTGCCCTGGACCGTGGTCCTAGTTATGCGGCGCCCACCTAACTTGTTAGGTCAGACGGGCAACACGCTTCGACGGCGCAGGTGGAACCGCCACTTTTACCCGGTCGCTCATCGCGGCCACGCGATGGGCTGGTAAGGCAATATTGGCAATAATCGAAAAATCTGATGCGCGTAAAGCCGCGTTGATCGCGCGCAGCGATGCGTGGGCGCAGCACAAAGATGCCGGGCAGCGCCTGGTTTCGATGTTTCCGGATGCGTTGTGGCCGCCGATCAATTGTATCGTGGCTAGCTATTATCCCATTGGCAGCGAGATTGATCCGCGACCGCTGGCTGAGACCTTTATGTGCGAGCAGGTAAAAATAGGTCTGCCGGTCTTGGCTGGACCAAACTTGCCGGTCACTTTTCGGCGCTGGTCGCCGGGCGATGTTTTGGAACGTGGACCGTTTGGTGTTTTGGAGCCGACGGCGGAGGCGCGGACCGTGGTCCCGGATATCTTGCTGGTACCCTTGGTCGCCGCGGATCGTGCCGGCGGGCGTTTGGGTTATGGCAAGGGGTATTATGATCGAACCCTGTCAGGGCTTCGTGCAGCCGGCTCGATAACAGCTATCGGTTTGGCCTATGACGAGCAGATTATGGATGGCATCGCCATCGAGGCGCATGACCAGCCGCTCGACTGGATCATAACGCCGACGCAGGTCATCAATATTGGCTCATAACAAAAAGGCCCCGGCGGTGCCGGGGCCTTTTGCGTTGGATGGGCACGGTAACCGCTAGTAGCGGTAATGGTCCGCCTTGAACGGTCCGTGGCGTGGCACGTCGATATAATCGGCCTGCTCCTGGGACAGCACAGTGAGCTTGGCGCCAAGCTTTTCAAGGTGCAGGGCCGCCACTTTCTCATCGAGATGCTTGGGCAGGATGTAGACTTCGTTTTTGTAGTCGTCGCCCTTGGTCCAGAGCTCGATCTGGGCCAGCGTCTGATTGGTGAAGCTGGCTGACATCACAAAGCTTGGGTGGCCGGTGGCGTTGCCCAAGTTTACCAGACGGCCTTCGGAGAGAAGAATGATCTTGTGACCTTCCGGGAATTCAACCAGATCGACCTGTGGCTTCACATTGGTCCAGTTGAAGTTTTGCAGGGCTTCGACCTGAATTTCATTGTCGAAATGGCCAATATTACAAACGATGGCCATATTCTTCATTTTGCGCATATGGTCGACAGTCAGGATGTCCTTATTGCCGGTTGCGGTGACGAAGATATCGATGTCTGAGATGACATCTTCAGCGCGCACGACGGTGAAGCCATCCATGCAGGCCTGAAGGGCGCAGATCGGGTCAATTTCGGTGACGAAGACGCGAGCACCCGCACCGGCGAGGGATTCAGCGGAGCCTTTGCCCACATCGCCATAGCCAAAGACCAGAGCGGTCTTGCCGGACATCATGACGTCGGTGCCGCGACGGATCGCGTCGACTAGGCTTTCACGGCAACCATAGCGGTTGTCGAATTTGGACTTGGTGACACAGTCATTGACGTTGATCGCCGGGAAAGGAAGCTCCCCGCGCTTGTGCATTTGGTAGAGACGCATGACGCCGGTGGTGGTCTCTTCGGAGACGCCTTGAATGGCAGCGCGGGCCTTGGCGAACCAGCCGGGTGTGGCGGTCATACGCTTTTTGATCTGCGCGAACAGGGCTGTCTCTTCTTCGGAGCCTGGGTGGTTGAGAAGAGACGGATCGGCTTCGGCTTTTTCGCCGAGGATCAAATACATCGTTGCATCGCCGCCATCGTCGAGGATCATATTAGCGGTTTCGCCATTGCCCCAATGGAAGATCGCGTCGGCATAGTCCCAGTATTCTTCAAGGGTTTCACCCTTGGTCGCAAACACCGGCACGCCGGTTTCAGCGATGGCCGCTGCGGCCTGATCCTGGGTTGAGAAGATGTTGCAAGACGCCCAACGGACTTCAGCGCCGAGTGCCGTGAGGGTCTCAATCAGAACAGCCGTCTGGATGGTCATGTGAAGAGAGCCGGCGATGCGCGCGCCCTTGAGAGGCTGGCTGTCTTTGTATTCGTCACGCAGTGCCATTAGGCCCGGCATTTCGATTTCGGCCATATCGAGCTCGGTCCGGCCCCAGCTTGCGAGGGAGATGTCTTTTACGACGTGCGGGAGTTCCGCGGAAAATTGCGTCATGACCATCAGGTCCTTTTTATAGAAATGGTGTGGATCGGCTCAGAAAAGAGCCGGTCAAATGATTCGGGTCAGGCGATGGATTTCAGATCGTCCACCAAGTCAGTTTTTTCCCAGGTGAAGCCGCCCTGGTCGTCAGGGGTGCGACCGAAGTGGCCGTAAGCTGCGGTACGCGCGTAGATGGGATTGCACAAATGCAGTCGATCGCGAATGCCGCGTGGGGACAGATCTGCGACCTGCATCAGTGTGTCTTCCAGCTTGGCTTCCGAAACATTTCCGGTGCCATGCAGATCGACATAAAGAGAGAGAGGCTTGGCAACACCGATCGCGTAGGCGAGTTGAATGGTGCAGCGCGTGGCGAGGCCAGCGGCGACCACGTTCTTCGCGAGCCAGCGCGAGACGTAAGCGGCAGAACGATCGACCTTTGTCGGGTCTTTACCGGAGAATGCGCCGCCACCGTGTGGGGCTGCACCGCCATAGGTGTCGACGATGATTTTGCGACCGGTCAAGCCGGCATCACCATCCGGTCCACCGATGACAAAATTTCCTGTTGGATTGACGTAAAACTCCGCTTCCGGCGGGAACCAGCCTTCGGGCAGGACATCTGTTACGATCGGGCGAACCAGCTCGCGGATATCTGCAGGAGTGAGACCTTCAGCGTGTTGAGTGGAGACAACGACGGAAGTCGCTGCAACGGGTACACCGTTTTCATAGCGCAGTGTGACCTGGGATTTTGAATCGGGTTCGAAACCTTTTACCGCACCGGATTTCCGCACATCAGCCATGCGCTTGAGGATCTGGTGGGAAAACATGATTGGGGCTGGCATCAACTCCGGCGTTTCATCCGTCGCATAACCAAACATAATGCCCTGATCGCCCGCACCCTCTTCGGAGAACGTGCCGGTTCCGGCATCAACGCCGGCGGCAATGTCTGTTGATTGACCGTGCAGGAAATTTTGTACGTTGGAATTTTTCCAGTGAAAGCCGTCCTGCTCATAGCCGATATCGCGCACGGCATCACGTGCAGCGGCTTCAATCTCATCAGGATCAACGGTTTCAGAGCAACGAACTTCGCCCGCCAGAACAATCTGGTTTGTCGTCGTCAGCGTCTCGCAGGCGACACGCGCTTGGGGATCCTTGGAGAGGAACAGGTCAACAACCGCGTCGGATACGCGGTCACAAACCTTGTCGGGGTGTCCTTCGGACACACTTTCGGAAGTAAAAATGTAGGACGAACGACTCACGTGAAATCCCTCATATAAAGATTGCCTTATATCGTGGCGGTAGAAAGCAGATTACCGACGGCGATGCAAGTCATGACAACAAGACGCACGATATGGGTGTCCTACGCCCTGATTGCAAAATCCTTGTTAACGCTGAGAACAGTTTCAAGGTCAGCTCTTGCCTGATTCAGTATTTGTTACATCACATATGCTATCACAATGATATAAAGATATCCTTATGTGGATATGTTTGTATAGTGGCGAGGCGATCAAGTGAGTGAGTGCGCAGGAGGACACAGGTTATGGGCAGGCAATCAAACAAAGCGGTGGCTGACAATTGTAAGATGGAGCTCAATGTTTCCTTTGAATTTTTTCCACCTAAAACCGAGAAAATGGAGGCGACTCTTTGGCACTCCATTCGTCGTCTTGAGCCGCTTGCTCCGTCGTTTGTCTCGGTAACGTACGGAGCGGGTGGATCCACAAGAGATCGAACACATCGGACGGTCCGCCGGATTGTCACCGAAACCGGCGTTCGGCCGGCAGCGCATCTCACATGTGTAGACGCCAGCCGGAGTGCGGTGGATGAGGTTGTTCAAAGCTATTGGACTGCCGGCATCCGACACATCGTTGCTTTGCGCGGCGACCCGGCGAGCGGTATTGGTGAGGCTTACGACCCGCCCGCAGACGGATATTCCAATGCAACCGAGCTCGTCGCTGGTATCCGCAAGCAAGGTGATTTTGAGATTTCCGTCGGTTGTTACCCGGAAACGCATCCGGAGAGTTCAGGCATGGGCCATGATCTTGATGTGCTCAAGGCAAAGGTCGATGCTGGGGCGACCCGCGCGATCACTCAATTTTTCTTCGAAGCCGACACGTTTTTGCGATTTCGAGACCGGGCTGTTGCGGCCGGAATTACAATTCCGATTGTGCCTGGCATCATGCTTCAGCCGAATTTTGTTGGGTTAAAGCGTATTGCTGGCCTTTGTGGCACTTCGATACCGCAATGGATGCATGAGGCCTATGAGGGATTGGAGGAGCAGGACGATACGCGTCAGCTCGTCACGGCTCACGTCGCAGCACGGTTGTGCGATACACTCAATCAGGGTGGCGTATCTGACTTCCATTTTTATACGCTGAACCGCGCAGAATTGGCCCTGTCTACTTGTCACTTGTTGGGCGTAAAGCCGATAACAACACCCGTTGGACGCGCCGCATGACTGCCCGTACAGACAGATTTTTAGCACTCGACGCCCTGGCAAAACAGCGCCTTTTGGTGCTCGACGGCGCGATGGGGACCCAAATCCAGGACCTTAAACTGGACGAGGACGGCTATCGTGGTTCTCGTTTTTCCGATTGGGGCCAGTCTATCAAGGGCAATAATGATATCCTCAATTTGAGCGCTCCAGATGCTGTGCGGGCTATTCATACGGCCTATTTTGAAGCGGGCGCTGATGTGGTCGAGACGAATACGTTTTCGGCGACGACGATTGCCCAGGCGGATTATGGCATGGAGGACATTGCCGTCGAAATCGCCCATAACGGCGCTCGGCTTGCGCGCGAGGCAGCGGATGATTTTGAAAAACGAACCGGAACACCCAGAGGTGTGGCGGGGGCGATCGGGCCGACCAATAAAACGTTGTCGATTTCACCTGATGTGAATGATCCCGGGTTTCGAGAGACTTGTTTTGACCGGGTCCGCACGGCGTATTTCGAGCAGGCGAAAGCCATGGCTGATTACGTTGATTTCTTTTTGATTGAGACCGTCTTTGATACGCTGAACGCAAAGGCTGCTATCAAGGCCCTGTTAGATCTACGTCAGGAAAGTGGTGTTGAAATCCCGATGATGATTTCCGGCACGATCACAGATCGATCCGGTCGGACGTTGTCTGGGCAAACAACCGAAGCCTTTTGGAATTCTGTCCGCCATGCGCAGCCGTGGGCCATTGGGCTAAACTGTGCCCTGGGTGCTGATGAATTGCGGCCCTACGTCGCCGAACTGTCTCGCGTGGCTGATACGCTTGTCTTGGCCTATCCCAATGCCGGCCTGCCCAATGATATGGGCGAATACGATGAGACGCCGAAGGAGACCGCGGTGCATCTGGGTGAATGGGCGGATTCCGGATTGGTCAATATTGTTGGCGGATGCTGCGGAACGACGCCGGCGCATATTCGGGCGATTGCGGATGCGTCCGCTACGGCAAAGCCACGATCGCCGTCGCGGCGTGAGCGGGCGATGTGCCTGTCTGGCCTTGAGCCGTTCAAACTGGCGTGTTGAAGCAGGAAATAATTTGATATGACGATCTCTGTTTCCACCTTCGTTAATGTGGGTGAGCGTACCAATGTGACCGGGTCGGCAAAGTTTCGTCGGCTGATCACTGACGGCGATTATGCCGAAGCCGTTTCCGTGGCGCGCCAGCAAGTTGAGAATGGTGCCCAGGTCATCGATATAAACATGGATGAGGGTCTGCTCGACAGTGTCGAGGCTATGACCACATTTATGCGACTGATCGCGACCGAGCCGGATGTGGCGCGGGTTCCGGTGATGATCGACAGCTCGAAGTGGGAAGTCATCGAGGCAGGCCTGAAGAACACTCAGGGCAAGGCAATCGTCAATTCGATCAGCATGAAAGAGGGTGAGGAAAAATTCCTCGAAGAAGCACGGCTTTGCCAGTCCTATGGCGCGGCCGTGGTCGTGATGGCTTTCGATGAAGAGGGCCAGGCCGATACGGCTGACCGTAAGGTGGAAATCTGTACCACCGCATATAATTTGCTGGTCGACCGTCTGGGCTTTGCACCGGAAGATATAATCTTCGATCCGAATATTTTCGCCGTCGCGACGGGTATTGAAGAGCACAATGATTATGCCGTCGCCTTTATCGAGGCGACGCAACGCATTCGCGAGACCTTGCCCGGCTGCCATGTGTCTGGCGGTCTTTCCAACGTTTCCTTCTCATTTCGCGGCAATGAGCCCGTGCGCCGGGCCATGCATTCGGTTTTCCTCTATCATGCGGTGAGAGCCGGAATGAATATGGGGATCGTCAATGCCGGCCAGCTGGATATCTATGACGATATCGAGCCGGAATTGCGCGAACTGGTTGAGGACGTGATCCTCAATCGCCGCGATGATTCAACGGACCGACTGCTCGAGGCTGCTGAGAAATTCCGCGGTGATGGCAAAGGCCCGGCACGGACGCGGGATTTGAGCTGGCGCGACGGCGATGTGAAAGAGCGTCTCTCACACGCGCTGGTCCATGGTCTCAATGAGTGGATTATCGAGGATACCGAAGAGGCACGATTGCTCGTTGATCGACCGCTGAATGTTATTGAGGGCCCGTTGATGGACGGGATGAATGTGGTTGGCGATCTTTTTGGTGCCGGCAAAATGTTTTTGCCCCAAGTCGTCAAATCCGCTCGGGTCATGAAGCAGGCTGTCGCGCATTTGTTGCCGTTTATTGAAGACGAAAAAGCCGCCGCAGGCCAAATTGACGATTCCAATGGCAAGGTCATTATGGCCACAGTGAAGGGCGATGTGCACGATATCGGCAAGAATATCGTCGGCGTTGTTTTGCAGTGTAATGGCTATGAGGTCATCGATCTGGGCGTGATGGTGCCGTGCGAGAAAATTCTTGAAGCGGCCCGTGAGCATGACGCTGATATCATCGGATTATCTGGCCTGATCACACCGTCACTCGACGAGATGGTTTTTGTTGCCTCCGAGATGCAGCGGCAGGAGATCAAAACTCCTCTATTGATCGGCGGGGCAACAACCAGCCCGGCGCACACGGCCGTGAAAATTGATCCGGCTATCGATGTGGCCCCGGTTATCCATGTGCTTGATGCCAGCCGCGCTGTAGGCGTGGTTGCGAAACTACTGTCCGAAGAGACACGCGATGAATTTGCCAGCGAGGTCAAAACCGACCTTGCCAAAATAAGAGAGCGACGGCTTGCTGCTCGTTCGGCCAAGGCTCGTTTGCCGCTGGAGAAGGCCCGAGAAAACGCATGGACGTTTGATTGGGATAATTACACACCGCCCAAGCCATCCTTTCTGGGAACGAGAAAGTTTACGCCCTCCGTTGAAGATCTGATTGAATACATCGACTGGACGCCATTCTTTTTCACCTGGGAGCTTAAGGGCAGTTATCCGGCGATTTTGAGTGACCCCAATCGAGGCGAAGCCGCGCGAAATCTGTTTGATGATGCTCAGCGAATGCTGACGCGTATCGTAGGCGAGAAACTACTGCAACCGCGCGCGGTTTGTGGTTTCTGGCCGGCCAATCGGATGGGTGATGATGTGGTGTTGTATGAGGATGAAACCCGTGCGGCACGCAGGGCGACGCTGTACGGGCTGCGCCAGCAGGCAGCGAAGGACAATGATCGTCCGCATCTGTGTCAGTACGATTTTGTTGCGCCAGGCGGGTATGAAGATTTCGTCGGTGGTTTTGCCGTAACGGCTGGCGAAAATGAAGCGCTATTGGCTGGTTTTGCGGCGGAGAATGATGATTACTCCTCGATCCTTTTCAAGGCTTTGTCCGACCGTCTGGCGGAGGCCGCGGCGGAGTGGCTTCATCGTGAAGTTCGTCGTGAGCATTGGGGATATTCTCCCACGGAAAGTTTCACGGGCGACGAGCTTATCGCAGAGGCCTATGACGGTATTCGTCCGGCGCCGGGATATCCTTCACAGCCGGAGCATTCCGAAAAGCGAACTCTGTTTCAGCTGCTCGATGCCCAGGAAGCCGCAGGCATTTGTCTGACTAATTCCTTTGCTATGATGCCGGCCTCGTCGGTGAGCGGGTTCTATTTGTCTCATCCGGAGAGCACATATTTTGCGGTGGGTCGGATCTTGCGAGACCAGGTGGTGGATTACGCTGACCGCAAGGGCTGGACCGTCGCTGAAGCAGAGCGCGCACTGGGTCCGATCCTCGACTATACACCGGCGATCAGTTCGGCGGCCTGAGCCCTCACTGTCGGCGGTTTGGACAAGCGGGCGAAAAGACGCCATACCCTGCGCCCCAACCCGTCCGGAGTGAATGACCATGCGCATCGCCTTTTTCGGAGACATTGTCGGCAAAACCGGCCGCAAGATTGTTGGCGCTAATTTGCCGATGCTGCGGGACCGATTGAAGCTCGATTTCGTGGTGATCAATGCGGAAAATGCGGCGGCCGGCTTTGGCGTGACCGAGAAGATTTGCAATGAGCTGTTTGAGTATGGCGCTGACGTTTTGACGATGGGTAATCATACTTGGGATCAACGCGAAACTCTGTCTTACATAGACCGCGAGCCGCGGTTGATCCGTCCGGCCAATTACCCAAAAGGCGCGGCGCCCGGGAAAGGCTCAAACTTGTTTGAGGCGCCTAATGGTCAACGCATTCTGGTGATGAATGTGATGGGTAATCTGTTCATGGAAACGCTCGATGACGTCTTTGCCACTGTTGAGAGAGAACTTGGTGCGGCTCCCCTCGGTGAGGTGGCGGATGCTGTACTCGTCGATATTCACGGTGAGGCGACCAGCGAGAAAATGGCGATGGGTGTCTTCTGTGACGGCCGTGCCAGTCTTGTTGTTGGCACCCACACACATGTTCCGACGGCTGACGGGCGCATCCTGCCAGGAGGAACAGCCTATCAAACTGATGCCGGGATGTGCGGCGATTACGACAGCGTAATCGGCATGGACAAGGAAGAACCTTTGCGGCGCTTTACCACCCGCATGCGGTCGGCTCGGTTTGAGCCGGCGACGGGTGAGGCTTCTATGTGCGGCGTTTTTGTCGAGACAAATGACGCGACCGGCCTTGCGATCCGCTGCGAACCCATACGCGTCGGCGGCGTTCTGACAGAACAGATACCCACACTTTGAGGCAGGTTTTTTCCAAATGTGACAAATAAGTGATTGCGCATTTGGGAGTCTAACGCCACACTCCTCATGTTTATTGCCCCGTCGGGCGCGTAGTATCGGGCCATATTTTTGGCCTGACCGCAGAAGTGTCTCGTTCCAGTTTCACAATCCAGCCGATTGATTCCGATCACAGGCACCGGATTTATGATGTTGTATCGCTGACACGTTCGAACCGACTCTATCTCGCACAGATGGACATCGGTGTTTGGGGGTGTGCGCCGGGGGCAACCAATGTTCATGCAGACAATGCGATTTAGTCAGGCGCGAGACGCTGAAGCGTTTGATCAGCATATCGTAGATTTCCTCAATCATTGTGAGCAGCGTGACGGGCTCGGAGATGCCTGTCTGTTTGCTTCGAGCGAACGAGATGCCGGTCATCATGTTCGGATCTTGAAAACTGACAGTGCTCGCATGTTGGGCCGATTGAAAAACTTTCTCAGGGTTCGTGATGTCCCGATGCTGTTGGATTCGCGTAATGAGCGGGTTAGCACGCCAGTGCTGCAGGATGCGCTGACATGACATCAATCCGTGCGCTCAATTTATTGGCTATGACCGCATTGGCGATAATGGGTATTGCTGGCGCGATTGCGATACACCGAATGGTTTCCGCAGATCTGGGGTCCGGCTTGTTGAGCTGGGCTGAAGATGGAGCCTTTTTGAGTCTCGCCTACGGAGCGTGCTTGGTGCTGGGCGTTGCGGGTGCCACTGGAACAACGTATTGGATTCTCCACCGGCGGTAGGCGCATTTTTGTCCCGACCGACGGCAGCAACCCGTTTTTTCATAATCGACTGGATCGAGTTTTGGCGCAGGCCAGACCCAATTCGACCAGTGGTTAAACCGGTTGATGCCTCAAAAACAAGCGATTCAGTTACAACACACGCCGGCTTCAAAATTGTGCGGGACCAAGACGGATGCATCCCCGGGCAAACTGTTTCAGGTTTCCGTATGGAAATTGCGTTCCAGCTTCGCTAATACAGGCGTCTAACGATTTTCAAGACATGGGCGACGCGTTATGGCCGGACACTCCAAATGGGCAAATATTCAGCACCGCAAGGGACGACAGGACAAAGTTCGTTCAAAGCTTTTTTCGAAATTTTCCAAGGAAATTGCGATAGCTGCCAAAATTGGCGGGCCGGACGTTGATGCGAACCCACGTCTCCGCTTGGCTGTCGCCACCGCCAAGCAGCAATCTATGCCGAAGGATAATATCCAGCGCGCCATCGACAAGGCGACGGGTGGCGACATGGAAAACCTCGAAGAGATTCGCTATGAGGGACGGGGCGTTGCCGGCGTCGGCGTGATCGTTGAAGTGTCCAGTGACAACAGAAACCGTGCCGCCATGGAAGTGCGCACAGCCTTCGCAAAAAATGGCGGTGAATTGGGCGAAACCGGTTCGGTCTCCTTCATGTTCGACAATGTGGGTGAAATCCGCTTCAAACTTTCCGTTGCCGACGAAGACACGATGATGGAAGCGGCGATCGAAGTGGGGGCTGAGGACGTTGTCCAGGAGCCTGCCGCCGAGGATGATGACGAAAATGAAGGCGAGCATGTCATCTACACCGAACGCGGCGATCTCATGGAGATTGCGACGGCGTTGACCGAGCAATTCGGTGACCCGCTATCGGCAAAAATCATCTGGAAGCCACAGTCGCTCATCGAAGTGAGCGGCGACAAGGTCGCGACACTGATGCGCATGATGGAAGCGCTGGAAGACAGTGACGATGTGCAAAATGTGTATGCGAATTTTGATGTTTCTGACGAGGATATGGCGGCACTGGGCGAGTAGCTTGTATCTATAAATAGTGCCCCTAGGGTGTCTGTGCATCAGTTGGGTGTAGTGGGGAACAAAATGAGCAAACACGTCATTCCTGTTGTGATGTCCGGCGGTGTTGGGTCGCGGCTCTGGCCAATGTCGCGCCGCAGCAAACCAAAACAGATGCAGGCTCTGACCGGCACGCTGACCATGTTGCAGGACACGCTTGAGCGTGTGGGTGGTGACGCTACAGGTGTCACCTTCGGCGCACCGATCATTGTCGCAAACCAACAACATCGTGCTGTCATCGCTGAGCAATTGAGCGATGTGGGGATTGTGGATTACACACTGGTGCTGGAACCACGTGGCCGGAACACGGCCCCTGTGGTTGCCATCGCGGCGGATCTGGCGAGCGCTTCGCCGGACGCAATGATCCTGGTTTTACCGGCGGATCATCACATCAAAGATATTGAGGGCTTTCGCTCTGCCATCGGCAAGGGAGCGGAGTTGGCCGCTGAAGGTAAGTTGGTGACTTTTGGCATCCAGCCATCCGGGCCGGAGACAGGCTTTGGTTATATCCAGGCTGGTGACCGTGTGGGTGCCGGACACGTTGTTGATGCGTTCGTTGAGAAACCTGATGCGGAGACGGCGCAAACCTATCTTGATGCCGGGAATTACTTCTGGAATGCGGGTATTTTCCTGTTCCGGGCCGACAGTGTTCTCGCTGAAATGACGAAGCATAGTGAGCCTCTGTGTTCTGCAGCCCGGGCGGCTTTGGATGCCGGTAAGCGCGATGGTCGGGTGATCGATCTGGACGCGGCACTGTTTGATGCCTGTCCAGCCGATTCCTTTGACTATGCGGTGATGGAAAAAACAGAATATGCGGCCGTAGTGCCGATGAATGTCGGCTGGAGCGACGTCGGGTCCTGGAATGCATTGTGGGACATGGGCGACAAGGATGAGAGCGGGACGGTTGCGGCTGGCGATGTCAGTCTGATCGACTGTAAGGACATGTATGTGCGTGGCGAGGGCATTCGCGTGGCCGCTGTGGGGGTCAGTGATCTGGTCATAGTGGCGACCAAGGACAGTGTGCTCGTGTTACCGAAAGATCGGGCGCAGGATGTGAAGGCGATCGTTGAGCGGCTCGAGGCCGAAGGCCGAGATGAGCTGCTATAGAACCGAGTGTCCTCCGGGGAAAATAAAACGATGACGCCAGCTCAGCGAGTACGAGCCTGGGCGATTGAATCCGCCCTGCCTCTATGGGCGACCAAAGGCGTCGACCCTCGCGGCGGGTTCGTGGAATGCCTGTCGCTAGATGGTGCTGCCCTTGTGTCCAAGCCGCGACGTGTTCGGGCGCAGGCGCGACAGATCTACGTTTATGCGCATTGTTATAATGTCGGTTGGCTGCCTGACGCCCAATTGGCGGTCGAGCAGCTGGAATGGCTTGTCGACCGCGCTTGGAGGCCGGATGACAAGTCGGGTTGGGTGCATGTGCTAGACGAGCGCGGTGGTGTTATTAATGACAAGCGCGATTTGTATGACCACGCATTTATTCTGCTAGCTTTGGCGACCGTTTATAAGTCCACCAATAACAGTAAATGGTTGAGTTTGGCGGATCAGACGATCGCTGTGCTGGATGATGAATTTGTCGCTGCGAACGGTGGATTTGCCGAATGTATTGGCGGCGAGTTGCCGAGACGTCAAAATCCCCACATGCACCTGTTTGAGGCTTTCCTGTCTTTGCACGCAACCACAGGCGATGTGAAATACCTCGCAAGAGTTGATGCCATTTATGAGTTGTTTGACGGTCAATTTTTCGACCGGGAGATGGGTATTTTACGCGAATATTTCAACGAAAACTGGGCGCCTTGGAAAGTCGGCTCCGAAGACGTTTGGGAGCCCGGCCACCACAGTGAATGGGTCTGGCTGCTAACCCGGTATTTTGAAGTTTCGAATCGATCTCGACAGGGCGATGGCCAAAAATTGCTAAACCGTGCTTTGGCGAACGGCATTTATCCGGCGACCGGATTGTTACGGGGTGAATTGGGTGCCGATAATTCCTGTCCTCCGTCGATGAGCCGGACGTGGATGCAGACGGAATATGTCAAGGCGCTTTTAACACGGGTGGAGCACGATGCCGATGGGGCGGTCGAGGCCGCCGAGCGGGCTGTTGACGATATGTTTCGATGGCATCTAGAGCCCGCCATTCCCGGAGGTTGGGTAGACCATGTCGATGAGCAGGGGATTCCAAGTTCCAAGGACATTCCCGCGTCCACATTATACCATCTGATTTGTTGCATGACCGAAATAGAACGCGTGCTTGGAAAGTCGCACAATAGCTAAACATCAATGAGGCCTACGTGACCGAATCGAAATTGAAGATACAGGCTGATCGACTTCACATGCTCAACCTACGTGAACTGGTTGATATCGGCGATGCGCGCTCAGAGCGGCGCTTGCTTTCAGCCTGTGGCCTGGAGCTGGACACAACCAAACAACGTCTCGATTCGGAGGCTTGGGACGCCCTGCTCGCGCACGCTGAGACATTGGACTTGCCCGCTCGTATCCATGCCTTGCTGTCGGGCGAAACCGTCAACGCGACCGAAGGTCGGCCGGCACTGCATCCGGCTTATCGGCAGGGTGCAAATATTGACGGATCGGAGGCGGCTGGTGTCGTTGAGCGAACGCAGGCTGAAACGCGGGCCTTTGCGGAGCGGGTTCGTTCTGGTGACTACAAGCCGAGTGGCAAGGCAATCACTCGGGTCGTGAATGTTGGCATTGGGGGATCGGACCTTGGGCCACGACTTGTTGCGGACGCCTTAAGCGATTTTGCGACTGGTGGAATTGAGATGCGGTTTGTCGCCAGCCTCGACCCGCATGATCTGGACGATGCCCTTGAGGGGTGCGACCCGGAGAGAATTCTGTTTGTCGTCGCGTCGAAATCGTTTTCGACTCAGGAAACCCTGATGTCGGCACAGGCGGCGCGGGCCTGGCTTGAAGCGCGCATCCCGGCGGATCGTGTCGGCGCGCACTTTGCTGCGGCTTCAGCAGCGCGGGACAAGGCCGAGGCGTTTGGGCTTGATCCGGAATTGATTTTTGATTTCCCCGATTGGGTTGGCGGGCGGTATTCGGTCTGGAGTGCGGTGGGTCTTGCGCTTGAAATCGGGCTCGGGCCGGATGTGTTTGCTGCGTTCCGGAGCGGGGCTCGGGATATGGATCGGCATTTTGCCGAGGCGCCGATGGCGACCAATATGCCGATCGTGAAGGGGCTGATTGATTATTGGAACAGGGCTTGTCTTGGTTATTCCAGCCGGTGTGTCGCCGCCTATTCGGTACGTCTTGGCAAATTGGCGGATTTTTTCCAACAGCTGGAAATGGAATCGCTCGGGAAATCGGTCAGGCGTGATGGATTGCCGGCTCAAACGCCCGGCGGTGCCTTGGTTTGGGGCGGATGCGGGACGGAAATCCAGCATTCCTTCTTCCAATGGCTGCACCAGGGAACCGATATCGTGCCGGTAGATTTCATCGGCATTGCGCTGCATTTCAGTAGCGAGGATCCGCGTGAGCGCGCCTTGGCCGCTAATATGGCAGCGCAGGGTGCGGCTTTGCTTGATGGCCGAACCGTTGACCCCGCCGATGAGCCAACACTGGCGACACACAAATCAATGCCGGGTGGACGAGCCTCTTCGACGCTTTTGCTGGATGAGCTGACACCGTCGACTTTGGGCGCTTTAATTGCCCTGCACGAGCATAAGGTGTTTGTCGAAAGCGTGTTGTACGACATCAATCCGTTCGACCAATGGGGGGTGGAACTGGGGAAAGTGCTGATGAAAGGTATTTTGGACGGCGACCTATCTGGTTATGACGCATCGACTCGCGCCTTGCTTCGTCGTACAGGCGCTCCCACGAGATAAATTAGAGCGTGCCAGACGAATCTCCCTAGGTTCAGGCAAGCAAAAACGAGGCGATGATGAACGCATCCAATGGCACAAGCCTGACCCAGATGGCCAACGCGATCCGGGCTCTTTCAATGGACGCTGTTCAGGCCGCTAAATCAGGACATCCCGGCATGCCGATGGGTATGGCTGATGTGGCGACGGTTCTTTGGTCTAAGCATCTGAAATTTGATCCCGCGGCACCTGCGTGGGCAGATCGGGACCGCTTTGTCTTGTCGGCCGGGCACGGCTCAATGCTACTTTATTCGCTCCTGCATCTGACGGGCTTCGAAGACATGACGATGGATGAGCTTCGGCAATTCCGTCAGTTGGGAGCGCTGACCGCCGGACACCCCGAACACGGCCATACGCCGGGTGTTGAAGCGACGACGGGGCCTCTGGGGCAGGGCATTTCCATGTCGGTCGGCATGGCGCTTGCCGAACGCATGCTCAATGCGCGCTTTGGGGATGATCTTGTTGATCACCGCACGTGGGTGATCGCCGGTGATGGTGATCTGCAAGAGGGTATCAGCCAGGAAGCGATCGCCATGGCCGGCCATCTCAAGCTCAACCGTCTGGTGGTGCTTTGGGATGATAATGAAATTCAGATCGATGGTCCGACGAGTCTGACCGAATCCACGGATATGTTGAAGCGTTTCGAGGCGTCCGGATGGGCGACCAGCCGAATTGATGGTCATGATGTTGATGCGATCGATGCAGCGCTTGAGAAAGCTAAAACCAGTGACCGACCGGTGTTGATCGCCTGTAGAACAACGATTGGCTACGGCGCGCCGACCAAAGCCGGTACAGCAGGATGCCACGGTGCACCACTGGGCGATGAAGAGATTGCCGGCGCACGCAAGGCGCTGGGCTGGGAGCACGCCCCGTTTGAAATTCCGGCCGATATCTATGAGGCCTGGTCTGAGGCCGGGTCGGCGTCTGAGCATGAGGCATGGTGTTTGCGACTGGCGGATTCGGATAAATCTGATGCGTTGGTCGCCCAATTGTCTGGTGAGCCAGGCGAAGAAGAACTTAGAGCGCTGAGTGACTGGCGCATGCAAGTGGCTGCCGAGAAGCCAGACCTGGCGTCGCGCGCCTCTTCGGGCAAGACGCTTGCTGCGATTGTCGATGCCTGGCCAAGTCTGGTTGGCGGTTCGGCTGACCTGACCGGGTCTAATTTGACGAAAACGCCGGGTGCGAACGCCGTGACGTCATCCAATTACGATGCGCCATATATGCATTTCGGTGTTCGCGAACATGGCATGGCCGCCTGTGCCAACGGGATGTCAGTTCATGGTGGTTTCCGTGCCCACGTTGCGACATTCTTGGTCTTCGCGGATTATTGCCGAGGGGCGATGCGCCTGTCTGCCCTGATGGAGCAGCCAATCGTATATGTCTACACGCACGATTCAATCGGGCTGGGCGAAGATGGACCAACTCATCAGCCGGTGGAAACTCTGGCATCTCTGCGGGCGATGCCAAACACACATGTATTTCGTCCGGCGGATGCACTTGAGACAGCTGAGGCCTGGGATTTGGCGCTTCAGCGTCTGGATGGCCCGTCTGTGCTGGCTCTTTCGCGACAGAAGCTTCCATTCCTGCGCAAGGACGATGGCTTTGAAAATTTGTCGGCGCGCGGTGCCTACACACTCATTGATACCGAAGGGAAGCCGGACGTGGTGATTATCGCGACCGGTTCAGAAGTGGCACTGGCGGCCGAGGCTTCAGAGTTGCTTGCCGGGGAGGGCATCACAGCTCGTGTCGTTTCTGCGCCTTGTTTAGATATCTTCGCTGAGCAGGACGTGGCCTATCGTGATCAGGTTCTGGTGCCCGGTGTTCCGCGCATTGGCGTTGAGGCCGCGATTCGTTTTGGGTGGGATGCTTATCTCGGCATTGATGGTGGATTTGTCGGTATGACCGGCTTTGGGGCCAGCGCTCCGGCCGAAGATTTGTATGCCCATTTCGGCATTACGACCGACGCTATTGTTGAACTGGCCCGGGCGCTCAAATAGTCTCAATCCAATAGACCCGCCTCGCACCCGAGAGGGTTTGAGGCGGGTCTAGATCTGACCGTTTATTTGTCGACGGGTATTGTCAGGCCATAGGCATAGAGCTTCTGGACTGTTTCCGTCGCGCCTTCATCACTTAAAGCCTCAAAGCTTGCGGTACTGACTTCGCCACCGTCCAGCAGTGTATGCAGGCCCGGCTCAGCATCGGCCGGAAAGCGTACTTCGCCACCCGATGTGATGATAACAATATGCTCGCCATCTTCGGCCAAACGCCATGGTGTCAACGGCCGGAGAGAAAATCTCTGTCCCGGTTTGAGCGGTGTTTGAAAGCCGCTGAGCGTTCCGGTCGTGTCCGGTGTTCGCGAGCGGATGTGATTGTCGACGAACAGATCAAGCGCGGCTTCGGGATCGGTGTTTTCGGCGAGCGCTTGGCTAATTTTCTCGAAATGCTTGATGGCTTCAGTTCGATCAAAATCCGGTCGGGCAAATCCTGCGGGCAGGGCGCGTCTGAAGTCCGGATTTTTTAACGCTACCTCTGAAACAACTTCGAGCATCAGGTCGGCCCAGGTCTTGACGATGAGGCCGCAGGTAATATGGAGAGATGCGACATCGCCATGGGTGCGCGCATCATGCATCAGACCGCGTGGGACGTAGATGCAATCGCCTGCATTCATGACGAATTCCTGGGTCGGCTCGCCTATATCGTGTGCGCCGCTTTGAAAGCCTTCCCCGCGATAGGGGTTTGCGACGGGCGTATCGTAAAAGCGCCAGGTTTTGGACCCGGAAACTTGCATGACGAATACATCGTGGTCGTCGTAATGTGTGTTGAAACCCTGAGCATCCGGTGGCGTTAGATAGATATTTGTTTGTAGGTGGCAGGAAAAAATCGCTTCCATCGCGTGACAAAAACTAGCCAGCCGCGCATCTGATTGGTGCAGTTGAGGTAAGATCAGGGTCGCACCATTCTGGAAATGGCGGGAGACAGCACCGCGATCGGCAACGCCGGACGAGAATGTGTAATCCTCACGGGTCAGGGATTTGGACGCGGATGTCATATCCAGCGTTCCAGTTGGAAATTCCAGACTGGAGACCATTTCATCGATGCGCTCAAATGATAGCAAATCTTGGAAACGATCAGGTTCATCACGGCTGACAATGAGCGGCTTTTTTTCGTGATAATCTTTGAAAAAATTGGTTTTTTGTTCGGAACCGAGCATATATCCGATTACGTCGTCTACCCAAGGTTGGCGGTCCATTATATCCATTTCTCCCCAATATATGTGGGGCTATTATGTCTGTTTGTGATTGATTGCAAAGCGGGGTTGGGCGTGACGAATTGACGCTTGCCGCTGAAGATGAAACAGGAGAGACGCCTGATGACGCCTCTCCCGTTTGTATTTGTCCCTATCCGCCGCGGCCTCGCCCGACTGGATCGGCATAACTGCCAGTGTCGCTGTCGGTGACGCCTGACCGTCCTCGACCGACAGGGTCTGCGCCGGCACCGGTGTCACTGTCGGTACCGCCGCCAGAACGCCCGCGACCTCGTCCAACAGGGTCTGCACCTGCTCCGCTGTCGTTATCGGTTACGCCGCCACCTCGGCCTCGGCCCGCTGGATCGGCATAGCTGCCGGTGTCGCTGTCTGTGACACCGCTACCATTGCCTCGCCCGCGACCTGGAGGGTCAGCATATCGCCCGCTATCGCTATCGGTCACGCCGTTTCGGCTTCCGCCACGACCTCGTCCCGCTGGGTCCGCATAGCTGCCAGTATCGCTGTCTGTGACACCTGAAGAGCCACGGCCACGTCCCGCGGGATCGGCGTAAGATCCAGTATCACTGTCGGTGACACCGCCCCCTCGCCCCCGGCCGACGGGATCAGCGTGTGCGCCACCATCACTGTCGGTGACGCCACCGCCGCCGTGGCCATGGCCTGCGGGATCAGCATATCGGCCGGTATCACTATCGGTAATTCCGGTTCCACCGCCGCGCCGACCCTGACCTGGAGGATCTGCGTAAGCACCGCTATCTGAGTCGGTCTGACCGTAGCGCGAGCCGCCGCGGCCCATTCCGGCCGGATCATTCGGGTCGGCATCGGTGTAACCCGTTGTAGCACATCCCGACACGACACCGGCGGCACCGGTCATAACCGTTGCACCTGCGACCCGGGTCAGAAAGGATCTTCGACTTAGTTTGCCAATTTTGGCCATGATGTCATTTCCCCTGCTTTAGACGAAAACGGGCGAACCGTGGTTGCGGCTCGCCCGTTTCCTAATTCACTTGAATGCGGACGTATCAGTATCCAGGACGACCACGTCCGCCTGGATCAGAACAGCTGCCAGAATCCGAGTCGGATGTTCCGGTGCGAACTGGTCCACGACCCCGACCACCTGGATCAGAACAGCTCCCGCTGTCGCTGTCCGTGCGGCTGCCGCGACCATTACCGGCCGGGTCACTTGGGTTGCTATCGGTGATGCCGGTGCGATTGCCACGGCCATTTCCGACAGCGTCACTTGGATCACTATCGGTTAGGCCGGTGCGGTTGCCCCGCCCATTGCCGACAGGATCGTTTGGATCACTGTCAGTCAAGCCGGTACGACCACCGCGGCCATTGCCAACGGCGTCACCCGGATCACTGTCTGTCACGCCAGAGCGACCACCGCGACCGCGACCTGCTGGATCCGCATAGGATCCACTATCGCCATCGGTGACGCCTGTGCGACCACCGCGACCGCGACCAGCCGGATCGGCGTAGCCGCCCGTGTCACTGTCGGTCACACCAGAGCTGCCCCGGCCACGACCGGCTGGGTCAGCATAGGCACCGGTATCGCTGTCGGTATAGCTGTTGGAGCCACGACCATAGCCGCCGCGGTCTGCACCGCTGCCCCGATCACTATCGGTGTGGCCGGTACGTCCGTAGCCGGCGCGGTCCCGATTGGAGCCGCTGTCACTGTCTGTGTTGCCGGTATAACGCTGCGCGGCGACACCACCGGTGACGACACCGGCCGCTCCTGTTGCTACTGCAACACCCGCGACCCGAGTCATAAAGGACCGGCGGCTTAGCTTGCCTTTTTTAGCCATAGGGCTCTCCCTGCTTTTGGCTTGCGTCGGCGAAACCCCATCGCCGCGCGGTTATCCTCGCGAGATATTTTTAGTGTGACGGACCGCGGCCACGTCCACCTGGATCGGCACAGCTGCCACCGTCTGAATCGGTGTAGCCGGTATTGCCACGACCATATCCTGCACTATCGGAGCAGCTTCCGGAATCACTGTCAGTGCGTCCAGTTGCGCTTGTTCCATGGTTAGCATCGTCGCTTGGATTAGAATCGGTGATGCCAGTACGTGCAACACCATCTGATGGATCCGCGTCAGAGTAACGCTGCATGACTGTTGCTGTTGCAGCAGCACCAACTGCGCCGACTGCGATTGTGCCGCCAGCGACGCGCGCGAGAAACGAGCGACGGCTGAGTTTACCCTTTTTAGCCATGAATATTCTCCCCTTTTATCTATTCATTTCGCCGGTCCGGATGTTCGGATCGGTCCGTTGTTGGTTCGCGCGACGATGTGTCGCGCGGGTGTGCGTTCCCACGATCACTCTACGCGGGAAGCCCAATCAGGGTCAAACATAAGTTTGAATTTAATTACTGTTGTATTTCAGTAGGTAAGATGAATTATTGCGACCAATTCTTAACCGCAACGCGAATGAGTAGCAATTGCACCGATATTTGGCCAATTTCAGCTTTATGAATGAATGTCAGCGTGTTACCAAATTTGATGTTCACGACTTGTTCTTATTTGTTGTTCGATGCTATGACCGATAATTAAAGCGGGGCTAAATAGCAAAATGGCAGATTTTCCGATTCGGATACTGGGTATCGATCCCGGACTCAGATGCATGGGATGGGGTATGATTGCCTTGGATGGATCGCGGCTCAGTGCACTCGCTCATGGCGTCATCAAACCTCCAACGGATGCGCCACTCGCAATGCGCCTTTCTCACATTTTTGATGCAGTGACTGAATTGGTGCGAGAACACGCGCCACACGAGGCGGCTATTGAAGAAGCGTTTATGGCGAAGAATGCCATGTCAGCCCTGAAGCTGGGGCACGCTCGTGCTGCGGCGATGCTGGCTCCCTGCCAAGCCGGATTACCGGTGGCGGAATATGCGGCGCGTTTGGTCAAGAAGTCCGTGGTTGGAACTGGCACAGCTGACAAACACCAAATTGCGGCGATGATCAGCGTGTTGTTGCCAGGCACAAAAGCAAAGGCCGATGCGGCCGATGCCCTGGCGATTGCCATCTGTCACGCCAATCACAGATCAATTCGCCGTATGGAGAAACTGGCATGATCGGAATGCTCAAAGGTATCGTGGAAGCCGTTGGCACCGGCGAAGTCGTGCTCGATGTCAATGGCGTTGGCTATCTGGTTTCGGCGAGTACAGGCACGCTCGGACGGCTGGAGCCGGGTGCATCTGCGACGCTGCATATCGAGACCCATATCCGGGAGGATGCCTTTAAGTTGTTTGGCTTTCTTGATGATGCGGAACGTGCCTGGTTTGTGCATTTGCAAGGCGTTCAGGGCGTTGGCGGCAAGGCGGCCCTCGCCATCCTTGATGTATTGCCGGTCAGTGAAATCGCCAACGCGGCGGCGCTCGGTGACAAGGCGGCCTTTGGTCGGGCCAAGGGGGTAGGTCCGAAGCTGGCGATCCGGCTGGCGACGGAGCTAAAGGGCAAGACGCCGCCTACCGGACGAAGTTTCGGTATCGGCCTGACGCCACATACAACTTCATCAAATTCCGTCTCGCCGGCGGCTGTAGAGCCGACGTCTGCCACCGAGGCTGCTTCGCGAGAAGATGCGGTCTCGGCATTGCTCAATCTGGGCTATCACGAATCAATTGCGCGTGAGGCGGTGGCGACGGTGTTGCGCGAAGATGGCAATGATGCTCCGGTCGGAGATGTTATCCGTCGTTCGCTAAAGGAGTTGGCGCTTTGATTCAGGCAATCAAAATTGTGATGGTTGAAGCGGGTGAGCGGATCATTGTAATGCCCGGTGATCATGACTGACGCACCTTTCACATCCTCCGATGATCGAGTCATTGATCAGGAACCACAGCCTGGTGACGGGCGGGACAAGGCGCTGCGGCCTCTGTCGTTCGGCGACTTTGTGGGGCAGAAGGCGACAATAGCCAACCTGAAAGTGTTTGTTGATGCGGCGGGCCGGCGCGAGGAAGCGCTGGATCATTTGCTGCTTTCCGGTCCTCCTGGGCTGGGTAAAACGACATTGGCGCAGATCGTGGCGAAGGAATTGGGCGTCGGTTTTCGTGCGACTTCTGGTCCGGTGATTGCCAAAGCTGGCGACCTGGCGGCCATCCTGACCAATCTCGAGCCGCGCGATGTTTTATTCATCGACGAGATCCACAGGCTGGCTCCGGCGGTAGAGGAAATTCTCTATCCGGCGATGGAAGATTTCTGTCTGGATTTGGTAATCGGCGAGGGACCGTCCGCTCGTACCGTGAGGATTGAATTGCCACCGTTTACTTTGGTTGGGGCTACCACCCGTGCGGGTCTGCTGGCCACGCCGCTGCGGGATCGCTTCGGCATACCCGTCCGTCTGGAGTTTTACGACGAAGATGAGCTTGGCTCAATTGTGACGCGGGCTGCCGGCAAGCTGGGCATCAATGCGACACCGGATGGTGCGCGCGAAATTGCCCGGCGCGCCCGCGGAACACCGCGCGTATCTGGACGCTTACTGCGCCGCGTGCGCGATTTCGCAGAGGCGGAAGGTGCGACGGAAATTACCCAGGCTGTTGCGGACCGTGCTCTGCAGCGGTTGGAGGTCGATGAGATCGGACTGGACAGTCTGGACCGGCGATATCTGCATGCTCTGATTCACCATTTTTCCGGTGGCCCTGTTGGCGTAGAAACCCTGGCGGCTTCGTTGGCCGAGGCGCGTGATGCGCTTGAGGATGTTGTGGAGCCGTTTTTGATCCAACAAGGCTTCATCATGCGCACACCACGAGGGCGGATGGCCGCAACGCGTGCCTGGACCCATATGGGGCTTGAGGCTCCGCAGGCACTGCCGGAACAGGCGGTAGATCAGGGCAAGTTGTTTACAAATGAGTGAAAACCCAAAACCGAGCGCGGGTGAATTCGGCGCCGACAATATTCATCGCCTTGCGGCCCGTGTTTATTACGAAGACACCGATTTTTCGGGCCTCGTTTACCATGCGCGCTATTTGAATTTCTTCGAACGCGGGCGGACGGATAGTTTGCGATGTTTGGGAATTTTCCACCACGAAATCGCTACGCATGACGAGCCGACAGCGTTCGCCGTGCGCCGGATGAATATCGAATTTGATCTGGCAGCGCGGATCGATGACGCCCTTGTGGTGGAGACGATTTATCGACCGTCAAAGGGTGCACGTTTGATGATGGATCAACGGATGCTGCGGGGGGATGAAACCATCGCGAGGGTAAGCGTCCAGGCGATCTGTATTGACCTCACAGGACGCGTCAAACGCGCGCCGAAATGGATGACGAAATTGTGGCTACCAAAGGTCATTACGCCTGCGTGTCCAATCTTGGCACACAATCCCTAAATGCAAAAATACAACTCAACCCTGGCATTGGTTCGGTTGTTTGAGTGCAACCCGGTGAAACGAGGCACATGGCTTCGGGATGGCAATCGAATATAACCCATTTGCACAGCGCGATTGTCAGCAAATGTGTCACGGGTCGGGCCATTGCGCGCGCTTCACCATCCGGATGCTGATTAGCGTTTTGCAGAAAAGCGTTTGTCAGACAGGCGTTTGTCAGGCGGGTTGTGGCAGAGCGTTCCCAACACCTGCCTTGCCGAGCGAATGAGATGAGTTTCCGGGGTACCAATGTGCGTGATTGACTTAACCTGCGCCGCGTCGGTCCGGGAAGGGGAGTTTCGGGATTTGGCGGCGGCGGCGGTCTGGCCCGAAATAAGCTTTTTCCTCGATCCAGTCGCGTTTCGCTGTGACAGCCCGATCGATAACCGTACCCAGCGCATCTCGCGAGGCTGGCAATGCCATAAACTCGTGTGCCCCCGCGGCCATGCACGCCTTGATCTGCTTGGGGTGAGGATTGTGGGAGGTAATGATGATCGGCAATTGCGGATTGATCCGACCGACACCGCCCTTCTGGCGACGGATGATGCGCATTAATTCCAGTGCGGGACTGCCGTCGAAGATAAAGCTGATGAAGAGCACGTCCGGCTGTTGAGTTTCACAGGCGACCAAAGCCTTGTCGATATCCTCCGATAACATCGGGACTTTTACGCCGCATCCTACCAGAGCTTGGCGTATCGCTTCGCCCATGGCCGTTCGATCAACGGCCACGACGGCAGATAGGCCCTGAAGGTTTTGCATCACTAAGAATCCCAAATCAGACCTGGTTAATTTTCCCTAACAAGGTGAGCAAAGCCTTAAGCTTCACACGCTGTGCGCTAAGGGTCTGCATCTGGCACACAACTCTGTGCTATCAACATCGAAAATTTGCCGCATTCTGTCTGCAAAAGCTGGAATGGATGTGTGTTTGATGGTGGATTGAACGCGCGGCATGCGATGTGAATAACAAGGGACATAGCGGGTCTGGCGTTTGGTATCAGGCCGCAGCTGAGGAAATTTCTCATGGAAGCAACGGTAGTAGACGTCGCACAGACGGCCAGCGGATTCAGTTTCATTGAACTGTTTTTGCGTTCGGATTGGGTGGTCAAAGTGGTTATGGCCGTTTTGGCCTTCATGTCTGTCTGGTCCTGGGCTATCGCCATCGATAAGGGTCTGCAAATGCGCGGGCTGCATTCAAAGGCCAAGAGCTTTGAGCGTGAGTTCTGGTCGGGGCAATCCCTGGACAAGCTGGCAGAACAATACGCGAAGAATGCGAAGGAGCCATTCAGCCGAACTTTTGCGGCGGGTCTTCGCGAATGGAAGGGCAACAAGCCCGGTGGCCGCGTTGCCAAGGCTGCTGGTGCTGAGGCGGGCCGTGAAATGGCCAATTCGGAAAGCGGGCTGGGTATTCTGGCGACGATTTCCTCATCGGCGCCTTTCATTGGTCTGTTTGGCACGGTTTGGGGGATCATGAATTCCTTCCTCGCCATCGGTGCGACGGGCAGTACGGAATTATCGGTGATTGCGCCGGGTATTTCCGAAGCCTTGTTTGCGACCGCCCTGGGCCTTCTGGCCGCTATCCCGGCGGTTGTTTTTTTCAACGCATTGTCTGCCAACCTCAATAAATATGGCTCTCGCCTCGATGGTTTCGTCGACGAGTTAGCCGCCCTGGCTGACCGCGAGAAAGGCTGATCATGGCTGTATCACTTGATAGTGGTGGCTCTGGTCGCGGTCGATCCAAATGGAAGCCGAAGGCCGAAATCAACGTCACGCCGTTTGTTGATGTGATGCTGGTGCTGCTCATCGTATTTATGGTGACTGCACAGCAACTCGCGCAGGGCATTCCAGTCGATCTTCCTGAGACCGAAGCGCGCGCGCTTCCCCCAGGCGAGGAGCCGCTGACGGTAACGATTGATGCGGACGGACAGATTTTTCTGCAGGAAACTGTGGTTGAACTGGACGAGTTGGGACCGCGCTTGACGGCGATTGCCGGGACCGGCTTTGCCGGACGGATTTATATCCGGGCGGATGATGTGGTGGAATATGGGGATGTGGCCCGTGTTATGGCGCGGATCAATTCGTCCGGATTTACCAATATCGGCCTGGTTACGGATCCACTGGAGCAATAAACGCGGTGCGTGGTTTTTCCCTTTCTCTGGTTTTTCACCTGGCGCTGTTGGCTGCCGGTCTGATCTATCTGCCCAAGGCGGCGGAACGATTTGACCTGCCGGTCATCATCCCGGTGGAAATGGTGACGCTGGCCGAAACGGTCAGTGTGCGGGCTGCGGCGCCGGAGCCAGAGGACGTGCCTGAAGAGGCAATTGAGGAAGAGACAATCGAGGACGAGATCGTTGATCCGGTTGTCGCACCCGAGCCGGAGCCAGAGCCCGAGCCGGAAGTCGAAATTATCCCGGAAGAGCCAACCACAGATCCCGAGCCAGAACCGGAACCGGAAGAGGTGACACCGGAACCTGAGCCTGAAGTGGAAGCACCTCGCACGGTCGAGCCGGAGCCCGAGCCAGAAGTGGCGCGGACAGAACCTTCGCTTGCTGATCTTCTCGGTGACCTTGAGCGCGATGTGAATGAAACCCGCGAAACCGCCGGAACGCCTGACCTTGGTGATTATCGAGCGTCCGTCGGCGTTGGGGATGTCACGACGGCTGATATGCGTTCGTTGTTCAGATCGCAGGCTTATCGTTGCTGGCGTGTTGTTAGTGATATGCCGAACCCGGAAACGCTGGGTGTGGTGGTCCAAGTGAGCCTAAACCGTGATGGTTCGATCAATGGATCGCCAATCGTGGTTGATCACAACCGCATTCGCTCATCGGGAAATACGTTTCACATCCGGGCTGCGGAACGCGGAATTGCCGCCGTCTTGCAATGCGGACCCTATAATATGCCTCCGGCGAATTATTCAGAATGGCGCCGTATTGATGTCAATTTTCATGTGGATTATGCCTCAAACTGATTCACATCCTCAACGGAGTTCGAGATTATGACTCGACTGTTTGGTGTTCTTTTTGCTGCTTTGTCGGCGCTGATGTTTGCAGGCCCATTGGCTGTCGCGCAGGAGCCGCTCCGTGTTGATATCACCCAGGGCAATCTGGATCCGATGCCGATTGCCTTGCCTGATTTTGTCGGGATCGACGAAGAAGCACAGGGACGCGGCGTGGATATCACGCGCGTCGTGGCCAATGATTTGGCCAATTCGGGGCTGTTCGAGCCGATCGATCAGGCGGCTTATATCGAGGACATCGAGAATATTGATCTGCGACCTCGCTTTACCGATTGGCGGGTGATTAACGCCTCCGCGCTTCTTGTCGGTCGTGTGACCATTCAGGAAGACGGACGGCTGTTGGTCGCCTTCCGGCTCTGGGATACGCGTCTGGAAGATCAATTGCTGGGTCTGCAATTTGTGACGGCCCCAGAAAACTGGCGCCGGGTGGCCCATAAGGTGGCCGACGCGGTTTATCAGCGTCTGACGGGCGAGGCAGGTTATTTCGATACGCGCATCGTCTACGTCGCGGAAGGACGTGGCGTGAATGATGAGCCGCTACGACAACTGGCGATAATGGATCAGGACGGTGCCAATCCATCTTTTCTGACGGACCGCTCCTATATGGCGCTGCTGCCGAATTATTCACCGAGCGCCCAGGAGATAACCTATGTGTCCTTCCTGGACGGCCAGGCGACCACATTCCTCTACGATCTTGAGACAGGACGACAGGAAGCCCTGTTTGCGAATGATGGTCGCGGGGCCGCTTCGGAAGTTGATCCGGACGGTCAAAGTTTGTCCGCCCGATTCTCCCCGGACGGTTCACGACTTGCAGTCTCGGTAGAAACTCGCGCAGGACACGATATTCACCTGTTTGATTTGCAAAGCCGTGAATTAACACGCTTGACGCGTCACCCCGCGGATGATGTCGAGCCATCATTTTCACCGGATGGTGAACGAATTGTTTTTTCTTCGAGTCGGGGCGGCGGTTCTCAACTTTATACCATGAATGCCGACGGCACGGACACGCAGCGGATCACATTTGGCCAGGGCGTTTATACCACCCCGGTTTGGTCTCCGCGTGGTGATTTGATCGCGTTTACAAAGCAGGTCGGCGGCACGTTTTCTCTTGGTGTGGTGCGGGCGGACGGGTCTGGCATAGAACGTATTCTACATCAGGGTTTCTTTGTCGACACGCCGGCGTGGTCGCCGAATGGGCGGGTGCTTTTGTTCACCCGGGGCGAGCGACGGAGCAATGGTACGCGTTATGAAATCTGGAGCATTGATCTCGCTGGATTCAATCTTCGCAGGCTCGCCACGGGCAGTGCGGCGTCAGATCCGGCATGGTCGCCCTTGATTGAGTAGGTGTTTTCTGAGTAACGTGTCTGCGACTACGCGGCACCGAAGGGGGGGCCGACGTTTCGATTGCGTCACGTTGGACGTGGATGGGAGTACGCCAAGGGCTTAACGTCCTGGCTGGATGAGGGTGTACACATTATGAATTTCAAATTTATTGCTATAGCCGCGCTGGGTGCTTTTGCGACAGCCTGTGCGTCAACGCCGCCGATGGAGACTGTTGAAGCACCAACGCCTCCACCGGCACGTCACGAACCTGCAGAACCGATGGGGCCGGCTGATGGCTCTGTCGAGCAATTTGTTGCCACTGCCGGTGACCGGGTTTTCTACGGTCTTGATCGTCATGATCTGACAGCCGAAGGTCGTGCCACTTTGCGTGCCCAGGCTGCCTGGCTCGCGACCTACAGCAACACACGCATTCTTGTTGCAGGAAACTGTGACGAGCGCGGAACCCGTGAATACAATCTGGCACTGGGTGCACGTCGCGCCAATGCCGCTCGGGACTATCTGATTAGTCAGGGTGTTGACCCGTCACGCATCTCCACCGTGTCCTACGGTAAAGAGCGTGGCACCTGCACGCAGTCAAACGAAGCTTGCTGGTCGGTAAACCGGAATGCCATCACATCGATTGTGTCTGGCGCTACCAGCTAAGCAGAGTTCGTATGTAATTGAGTGAAACGCCCGTGACCCTTATGGTTGCGGGCGTTTTTTTCATCCGATCGGTCAACGCGGTTTGTGTTTCGGCATACCAATTGCGTTGTCGGTCTGTCTGGCTGACCCGACTTCAGGCCAGATAGTTGAATTGTGTGCCCATGCTGTATGAATGCGCTCTGCGTGCCGTATTTCTGCCTCGCTCAAATGATTTGGTTGTTTCATGATCCGTATCTCAGTCATTCTTGCTGTTGCCAGCGCGTTGATCGCGTCCGCTCCCGCCCAGTCCCAGTCCCGTCGTGAACTGTCCGAACGGATAGATGCCACTGAGGTGCGCATTGGCGAATTGGAAACTCAGTTCCTAGCGGGCGATCCTGTGGCAGAGGCCTTGATGCAACGGTTCGATGCGCTTGATTATCAAGTCCGGGAAATGACCGGCGAAGTGGAACGCCTGTCGTTTGAAAATCGACAATTGCGCAACCAAGTCGAAGCGCTTGAAGCACGATTGGCCGAAGCAGAGTCACCTGTCGAGCCCGCCATCGATGGAGAGGCTGCGGCCTGGATGAATGAGGGATTGGCACAGGACGAAGTATCTGGAGCCACACAATTGGGCACGGCTGAGCCGCAAAGTTCACTGAATGCCGCGCAAAACCAGGCTGTCGGTGTTCTTGGTGCTGCTCCGATTGATGCTGCGCCAGTGGTCGCACCTGCAGATGCTTTCGCCGCGGCGCGCGCCCGCTTGTTGGATGGTGATTTTGGCGGTGCGCAGACAGGATTTGAAGACTTCGTCGCGCGATACGGTGAGGATCCGTTGGCCAGTGAGGCCTTGTACTGGCTCGGTGAGACACACTTTGTCCGTAATAATTACACCGAGGCGGCTGATCAATACATCGCTTCGCTTCGCATGGATGCTGCCGGAGCCCGTGCTCCTGATGCTTTGGTGCGGCTGGCCGCATCGATGTACTCGATGGGTAGAGGCCGTGAGGCCTGCGATACGCTGGCCCGGTTTGGCCGACAATTCCCCAATGCGTCACAGGCCTCACGAGACCGCGCAGCGCGTGAATCTGTCCGCGCTAATTGTCGGTAGCGGTGAGCGTTAGCCTGCAATCACGCGTCTTTTCCTGGCTTGATCAATACGCTGGCAATGAGCGAAATCTTGCGCTCGGCTATTCCGGGGGCGGTGATTCCCACGCTTTGCTTTGCTTGGTGACAGGATGGGCGGCGTCACGAGATACCGCAATTCATGCCCTGATCGTTGATCATGGTCTGCGATCCGAAAGTGCGGATGAGGCTGAGCAGGCCGCCAGCGCGGCACGACGGCTGGGTGCCAGCGCACGAATTTTGTGCTGGAAGGGCGCCAAGCCGAAGACTGGGGTTCAAGCTGCAGCTCGACACGCGCGACATGCGTTATTGGCTGAGGCAACAGTCAGCGTCGGGTCGAATAAATTACTCCTCGCCCATACCCTGGATGACCAAAACGAGACGGTCTGGATGCGGCTTCAGGCGGGAGGCGGATGGCGATCCTGCGTGGGCATGCTGGGTGATGCACCATCACCAAGCTGGCCGAGTGGCCAGAGTATTCGACTATTGCGTCCACTTTTGAATACGCGTCGAGAAAGTTTGCGCCGGTTGATGGACGACCGGTCTGAACGCTGGATTGATGACCCGTCGAATGAAGATACGCGTTTCACACGGATTGCTGTGCGCAAATACCTAACCGCTCTCGAAGAAAACGGATTTGCCGTCAGCCGATTGTCAGAATTGACGCAGGAGTTGCAGGCGCTGCGCGGCCGCGAAAATATTCTGGCGGGCCGACTGGCAGAAAACGCAGTTGAATTCCAGGATTGGGGTGGAGCAAAAATTGACCAGGCGCGAATTCAGACGGCGGTAAAAGTTATTGGGGCGCAGGTGCTCGGAGCAGCAATGCTGGCCGTCTCCGGGCAGGGTGCGCCCACGTCAAAGGCCGTTGTCGAGGCCATGCTGCGAGCAGTGCTGGGAGATGTGGCTTATTGCGGTGGTGGTGCCAGGTTGGTGTGTTGGCGCGGTGATATGTGGCTCATCCGGGACCTTGGCGCGCTGACGGGCCGGGTTGATCGACCCGCGCAAAGTGACCAGCTCTTGTTGGCCGGCCGAAGGAATATTTGGGACGGTCGTTACGAGATTGAAACTCCTATGTCCGATATGTGTGCCGGCCCGCTGGGGCCGCGCTATGAAGGTTTGCCGGATCGTAGTATTCTGCAGACAATTCCCGGGGCGGCTCGGCCGGGACTGTTGACCATCCGGCGTGATGGCACGGGTAAGGTTTTGGCGATCGCTGGATGTTTGGACTGTCCGGATGTGAAAATCCGGTCGTTGGCGCCGGCAAGGCTGGCATCTCGCCTCAATTTGGGCGTGGTCGCGACAGAAAAAACTACCGTCGAAACGAATGTGTCGGCGAATTAACTGCTGGTATGACTGGCACTCGGGCGGTGGAATGCCCATATCTGGTGTAACAGGCCGATAGATGAACGGACGAGTCGCATGCAAATGAAAAATTTCCTGACCCTGGCAATAGTCTTCATCCTGGTGTTGGCACTGTATAATTTGATGAATCCACAAGGCCAGCAGGCGGTGGATTCGAATGAGGTCTCCTATTCGGAATTCCTCACCCAGATTGACCGTGGCGAAATTCGGGATGTGGTTATTCAGGGCGACACGATTCGCTCTGCAACGGCGGGCGGTCCGGACACGCATGCGATGCTTCCACCGGAAGATCACCAGACGCTGGAATTCTTGCGTAACACCAACACCAATATCACGGTCGAGGAAGAGGATACCGAGGGCAATTTCCTGGTCAATCTTCTGATCAATTTCTTCCCGGTCTTCCTGGTGATGGGCATGTTGATCTTCTTCATGCGTCAGATGCAGGGCGGTGGTCGCGGTGGCGCGATGGGCTTTGGTAAGTCCAAGGCGCGCCTCCTGACAGAAGCCTCCGGTGTCAAAACGTTTGATGACGTTGCAGGTATCGATGAAGCCAAGGAAGAGCTTCAGGAAATCGTCGACTTTCTGAAAGATCCCACAAAGTACCAGCGCCTGGGTGGTAAAATTCCAAAGGGCGCTTTGCTAATCGGCCCTCCCGGAACCGGTAAAACTTTGCTGGCCCGTGCGGTTGCCGGCGAAGCGAATGTACCGTTCTTCACCATTTCCGGCTCGGACTTTGTTGAAATGTTTGTCGGCGTTGGTGCCAGTCGCGTCCGTGACATGTTCGAGCAGGCCAAAAAGAATGCGCCCTGTATCATCTTTATTGATGAGATTGATGCGGTCGGCCGTTCCCGCGGTGCGGGCCATGGCGGCGGCAATGATGAGCGCGAACAGACCCTAAACCAGCTCTTGGTCGAGATGGACGGCTTTGAAGCCAATGAGGGCATCATCCTTGTTGCAGCCACCAACCGACCCGACGTATTGGACCCGGCCTTGCTGCGCCCAGGTCGCTTTGATCGCCAGGTGGAAGTCCCCAATCCGGACATTATCGGCCGCGAGAAGATCCTGAAAGTTCACATGCGCGAAGTGCCATTGGCGTCCGATGTCGATCCCAAGGTTATTGCGCGCGGGACACCCGGGTTTTCCGGAGCTGATCTGGCCAATCTGGTCAATGAGGCAGCGCTTCTGGCCGCGCGACGGAATAAGCGCGTGGTCGCCATGTCGGAGATGGAAGAAGCCAAGGACAAGGTGATGATGGGGCCGGAGCGCCGGTCCATTGTGATCAGTGAAGAAGAGAAACGTAAAACTGCCTACCACGAAGCAGGGCATGCGATCGTATCGCTACAATGTCCGGCCTCTGACCCAATTCACAAGGCGACCATTATTCCACGCGGACGTGCCTTGGGCATGGTGATGCGTTTGCCTGAAGAAGACAGTTATTCCTATGCCCGCGACAAGATGTACGCCAATCTGGCGGTTGCCATGGGCGGACGGGTCGCCGAAGAAATCATTCTTGGCTATGATAAGGTGACGTCCGGAGCCTCCGGCGATATTCAAATGGCGACACAGCTGGCCCGCAGCATGGTCACTCAATGGGGTATGTCTGATAAGCTCGGCAATGTGCTCTATAGCACCGAGCCCGCCAATCCGTATCTGGGTGGAGGTGCTGTCGGCAAGAGCGTGTCGGAAGAAACGGCTCGATTGATCGATTCTGAGATTCGACGATTGGTCGATGAGGCGTATGACAAGGCAGGCAAAATTCTCAAAAAGAATAGTGCGGATCTTGAGACGCTCGCACAGGGACTGATCGAGTATGAAACCCTGTCAGGTGATGAAATTGTGAACCTTCTTAAGGGTATCGCTCCGGAGCGTCCGGAAGATGAACCGCCGACCCCAAGTGATACGCCAACCGGAGCTGTCCCCACCACCGAAGACCCGGTGGCTGACGCCAAGCCGGATGATGGTGGCGCTGACCCTGAGCCGCAGGGCGCTTGAATCAGGCCTGATTACAAAGGAAAGCCCGGCTGGTGAGCCGGGCTTTTTTGTTACCTGTACGGCCTGGCCGCTAGGTGTCAGGGGCGGATGGTCAGACCGTCCTGGTCTTCTAGGGCAGCTGCAACGCCCCAACCGCCAAAGCTTTCAGAGACCGCGAAGGTGAGCGTGTTCTCACCGGCGTCCAATCGCAGCGGGAGCCTGTCTACAAAGGCGATGGTGCCGAGATGGCGATGATCGCGGGCGCGCCATTGGGCGTTTCCGGCGTAGATTTGTTGGCCGTTGAGATAAACGCGAACACGGTCGCTATAGCCAAAGCTCATTTCACGTATCGTGCTGGTTTCGCTGTCGATAGACAGGCTGGCGAGAACGGTGTTCTGGCCCTGCGACATTGGGGTGACGCGGGCAAGATTTGCGACACCATTGCGTTCTGATGCGAGAGCTGACCAGGTAAGAGACTGTTCTGGAAGCATGAATTGACCCTCCAGATCAGATTCTTCGAAGGCGTTGGAGACAGACCATGCGCGGATAACGCCATCGGGCACAGTCGGTTCTTCCACGGCCTCACCGATCAAAATGTCTGCATCGTTGGCGGCGCGTACTGTAACATTTGAGAACCAGGCGCCGGTATCAGGCATCCAGGGTCGGTCCGACATGAACAGGGAGACGCCACCGTGAGCGCCGTCTATGCGCAGGTCTGGCACGTGCATGATGGGGGTATCCATGTCGTCGACATAAATGTCGGCCGCGTCGCCAATCGCGACGATGCGAACGTGGGACCAGCTGTCTGGGTTGATGTTGACGGCCGTCGCGTCATTGGGACCGGCATAAAGTTGCCAGGCGGTACGTCCGTTTATGACAGGTTGGTACTGGGTGGCGTCCGGTTGGCCTGACTGGTGCGGTCGGGTGTAGAATTGCTCCAGATTATTGTCTCCAAGGTCCCGAAAATTGACTCCCATGAAACCACTTTGCTCTGTTGGAGCATAACTATAGTCAATGACCATGTCGGCGAGGTCGATATCGGACAGCTGGGCCTGTCCCCGACGAATGTAGAGCGCATCGCGTCCCATATATTGACCCGTGCTTATTTCTCCTGCCTGGCCGTGGAACACCTGCCAGGTCTGCCCCTCGAAAGTCAGGGTCTCGATTTCCTGGGCATAGGCGGGGGCCATAAATGGGGAGAGGCACAATCCGCCAGCAAGAAGCGCAGTGCGGCTGACGGAACGGATTGATCGTAACATTTAATTCTCCTGAGCGATGCGAGTGTGCGTGGCCTGAAGTCTGGTGTGTTTGCGCTGTGGGGTATTGGACTTTTCGGACATCGCAGCTCAACGCTGCCGTGGGGCTCAGATCTGCTGAAGCTGCCGGTTTGCATGTATCTGTGACGGGGTGCGTCCGGTCAGTGCGCGGCAATCACGGACAAAGTGGGCCTGATCGCAATATCCGCTCTCATGAGCGAGACCGGCCCAGGCAGGTGACCGGTGATGGTCCGCCCGGGTCATGATCCTGGCGAGACGTAATTGTCGGGCAAAGGTTTTTGGCGTGATTCCCATCAGGCCGATAAAACGGCGGCGGGTCTGCCGGGAACTGAGGTCAAGCTGCTCGCCGAGCCCGGAAAGTCGGAGGTCTCCATCACGGGCTCTCATCTGCTGGGCAAGGTAGTGTTCGGCGGATACCGGCATTTCAGATTTATCGACAATTGCGGCGACGGCCGTCAGCAAAGCCTTTAGCGCCTCGCGACCGGGCAGAATTCGCATGCTTTCGACAGCAGGTTCCAAGCTTCGGGCCAGATTGGGCGGGGCCAGTTCTACTTTTTGTTCCCATTCGGGCGGGTGCAGACGGAAACATCTGGCCATGGTTTCCGGGGTCAGGGATATGCCGATCAGACGTTCTCCGACCGAGGGCTTGTGGACGCGGGGCGCTTGGGCCGGTCCGCACATTAAAAGGTGCATGTTGTCGCCGCGTTGGTGAACGGCAATTGAGGCTTCCGCATGCGGCAGGATAATGTGGGGCGTCGGAGCGACCTGGTCATTTTCGCAAACCCAGCCGGAGATTGCCCATGCCGGCTGCCCTTTCTGCGCTGGTATGTCCCACGCACAATATCCGTTGATCGCATGCTTGGGCGTTGCCTGAAGAGGAGCGGTGAGAGCGGCCAGTTTTGTTTTCTCCGATGACATGTCAGGCACGATAGCCCGCGCGCTCCCAAGGGTCGTGTCAAAGCTGCGTGATAGAGGTGACATGGATGTCATAAATGGCGAGCGCAAATGCCTCTTTCTGCCTTGTGGTCAGAGATGTAGAGTGCCGCCGTCCGAAACAAAAAGCTTTGCCCATGTCAGCTCTAAAATTTCGCCGCCGCTCCATGCCCTTTGTGATGGGAGTCCTCAATGCCACGCCAGATAGCTTTTCCGATGGCGGAAGCAATATGGATTATGGTCGGGCGATAGCCCGGGCGCATGAAATGCTGCGCAATGGGGCGGATGTGATCGATATTGGCGGCGAGTCGACCCGGCCGGGTGCTGTGCCGGTGTCGGTGGAGGACGAGCTGGCACGGATCATTCCGGTGATCCGGACCCTGCGCGGAGAGACAGCGGCGCGGATCTCTGTTGATACCTGCAAGCCCGAGGTCGCCCGCAAGGCTGTCGAGGCGGGGGCGGATATCTGGAATGATGTGATGGCGCTGCGCGCTGACGGTGCAGTGGAGACCGCGGCGGAGCTCGGTGTCCCTGTTATCTTGATGCACATGCAGGGCACGCCGGCGACGATGCAACAGGATCCGAAATACCGCAACGTGCTGACCGAGGTGTGTGATTTTCTCACCGAGCGCGCCGATGTTGCGATGGCGGGCGGCGTTGAAATGGAGAGTATCTGGCTGGACCCCGGGATCGGGTTTGGCAAATCGCTCGACCATAATCTGGCGCTAATGCGAGATCTTGATCAAATTATCGGGCTTGGCTATCCGGTGCTGTTCGGAGCCTCACGAAAACGCTTTATCGCGGCGATCGACGATGGTGCCGACGAGACTGAGCGTTTGGGTGGCTCGTTGGCTGCCGCGTTGCGGGCATCTCAAGCGGGGGCCGCGATGGTGCGCGTTCATGATGTGAAGATGACGGTACAGGCGCTCAAGGTGCAGGCGGCTATCAAGGGGGGCAAAACATGAAATATGTTCTCTACCGGGCCAATGGTTTCGGCTCGACCTGCGTTGAGGCGGCGCTGGAATTGTTGAATTTGCCTTATGATCGGATTGATGCGGAAGTGCTCGGTTCTGCACAGGAACGCGCCCGGGTGAGGGCCGTTAATCCGGCGGGCCAGATACCAGCGCTGGTTCTGCCGAATGATGATTTAATGACGGAGAGCGCCGGGATTTTGATCTATTTGGGGGATCTTCACCCCGAGGCGGGTCTGGCACCCACGCCGGATGCGCCGCAGCGTCCTGATTATCTGCGTTGGTTGTTATTCCTGTCGTCGAATTATTATTCGACCTTCGCCATTACCGACGGTCCAGAGCGCTTTCTTGCTGATGAACGGCAGCATCCTGATTTACTGGCGAAATCTCTGGAGCGGCGCAAGCAACTTTGGAAAATCATGGAAGACGGTGTCTTCCCCGGACCGTATATCCTGGGTGGGGCGATGAGCCTTCTGGATGTTTATGTGGCGATGATGAGCCATTGGTCGCCGCGACGGGACTGGTTCTTTGAGCATTGTCCACGCCTGTCCGGTGCGGTGTGCGCGACAGAGGCGCATCCCATTATCCGCTCCGTGTGGAAGCGCAATTTCGATCTCGAGGCGGTGTGATGTCGCTCGTTTCGCTGGGACCTTGGACCCTGCTGGCCATCGGAGGCGTGCTGGAAATGGTCTGGGCGCTGGGTTTTAAATATGTCCGCGAAGAGGCGCCGATCTGGCAGCAAGGGCTGGTGCTGGCGGCTCTTGCTGGATCGATGCTGTTTCTGTGGATGGCGATCAAGGATCTGCCCGCGGGCACGGCCTATGCGGTGTGGACGGGCATTGGTGCGGTCGGCGTGGCGACGATTGGCATTTTGGTGTTCAAGGAACCGGCGACATTGATGCGGCTCGGGTTTCTGGCGCTGATCGTTGTGGGGATTGCCGGGCTGAAGGCGACGGCGGGGGAGTGACGCGTTTTATTAAACACGCCACTCCCGATGACAAAGATTACCCCGCCGCCAGATCTGCCAGTCTTGCATATGTGCCTCCGGCCTGGCCGGCCAGCACGGCGTGGGTGCCTTGCTGGACGATGCGGCCGTTTTCAAACACCAGGATGCGGTCGGCATCGCGGATGGTTGAAAGCCGGTGGGCGATGATGATGGTCGTCTTGTCTTTCATCACCGTATCCATGGCCATTTGCACATCACGCTCGGTCTCATTGTCGAGGCTGGATGTGGCCTCGTCGAAGATGAGAATCGGCGCATCAGCCAGGATGGCCCGCGCTATCGCCACCCGTTGACGTTCGCCGCCGGAGAGTTTCACGCCGCGCTCTCCCACCAGGGTGTCATACCCCTGGGGTAGGCGTTCGATGAATTCGTCGGCATTGGCAGCCTTTACAGCCGCAACGACATCCTCATGCGTGGCACCGGGCCGACCATAGGCGATGTTCTCCGCGATCGAGCGGTGAAACAGGGCCGGGTCTTGCGGTACCAGGGCAATGGCCTGGCGCAGGCTGGCCTGCTGAACGTCGCGTACATCCTGACCGTCGATCAGCACCGCACCGGTATCAATGTCGTAGAGACGCTGAACCAATTTGACGAAAGTCGACTTGCCGGAACCCGTAGGGCCCACAAGCGCAACTTTTTCGCCCGGCTTGATGTGGAGCGAGAAGTCCTCGTACAGTTTGCGCTCCTGACCGGCATAGGTGAAGTCGACATCCTCAAAACGGATATCGCCTTTGCCGGGCGTGAATTCAGGCGCGTCCTCACCGTCTTGGACCTCGGATTCAAGCTGGTCGAAAATCACCAGATCGCGGATCTCGTCCATGCCGCGCTGCACTTGCTGGATCTGCTCACCGAAGCGACGCATATAGCCAGACACCAGCATATAGGCTGCCAATGCCGCCACCACGTCACCCGCAGTAGCCGCGCCTTGCGACCATTGCCAGACGAGCAGACCGACAAGGCCCGCCTGCATGGAAAGGTCGGTGACGATATTGACCAACCAGGTGTTGACGTAGCGGGTCCAGGTTTTCTTGGTCTCGGTGCGCCAGCGCCAGACCAGATCGTGGAAACGCCCATCCTCACGGGCCTCCGAGCCAAAGCTTTTAACGGTCGCAATGCCGCCGATTGCATCGGACAGGGAGCCGCCAATTTCGCTATCCAGCGCGTTGGAGCGGATGTTTTGCGGCCGGATGTAATAGCGGCTCAGCGTCAGACTCAGCACCACGAAGGCCAGCACGATGACAAACACCACGCCGCCCACCAGGGGCCAGCGCAGGGCCATGATCACCGAGACGCCCAGCATCACGCCGATCGACGGGAAAATACCGGCAACCAGATTGATGGTGATGTCGTCATAGGCCCACATGCCACGCGTGATTTTTCGCACAACGGAGCCGGCAAACGTATTGGCGTGCCAGTCCAGCGAGAAGCGCTGTACCTTGCGAAAAGCATCCGCTGTCATGTCCGCCATATTGGCAGACGAGAACGGTACCTCACAGCGCGACATGGCCTGACGGAAGGCGTAAAACGCGACCGCCACACCTAAATAGGTCAGATAGGCGGGCCAGGGTGATCCGGAATCCGGACCGGCTGACAGGGCGTCAATCAAACGGCCGGCGGCCAGCGGGATCATCAGGTCCATAAACGTGGCCAGGGTGATGAAGGAAATCATGCCTGTCAGCAGCGCCGGCCGGCGCAACCATTGCTTCAGCACAAAGCCAAGCACTTGCAGATTAGCGATGGATTTGGAAGTTTGAGTCTCTTGTTCGGTACCGGACATGGCAGCAGCGGACCCGTAGGTCCGTCCTCATGATGATGTCATCTAACAGGTCCGCGCAACGCCTAAGAAAGGGGCACGGCGGACTTACGGTGAACGAGATCGATTCCGTGGGGTCCGGGTCTGCACAGCAAACACAGATTGTCTCACGCGAAGGCGGGTCGTTCGACCGCCTTTTTTGCTAGATATACAATTTCATGGATCTGCTCTCACTTGTGCCGATTAATCCTGCCGCCCTGCTACACCCGTTGTTTGCGAGATGGCAAGTGGGTGAGCGGCGAATTGTTTCTAAACAGTCACAGGTGTGTCGTTTGGGGAACAAGGTTAACGTTTCAGGCCGAAAGGCCTGGCTTCACTGCCGCCTCCAGTCGAGCCCTCGTTTTTGCATCCGGCTCAACCAGCTTGCGGGCGTCGAGGTCCATCGGGGCGGCGACGCCTTCCATAGTCCACCAGGGTTGGCCGGTGGCGGGGTCGAGCACCCAGTGGACGATGTTTCGGATTTTTGGGCCGACGGTTTTGACGCCGGATCGAATGACATAGCCATCACCGGCGCGCGGCCAGCGGCGGGGCAAGATGCGGGCTTCGAGCAGGGCGGAACCGATGTTGGCGTCGAGCTTTCCCTGGTGGAAGTCCCATTCCTCGGGGAAGGCGCCGATGAAATTGACGACGCTGTCGGAGACGCGGCCGAGCAAGACATCGCTGCGCAGGCGACCAAAGACGTCCATATCTGTCAGTTCGAAGCGGCCCATGCCGATTTGTTCCAGGCCGAGCTGGCCGGCGCGGGTGAGTGAGACGTCTGTGGCGGGCGGCTGATCTTCGCGGATGCCGCGGGGCTCGGCGTCGGCCGGCGTTTCGACGGTGAGGCTGGCGGTAGAGTTATTGAATGACGCGGGCCAGGGCATCATTTGCGTATTTGTGCGGTCGCGATGGGTCAGGGCAAGCCGGAAGCTGGCTGCAGTGCGTCCGGTGCCGGCATGCCGCATGATCAAAGCGATGTCAGCCGAGCTGTCGCGGATCGCCGTCACGCCGGCCTCGATGAATAGCGGGGCCCCAGGGTGACTTTCGGCGAGGAATCTGATGTGCAGACTGTCAGGAATCAGGGTGGCCGGAGCATTATCTCTATGAATACTGCCGAGCCCGGCCGTGCTGGCCAGATTGGCGACGCCCTGCATGGCTTTGTCGAGATAGAATTTGACATTCATGTGACCCAGCTCGTCACATTCCCAGGCATTCGCATTACCGCGCCAGACTTCGATCATGACGGTATCCTGTTCAGGCGGCGCAGCGCGCACAAACACCGAAATGCTCAACAACCGAGCGCTGGATGGTGAATCCATCCGGGGCGCATGAAGAGTGGGATGCTCCGTGGCGTTCTTCGACACCATCGCATTGGGTGCAGATAAAGATTTCGGCACCGCCACTGTCATGGCAGTGGGCACAGCTGACATAGGCGTTGAGCGCCTCAATTTTGTGAGCGAGCCCCAGCTCCATCAAAAAATCCAGCGCGCGATAGACGGTTGGTGGTTTGGCTGCGCCGGGCCCCGGCTTCAGCAATTCAAGCAAGTCATAGGCTTTAATGGGCCCCTCAGCCTGAAGCAGCAGCTCAAGCACGCGCCGGCGTGCAGGCGTGAGGCGCTCGCCCCGATCAGAGCATAAGGCTTCTGCAACGTGCATCGCATCGTTTTGGGCGGTTGTGAGGCTCGGCATTTGGGAATCATCGGTCATATGGAGGATTGTTAATCGGGATAACCGCAATTTGATAGCCCAAGCCTCTTGCTCATTTTGAAATGTTATAATATCACACTTGTGAAACCGGGGCGTCGCTCCGATGTGTTTTTCGGGAGTTCAGTGTGAGACAGCATCTTCTTCAGGCCAGTTCGGCGATTATTTTGGTGGCATTGACCAGCGGAGCAAGTTTAGCTCAAGAAACATCATCAACGCCGGATGTGGTGGTTGTGACCTCTGGCCCCCTCGGCTTGCGGGCGGATGAGTTGGTAGGTTCCAATGATGTGGTCTCGCAGCGTGAGCTTGAGGACAATCTGGCCGGATCCCTTGCCGACACAATTGCGCGCGAACCCGGTGTCTCCACGACCTTCTTTGGCCCGGCCGCGAGCCGTCCGGTGATCCGGGGATTGGGTGCGGATCGGGTGAGGGTTTTGGTAAACGGTGTTGGGCTTATTGATGCCTCTACTGCAAGCCCTGATCATGCTGTCGCCTCGGAAGCTCTGGAAGCACGTCGCATCGAAATCTTGCGTGGCCCGGCGGCGATTGCCTATGGCGGTGGTGCGATTGGTGGTGTGGTCAATGTGATTGATGGCCGGATCCCCGACGAGGCGATTGACGATTTCACGGGCCGTTTTTATGGCGGCTACAATACGGGCAATGAGGGAGAGACCGCCGCGGGCCGTATCGGCTTCGGCGTTGGGGCGCTGGCCTTCAACCTGGAAATGATGACCCGTAACGCAGATGATTATCGCATCAACGGTGATGCGGAGTCGCAGATTCTTCAGCTTTTCGAAGAGGCTGAGGAAGGTGATGATCATGATGATGACGATCATGACTCTGAACATGGAGAATCCGGACGCGTAGAAAACTCTGGTTTGCAGTTCGACACCGCATCGCTCGGCGTGTCCTGGGTCGCGGATTGGGGCTTTATCGGTCTCGGTGTGAAGCAAACGGACGCGCTCTACGGCATACCTGGCGGTCACGGTCATCACGAAGAAGAAGAGGATGACGATGATCACGGGGACCATGGTGATGACGATGATCATGATGAGCACGAAGAAGAGGTGCTCCCCAGAATTCGCCTCGATCAAACGCGATACGACATTCGCAGCGAATTGAACTTCGATAGTGGTTGGGTCGAGCGGATCAAATTTTCGACCGGGTTTGGCGAATATGAGCACGTTGAGCTTGAGGGCGATGCAATTGGGACGGTCTTTGATAACCAGGGCTGGGAATCCAGGTTGGAAACACGGTTCCGCGGTGGTGAGATTTGGGGTGGAAATTGGGAAGCGGCAGCTGGCTTTCAGGCCTTTGATCGCGACTTCTCTGCGATCGGCGAAGAAGCATTCGTTCCACCATCTGTGACGGAAGACCGCGGATTGTTTTTTGTCGAGCGCTGGGATGCTGACAGTTGGGGCCTGGAAGGTGGTTTACGGGTTGAGCAGCGCGATTTGAGCGCTAACGGCACAGATTTGTCGTTTGATACGCAGAGCCTATCAGCATCAATTTTTGTCCGACCGCAGGCCGATACATTTATTGCCCTGACGCTTTCCACCAATGAACGCGCGCCGACCGATGTCGAATTATTCGCAGACGGAGCTCATCTCGCGACCGGTACCTATGAGGTCGGTGATGTTGGTATTCGAGCTGAAGAAGCGGTCTCTGTCGAGTTGACCGCCCGCACAGCGTGGCTGGATTGGGAGCTGGAAGGGGCTGTTTTTGCGGCTGAGTATGATGGCTTTATCGGCAATTTCCCTACCGGCGCGGAAATCGATCATCTGCCGGTATTTGCCTACCGTCAGGTGGACGCGGATTTACAGGGCTTTGAAATCCAGGCCAGCGGACCATTGGGCCGCATGGGAGACTGGGACATCTCATCGACCCTCTCCACAGAATATGTGAGCGGTTCCACTGTGGACGGGGATTTGCCCAATCTTCCGCCTTTACAAGTAAAGGGTCGCCTCGAAGCTGAAAGTGGAATTCACCACGCCCACGTGTCGGTGAATTGGGCCGATGTGCAAAATCAAACCGCACCGTTCGAATTCAAGACACCGGGTTATGTTCTCTTGGGCGCGGGGTGGACGATTACACCGGATTGGTCCCGTGATGTGCGTTTTATTCTCGAGGGGCGCAATTTGCTGGATAACGAAGCGCGCTTGCATACTTCGGTGCTAAAGGAAGCCGTGCCACTGCCGGGTCGCTCATTACGTTTGGCGATGGTTCTCGGCTTCTAGTCAAGGGCTATCCTATTGTTATTGTGATGGTAATCCGCCTATCGTCTCACCGTATTTTATCGGCGAGGTGATGGGCGGACCCCTATTCGTTCCGGCTTGAAACCGTCCGTGTGTTGGCGGGCTCAGTCCTGGAACCTGCGAAAGCCCGGGTTGTTTTTCGATTGATAATCAAAGTGCAGCGTCCGTCGGCACTGTATTTGCGTAACCGGTTGCAGCAAGGGCATGCAAGGGCGCGTTGAAGCGTTCCGCTATTTCCGTTATTTACCGCCCAAGAGATTTTAAGGGGTATTACCATGGTCGACGCACCAACAACTGAAGCGCGCCTTTCCGGCACAGTTCCACTCTACAAGAATGTGGAGCCGCTCAACCGTCAAAAGCACGCAACTTACGGCGTATCAACAACGGAGCAGCCATTCAATTTCCTGAAAGAATGGCATTTTGTTCCAGCGATTACCGGTGAGTTTGCCACTGCAAGCGGTAGCTATCCCGTGATTTTCCTGGGTGACCGCAAGACTCCGGTTTTGGTTATGGGCCTGCGTCAGGGAACAAACCTGTTTGTCACTGAAGACGGTCAGTTTGACGGTGATCATTACGTGCCCGCCTATGTGCGTCGCTACCCATTCGTGAGCGCGACCAATGTTGACGATAAGCCGTCTACGGTTTGTGTCGATGTTGATGCGAATTTCGTGGTTACTGAGAACCCGGAGCGTCCGTTCTTCGACGAAGCCGGTGAGCCAACTGAATATACCAAGCAGGCTGTTGATTTTGTGTCCGCTTTCGAAGCCGATGCAAAAATTACTGAAGCATTTGTCGAGCGTATGGATGCTTTGGGTCTGTTTGAAAAGAAAGACGTTAAGCTGGCCAATCCACAGGATCCTGACAATCCGGTTGTTGTGGCAGAATATTTTGGCGTTTCAGAAGAGAAGTATGCGGCACTGCCTGCCGACAAGCTCACTGAAATGCGCGACAATGGCGATCTGATCGCTGTCGTCAGCCATCTGGTTTCGCTGCAGCGTTGGGAACGCATCCTGCGCCGTGCGACCGAGCGCCAAAATGCTGAGCAAGCTGCCGCACCTGCCGCCAACTAAAACGCACACCGACTGTTATGAGGCGGCCGCTCTGATTTTCAGGGCGGCCGTTTTGTATTTGAGCCTCGGTCTCTCGGCTCCCGGCCAATGTTTAACAGCGTTCACGAGTGCGCGAGCCCCCTTCGACAGGCGTGCTTTTCAGACTATATGACCGGTGCCTTTGTGTTTGAGGTGCTGTGTGTGAGGAATACCGATGCGCCTGTTGACTGCTCTGATTGTCTTGATCTGCTCCGCAACAACGGTGTTTGCGCAAACTTCGTCTAGCCAGTCGGCCGATCAACCGGCTTGGGCGTCAGGCGAGATGATGGTCGAGACGCGTCTGATTTCCGACATGGAAGTGGTCACGCCGGGACAGAGTTTTTATATCGGCCTTCACCAGATTATGCCGGATCACTGGCACACATACTGGCGTAACCCCGGCGATAATGGATTGGCGATTGAGCTGGACTGGGAAGTGCCCGACGGCGTTACCATCGGCGAAATCGCATGGCCTGCCCCGATCAATCTGCCGGTTGGCGATGTGATGATGGATTACGGTTATGAGGGAGAGGTCACCTTTCCTCTGCCGATCCACGTCAGTGAGGATTATTCTGATACCAGCATCACGTTAAAGGTCGAGGCGAGTTGGCTGGTGTGTGAGGTCATCTGTATTCCCGAGGAGGGCAAGTTCGAACTTGTGCTTGGTGTGGATGGTCAGGCCCGAGAAAATAGCGATGACGTCTGGTATATCCGTGCCGCGCTGGAGGCTGTGCCAGAGGCTGCGCCTGAAATTGATGCGCGCCTCTCATTGCAAGATGGTCGACTGGTTCTGGAGCTGGCTGGGGGTCTGTTTGAGGATGCGCCGTCAACCTGGCGCAATCTGGGCTTCATGCCGTTCAAAAAGGGCTTGATTGATCATTTTGATCCGCAGTTTACCGAAGCTGAAGCGGATCGCACATTGCTGCTGATGACGCCTGGTCATGCGGCAGACCAAGCGCTTGAAAAAGAACGCCGTGGCCTTCTGCATTATGATCGACAGACCGAACAGGGCTGGGTGCGAACCATGGTCGAGATCGATGCCCAATTGGGCACCGGCGGTTACGATCTTCCCGCGTTGGCGACGGCGCCGGTTGTTCTTCAACAGGACAGTAATATTGCCCTGCTCATGGCACTGGCACTGGGCGGTGGGTTGATCCTGAATTTGATGCCGTGCGTCTTCCCGGTGCTGTCGATCAAGGTGTTGGCGGTTGTTGAGGCCGCGCATGATGATCCCGGCCGTATTCGCTCCCACGGGCTGATGTTCTTGGCCGGTGTCGTGCTCAGTTTTATCGCGCTGGCGCTATTGCTGTTGGGCTTACGAGACTTTGGGTTGCCGGTCGGTTGGGGGTTCCAGCTGCAGGTTCCTGTCGTCGTGGCGTCTCTGGCCCTCTTGCTGTTTGCGATCGGCCTGAATCTACTGGGTGCATTTGACGTCGGTGTGTCATTGCAAAATGTGGGTGGGGGCCTGGCGGAGCAGGGCGGTGCTAAGGGCGCTTTCTTTACCGGAATGCTCGCCGTCGTGGTCGCGGCACCCTGTGTTGGTCCGTTGGCGGCCGGAGCGCTCGGTGTTGCTTTGACACAGCCGCCGATGGTTTTGATTTCAGTCTCTGCAATGATGGGCGTCGGGCTGGCGCTGCCATTTTTGACGCTGAGTCTGTTTCCATCTCTCCTGAAATTTATTCCCAAGCCAGGTGCGTGGATGGATACCTTCAAGCAAGCCTTGGCTTTCCCAATGTTTGCGTCGGCCATCTGGATGGTCTGGGTACTGACAATCCAGTCCGGGGCCCAAGGCCTCCTCTATATCGCCAGTGCCTTCCTTTTGTTTGCCCTGGCCATATGGGTCCGCAAATTGTCGGGTGTGCTGGCCGGCCTCATTGCCGCTTTGGCCCTTTTGGGCTCTATCGGTGCCATTGTCCTCGTCGCACGCCTTCCCGCCGCCTCCAGCACGCAAACCCTCACCGAAGGCGAGCGTCCCTGGTCACGCGAATTGGTTGAGGAATTGCGAGCTGAGGGCCGTCCGGTGTTTATCGACGTCACCGCCGCATGGTGTGTCACCTGCCAGTTGAACAAGATGCGCGTGATCGATGATGAGGCTGTACGAATGGCCTTTGCGCTTCACAATGTCGCCCGTCTCCGGGCTGATTGGACCAATCGCAATGATGAAATCGCAGCCTTGATTGCAGAACACGGCGGGGCCGGTGTGCCGCTATACATCTTGTATCCGACCGGGAATGAAGATGCTGAAGTCCTGCCCACGGTGCTGACGCGAGACGGTTTAATTGCCGCGCTTGAGGCGGCCGCCTGGTAGGCGGCAGCATTTTGTGTTCTTCCGGGAATAAAAAAGCGACCCGTTTTCAATCAATGTCGGGCGCTATTTGAGCGGCGTCTCGCATCAAGTCGGCGATGTCCTGAAAAGCTCGAGAGCGCTCTGCTCCCGTTCGTGCGTCATCGATTGCGGTGAGCCGGGCTTCGGCATCTTCCGACATACCGCGGAAGATGCAGCTTAGATCACCGGGGCCCTCGTTTTCCTCGATTGTGCGGCTGAGACGCATGGCAGCCATGGCGAAGGATTCCAGGTCGGCGAGCATCGGGTCTTCGAAATCGAGTGGTCTAACAGATGCGCCGGGTCGGCGCGCTGCTGCGTCGGCGCGAGATTGAGCGCGGGCGCGCAGATCGTCGGCGACTTCTGCCAGATCAGATCCGGGGCCGGCGTGTGCCGCAGGGGTTGTCAGTGCCAGACATGCAAGAACCAGCATTAGGTGGTGCACACTATTCTCCCTCACAAAACGCAATAACGGAACGCTAACACGAGATGTTTGAGACTCTCTGAATCGCACGCAATTGAAAGGAACTGGAGAAAATGCTGGTTCCCGGCGTCGTGTTCGCCCATGAAGTTACTATCTTTGACCTGTGCCGTTCGGGACAGGCAGCAACACAAAACGACCGGAGATCGTCATGAGCGGCAAGAAGCAAAAAGTCTTCCGCCCCAAGGCTCGCCGCCCCCGCGGCTTTGAGGATCGGGTAGGTTCAGTCCTGCGCGCTGAAAAGCATCTCGTGGATGCCGCTACTCGGGTCTATGACGATTGGGGGTTTGAGCCGCTGCAGACACCGGCATTTGAATATGCCGAAGCCTTGGGCAAGTTTCTGCCCGACGAAGAGCGACCCAATGAGGGGGTGTTTGCGCTGGAAGATGATGACGGTCAGTGGCTGTCCCTGCGCTATGATCACACCGCCCCGCTCGCGCGCTATGTGGCGGAAAATTTCCAGGAGCTCAACAAGCCCTATCGCCGCTATCAGGCGGGGGATGTGTGGCGCAATGAAAAGCCCGGTCCGGGCCGGTTCCGTCAATTTGTTCAGTGTGATGCCGATACAGTTGGCGCGCCGGGACCGGCCGCGGATGCCGAGATGATCGCGATGGCTGCTGATGTAATGCGCGCCGTCGGACTGGCCGATGGCGAGTATGCGATCCGGGTCAATGACCGGCGCATTCTGGATGGTGTTCTCGAAGGCATTGGCGCAACAGATACGGGCAGTCGCACGCGTATTATGCGGGCGGCTGACAAGTTGGATCGTCTGGGTCGTGAAGGCGTGGCGCTGTTACTGGGCGAAGGCCGCAAGGATGAGTCCGGCGATTATACCGAGGGTGCCAAGCTGGATACGGCCGGTATTGATGCCGTACTGAATTTTCTGGATGCCACGGGTGGAAGCCGTGATCAGGTGATTGCGCGGCTGGAGCCTCTTGTTGGAGCCTCCGAAGTGGGGCGTTCTGGACTGGCTGCCTTGGTCGAAATTGATGCCGTCTTGTCGGCAATTGGTGTTGGTGATGACCGGGCGGAATTTGATCCATCGATCGTGCGCGGGCTGGGTTATTATACCGGGCCGGTGTTTGAGGCTGAATTGCTCGCAACGGCTAATTATGATGATGGGAGTCCGATCCAGTTTGGCTCGGTCGGCGGCGGCGGTCGTTATGATGATCTGGTGTCACGCTTTACCGGCCAGAAGGTTCCTGCGACAGGATATTCCTTTGGTGTTAGCCGATTTGCCGCGGCTTTGTCGGCCCTGGGTAAGGTTGGTGCCGAAACTGAACGGCCTCTTGTGTTGATCGTGGCCGCTGAAAAGGACCGGGCGGCGGACTATCTTGCCATGGCGGCTGAACTCCGGGCGACCGGCATCCGGACAGAAGCCTTTGTCGGTGGCGGGAATATGGGTAAGCAACTTAAATATGCGGACCGGCGCGGGGCTTGTGCGGCGGTCATTGTCGGCTCGGATGAGCGAGAACAAGGCTTGGTGACCATCAAAGACCTTGGTCTGGGTTCGGAGCTGTCCCGCGAGATTACTGATAATCGCGAATGGCGCGAAGAGCAGCCGGCGCAATCGTCTGTCGCGAGAGCCGAATGGGTTTCGGCGGTGCGGGCGGTCCTGAATCGCAACGGCGATCATTAAAAGGTCAGTTAATCAACACATTCCTGTCAAAATTAACGTGATGTGGGGTTGACGTAAGGTAGGGGTCACGTCAACCTGCAATCAGAACCGGGCCTGACCGTCCAGTTCTTCGGCGTTTCGGGGAGGAAACGCCTTTATCGACCAACCATTAATTAAGGGGCTGGCTCACGCCAGCCCCTCTTTTTTTGTTTAAACACGAGAATTTGGGTCGACTATTCAGCGCGTGCGTCCGGGCGTAATGACCTGGCCTCACGCTTGAATGACTATTCGCCACCGGCCAGTCGGCTGGACTCCAGACGGTTGAGCCAATCGATGAGGTCGTCACCGGTTTTCTCTTCACCATCCACCCAGACACGACGGCGTCCGGTTGTGTCTTCCTCAACGCGAATATCATTTTCATTGCCGGCGTCATCGCGGTGTTGATTACGGATCACGCGGCGGCTTGTATGGCGACGGACGCGGCGTTCCGAGCGGGCCTCGTCGCGTTCTACATCGCGAATTTCACGGCGAACTTCACGTTCTGCATCCCGTATTTCACGGGCCATTTCACGTAGTTCTCGTGCCATTTCTCTTTCGCCGTCGCGCATTTCAAGCACCAGGGTACGGTGCTCTCCTTGCTCCACGGTCAGCTCCCGCATGTGCTCGCGAATTTCGCGGCGGGCTTCACGAAGTTCAGCGCGAACTTCCGCTTGCTCTTCTTCGGTTAGATCGTCCCAATCACCGCTGTGGGTGACGTGCCCGTCTTCCAAACCTTCTAGTGCTTCTTCAAGCGCATGCATGACTTCGCCATTGATCTCGTGGACATTCACAGCGACGTGGAAATTGGCCATTTCTGAGCCCATATGCTCCATCTCCACGCGATGGACCTCCATCTGTGCGTGATGATCGCGCATTTCGACTTCCATTTCGGCCATTGCCTCCTGGATTTCCAGGCGTGCTTCACGAAGTTCAGCACGTACTTCTTCTTTTTCTTCCTCGCTCAGATCATCCCAATTGCGGCCTTCATCATCCGGACCGAAGTGGATGACGCGCCCATTCTCAACGTCATCGAGTTCGAGAAGAGCGCCTGACAGGCTTTCCATTACGGTCGCCTGAATGCCATCAATGTCGACGATGACTTCATAATTGCCGTCGTGGCGACCCGCATGGCGGCCGGCATGTCGCGCGGCGCGCTCGGCGTGGCGGGCAGCCCGCTCCGCGTGTCGATTGGCCCGCTCTCCTTCGCGTTCGGCGCGTTCCATGCGCCAGCGCATTGTGTGCCCGCCCTCAACAACACGAATATTGCCATTCTCGATAATGACCGTGCCGTCTTCGGAATTTTCGACGCGCTCGCCGTCGATATAGACTCCGTCATCACGCACGTCGATCGTCTGGCCATTGACGGTCAGATTGTGTTCGAACTCATTATCGATAACGACGGTGTGACTGTCCTGGGTAAAGGCGGCGGTGGCCGTCAGAGCCGCAACGGAAGCGGCAAGCAAAAACTTTTTCATCGTGTGTCCCTCACAGATTTGAAACCACATGCTGGCGCGGCCCGCCTTACCGATTGTGTGCGGTATCCTGAACAATTGTTCACCTGAAAGGAGAAAAGGCGCAATGTTCTTTCTTGGGGGGAAGAACATTGCGCCCAGTTAAAGGGCCCGCCAGATCGTGACAAATAACGGTCCGTCGTCTTGGTGGCGCATTCGGTATGACGCGATGTTGTCTGATGGATGAAAGAAAGTTCAAGCGATGGACAGAATTGACGCAATGTTGCCTAGTAGGTGCGGAATGGTGCTTGCATCATGGTGTGAAGAAGAGCCATCCAGGGGAATTGTGTGAGCCAGTTTGATCGTCGAGACGTTTTGAAGTTTGCCGGCGCAGCCGGTGTGGGTGCCGCTGCGGGTGCCGGCCTGGTTCCAACCCAGGCTGCCGAAGCGTCAGCACTCAGTTTGGACCAGCGCATCGGCGAGATGCTGCTGATGGGCTTTATCGGCTCGACCACTGAAACCAGTGGTGCAGATCAGATTGCCGCACATCTGGCCGCGAACCGTATAGGTGGGGTCTTGTTCCTGCGGCACAATGTGAGAAGCCGCGAGGGGGCCGAAGGGTTGACCGCGCGCTTCTCGGATATCGCGCCCAATGCCTGGATGGCCGTCGATCAGGAAGGCGGATTGGTTCAACGATTGTCTCGCGATCTGGGCTACACACATATACCGCGTGCCATGCATGTTGCTGAGCAACGTGATGTGGACGGGGCCTCAGATCTTTACCAGCTGGGCGCGTCGGAGTTTCGAGCAGCCGGTTTCAATATGAACCTGGCCCCGGTGGCCGATGTGCATGATCCCGACAATGCCGTGATCGGGCGGCATGGTCGTGCCTATGGTGTCGATGCGGCGGTGATTGAAGGTTATGCCGGTGCGCTGATCGACAGTTATGACCGGGCTGGGGCTGTCTGTGCGATCAAGCATTTCCCGGGACACGGGCGATCTCGCGGCGACAGTCATAATGGATTTGTTGATATATCGACGACCTGGGATGAGAGCGAGCTGGCCCCTTTTGAGCGTTTGATCACGTCGGGTCGAGCCCGTCTTATCATGGGCGGCCACTTAACCCACCATGGCCTCGATCCTTCGGGGGCACCCGTCACCTTTTCGCGGCCGATCCTGCACGATTTGCTACGCACGCGACTGGGTTTTACGGGTGCCATCATGACGGATGATCTGGATATGGGAGCGATCCGCGAGAATTTTTCTCAGAAGGATGCCGTTCTGCGGTCCATCGAGGCGGGCAATGACTTCATCATGCTGTCCAATTCTGCCGCTCCCGATCCAGAATTACCTCAGCGGGTTGTTGGCTGGGTGCGCGAGGCAATCGAAGCGGGCCGCCTGAGCGAAACCCGCATCAATCAGTCTGTTGCGCGGATTGGTGTGTTGAAACGTCGGGTTGGATTAAACTGATTATTCAGCGCCCAGAACGTCCATCAAAACTTGCCGTGTGATTGCACCGGCCAGGTCGGAACGATCCTGGTTTAGGTGCACGATGACCGTAATTCCTGGTTCCATTACCCGGACGGCCTGGCTCGCATAGCCAACGATTGATCCGCCATGACCAACAATTTGTACGCCGAGCGGGTGATCGACAAAGAAAGGCCCAAGCGCCCGATAGCGTCCATTTCCGCGATCATATTTTTGCGACAACATAGAACGTCCCAAGTCAGCGAGGCTTCCGTCCGCGGTAAATAGCGCGGTATAAAACTCTGCCATGTCGGCTGCGGTTGTGAAGACGCCGCCGTCTGGGCCGTCATTCTCCAATAAAGGATAAGCGTCGAAATCAGGATTTCCGTCCAGCCCATAGCCATGAATAACGTCCGCCGGTCCGAAGGGTTGATTATAGACGGTGGCCTGCAAATCGAGAGGGGCGAAAATTATTTCTTCCATGAGCTGGCCCAGCGATTTCCCGGTGACATTTTCCGCGATGCGACCCAATAGCTGGAAATTGGTGTTGGAATAGGAATGGTCTGTTCCGGGCGCAAAGTCTGCCGGGCGGCCGCGGATATGAGCCAGCGTACGGTCCAGTGTATTGCCCTCGACTGTGTTGACGTTCTCGAACCAGGCATCATCGTAATAATCAGGAATGCCGCTGAGATGGCTGATCAATTGGCGCACGGTGGCGATATCAGCATTGGCAATGCCGGCGATGGTCTCGGCGTGCAAATAGGCGGAGGCGGTGGCCTCGAGGTCAATCTGGCCATCCAGAACAAGACGATGGATTACGGCAGCGGTGTAGAGCTTACCGATACTGGCCGGGCGCATCATCTGGGATGCATCCATCGCCAGGCCGGTTTCGCGATTGGCAATGCCGGTAGTGACGATGGTTTGCTCGCCATCGATCTCGACGAGCACGATCGCGCCGGCACCGGACTTGTCGACGACTTGCGTGACAATCTCGTTCACGCGGCTGTGCAAATCAGCCTGTTGTGCGCCTTGAGCGCTTGCAGGCACTGCGCTCGCGGGGATGGGTAAGAGCAGTGCGAGGGCTGCCATGATGTGATGACGCATAAAAATCAGTCCTTGGTTCCAATGCTCCCCAGCGCGGATCACTCTAGCAGTCCTCGCTTGAACAAAATCGGCGAATTCAGTACATGATTTAGCGAATTTCGCCATTTCAGTCTTAAGAGGAGGGCGAAGATGACGCTTGATGAGTTTGACCGGGAAATTCTCAGCATCGTGCAGCAGGATTCCCGCCTGCCCAATCGTGAGATTTCTGCGCGCGTCAATTTATCGGAAACGGCAGTGAGGCGCCGGTTGGCACGATTGCGAGCTGAGGGGGTCATTACTGGGGAGGTCACTTTGGTCGACCGTGACCTTTTGGGACAAACACTGATCGTCTCGGTGACCTTCAAGGATGAGTGCCCAAAGGCCTATCAAGGCTTTCGCGAGCAGATGAAAACAGAGCGCTGCGTGTCGCAATGTTACTCGGTTGCGGCTCCGGCGGATTACGTTTTGATTGTGCACGCGCAAAGCCTGAGTGCCTATGAGCGCTGGGCGGAGGCCGCCATTCAGGGCAATCAGGATGTGCTGCGCTATGAAACCACAGTCGCTTTCACGACGGTGAAATTCACAACCCAAATCGCCGTGAGCTAGCCGATTAATCCGCTCCTGTGGCTTCCTCTTGATCCGCATTCCCTTTCAGATACGTGTTGAGAAAATCCAGATAGGCTTCCGACGCGGTGATGCGGTTTTCACGGCGTCGAAAGCCGTGGCCTTCGTCGTCGAAAAGGACATATTCGACCGGCACACCATTGGCGCGGACAGCCGCAACAAGTTCGTCGCTTTCTACCTGCAGGACACGGGGATCATTGGCCCCTTGAATGACCAACATCGGGCGGATCACGTGTTCGGCGTGAAACAGCGGTGAGATGCGTTCGTGACGCTCGGCATCGGTGGCCGGATCGCCCATCTCGTCATACAGCGCCTCGCGGAAGGATTCCCACCAGGGCGGGATGGACTGCAATGTCCGCACCCAGTTTGTGACGCCGAAGATATTGATGCCCAACTCGAAGGCTTCGGGGTGGAAGGTGAGGGCGGCGGCGGTTATGTAGCCGCCATATGATCCCCCGATGACCGCGACCTGATCGTCGGCGACCCAGTCGAGCGACCGCAAATAGTCACCGGCGGCGACGATGTCTTGCAGATCCGCTTCACCATGGTGCCGGTCATCCATGTGATAGAAGGTTTTGCCATAGCCGGATGAACCGCGATTATTGGCGGCGTAGACGGCATAGCCGTGATTGACCAGGTGTTGGATGGTGGCGGAATAGCCGATACGGCTCTGGCCACCGGGACCACCATGAACCCAGACAAGTGCCGGCACCGGATTATCAGCGGAGGCACCGTGTGGGCGATACATGATGCCCGGTATTTCCAGCCCGTCGAAACTCTCAAAACGCACAACTTGCGCATCGACCATCTCCGCTTCTGTGATGTCAGGATGTAGGGCGTTGGTGAGCTGGCTATGGTCCTGTGTGTTGAGATCGACCACGTGCAAATTGGACGGTGATGTGGCGGCATTGATCAGGAAGGCGACCTGGCTTTCATCACGGGAATAACGAACATTGCGGAGATCACCCGCGGGCAGATCGGGCAGGGCGACGGCGCTGCCGCTTTCCATATCGGTCAGGCTCAACTCGGTGCGGCCATCGGCGTTGATTCCGACCACCTGATAGCGGCCGGATGGCGAATAGCTGACAAAGGAGACATCCCAATCGGCCTCGATTAGGGGCGCACGTTCGCCACTGGCCATGTCCATGGTCCAGGCCTGATTGAATTCTCCGTGTTCGTCGGTGGCATAGACCAGTTGGGCGCTATCCGGTGTGAATGTGTAGACGCCGTAGGCGATATTGCCTTCGTGCTCGGTGACGACTTCTGGTGTTGCACCCGGGGTGGAAAGGTCGAGCAGCAGGATATCGCCATCAGCAGACGTGCGATTGCGCACAAGGGCAAGCCAATTTCCGTCCGGGCTGACCGCGCCGATCTGCAGCGCATCCGTGTTTTCAAACACCACGCCGCTCTCATAGCTCAGCGTATCGTATTCATAGATATCAAAGGCGGCCTGATCGCGCTCATTTGTGGCGATCCAGGCATCATTGCCCTCGGGAGACCAGCCCATGAAGAAGGCCTTGGTCTCTTCGCCCGGCGTAATGTCGCTGAGGCGTCCGTCCAGTTCCCGGACAAAGATATGGTTGAGCTCATCGCCGCCACCATCGGCAGTGACGAGCGCGCGATCATCGCCGGGAAACCAGCTGACGGCATAGGTGGCATTGGTATTACTGGTGGTCAGCGCTTCACGATCGCCGGTGGCCGGGTCGACGGAATAGGCGTTGAACACGCCGGTTTCATCGGAGCTGATCAGGATGCGCCCCTGAGAGGAGAAGCTGTGCCCACCGGAATTTGCCATGTTGAAGCTTGTGGTCTGATGGAAGACCGAAGCGGAATAAGTTGCCCGGGCTTGAGAGATGGTTTCGGATGTCGTGTCAGCTGTCTCACCGGACGGTGCGGGCTGGCAGGCGATCGCCAATCCCAGGGCACTGACGATCGGCAGGGTGGATAAAAAATAGCGCATGATGCTTCCCCTCAAAGTTGCGGGAAGAGTATGTCGGATTGCCGCAGAGGCAAGCATTCTGTTGATTATAAGTTATAGCAACCCGATCTGAGTGCTCGACAAGTGCGTGAGCGCGCGCCAACGTCAATCTTCGTAATAAATGGAGAATTTATGCTGTTACCACGTAAAATGTTCGCCGGATCGGTCTTGGGTGTCTGTCTGTTGAGCTCGGCATGTGCCATGGAGCCGGACCTGGACGCCTGCCAATTGGATGAGGCGGCATTGGGCGATGCTATTTCGCGTTCTGAGGCGTGGATTGACGGGTATTTCTCACTCGTAGAAACCATCGCCGGTGGTGCTCATCATGGAACCAGCGTAGCGGTGAGTGCCTGCGGGCAAATTGTCTGGCAGGCCGGGTTTGGCTTTGCCGATATCGAGACGCAGACACCTGTCACGATCGAGAGTCTGTTTCGCGCGGGCAGTGTTGCCAAGACGCTGACATCGCCTCTGCTGGTGCAGGCCGAGGCGCGGGGTGACCTGGACCTGGACGCGGATATCAGGACCTATTTTCCGGCGTTTCCGCAAAAGGAGTATGAATTTTCGACACGTCAATTGGCCGGGCATCTCGCGGGCATTCGACACTATGCTGGCGATGAATTCGCCAGCAATATTGCCTTTGAGACGGTGTCTGATGGTTTGGTGATTTTTCAGGATGACCCGCTCGAATTCGAGCCCGGGACGCAATGGTCCTATTCCAGCTATGGCTGGAATTTGTTGAGTGCTGTTGTCGAGGGGGCGACCGGGCGCGACTATCTCGAGATGATGCAGAGTGATGTTTTCGATCCGGCCGGGATGGATAGCACATTTGCCGAGGGGCGCGCTGACACCCCTGACGGGCAGGTGACCTATTACAGTTATGACCAGCAAAACCAGGCGATGGTTGTAGCTCCTGCGGTTAACAATTCGGTCAAATGGGCGAGTGGCGGCTTTATCTCCACACCGACGGATCTGTTGCGGTTTGGTCTGGCGATGGAGGACGGAACGCTGGTGTCTCCGGAGGCCTTCGATGTCCTGCGTGAAACGCTTCACACGAATGATGGTGAAGCAACCAATTATGGTTTGGGGTGGGCCATCGACATGATGCCGCGCCAGCTCGGCGGTACCGCACAGGTTTATTCAGAAGAGGATGTCGCTCGTACGACGGCGATCTTTGAGGGCATGACTAGCTATGGCCATACGGGCGGATCGATGGGCAGTACAACAGTGTTCGTGACCGTGCGAGACGAGGACACAAGCTTCACGGTCGCGGCTATGAGTAATTCAGGAATTGGTCCGGCCTATGCCGTGTCGGTACTGGGTGAGTTTGTGGCGGCATCTCAAGAAGCCCGCGCCGGAGAGTAGCTGACGGCGGTAAGGACTGACAGGTACCATCGTTTTTGACACTCGAAAAAAAAGGCCGCCCCGTTTCCGGTGCGGCCTTCTTTTTAGCGTCTGAGCGAGTGCCCAGGCGGGATGATTACATCATGCCGCCCATGCCGCCCATGCCGCCCATTCCACCCATGTCAGGCATGGCTGGTGCAGCGGATTCGTCTTTTGGCTGGTCAGCCACGGCAGCTTCCGTGGTGATCAGGATGCCGGCAACCGATGCGGCGTCCTGCAGGGCTGTGCGAACAACCTTAGCAGGGTCGATGACGCCGAATTCGACGAGATCACCGTATTCCTCGGTCTGGGCGTTGAAGCCGTATGTGTTGGAGCCGTTTTCCATGATCTTGCCGACCACGATGGAGCCTTCAACACCAGCATTTTCAACGATCTGACGGATCGGAGCTTGCAGAGCGCGGCGAACAATCGCGATGCCCTGAGTCTGATCAGCGTTCTCGCCTTCAATGCCTTCGAGCTTGGCAGTTGCCTTAAGCAGAGCAACGCCACCGCCTGGAACAATGCCTTCTTCAACCGCAGCACGGGTTGCGTTCAGCGCATCATCGACGCGGTCTTTCTTTTCTTTCACTTCGATCTCGGTGGCGCCGCCAACCTTGATCACAGCCACACCGCCGGCCAGCTTGGCGAGACGTTCTTGCAGCTTTTCACGATCGTAATCGGATGTGGTGTCTTCGATCTGACGACGGATCTGGGAAACGCGGCCTTCGATGTCGTTCTTATCGCCATTGCCGGAGACGATCGTTGTATCGTCCTTGGTGATGGTGACGCGCTTGGCAGTGCCGAGCATGTCGATGGTGACAGTTTCCAGCTTGATACCGAGATCTTCGGAGATGACCTGACCACCGGTGAGGATGGCGATATCTTCCAGCATGGACTTGCGACGATCGCCGAAGCCAGGCGCCTTAACAGCCGCAATCTTCAGGCCGCCACGCAGCTTGTTGACCACGAGTGTTGCCAGCGCTTCGCCTTCAACATCTTCGGAGATGATGATGAGTGGACGACCGGACTGAACCACGGTTTCCAGGATTGGCAGCATTGGCTGAAGCGAAGTGAGCTTCTTTTCGTGCAGGAGGATGTAAGGCTCTTCGAGCTCTGCAACCATCTTGTCTGCATCGGTGATGAAGTAAGGGGACAGGTAACCGCGGTCAAACTGCATGCCTTCAACAACATCAAGCTCAGTGTCGAGGGATTTGGCTTCTTCGACCGTGATGACGCCTTCATTGCCGACTTTGTCCATGGCTTTGGCAATCATGTCGCCAAATTCTTTTTCGCCATTGGCAGAGATGGTGCCGACCTGGGCAACTTCGCTTGAGTCTTTGATCGGCTTGGCTGAGGCTTTGATTTCTGCAACGACGACTTTGACAGCCTTGTCGATACCGCGCTTGAGATCCATTGGGTTCATGCCGGCGGCTACAGACTTCATGCCTTCGCGAACGATGGCCTGACCGAGAACGGTCGCTGTTGTTGTGCCGTCGCCTGCAACATCATTGGTCTTGGAGGCGATTTCGCGCATCATCTGCGCGCCCATGTTTTCGAACTTGTCGGACAGCTCAATCTCTTTGGCGACAGAAACGCCATCCTTTGTGGAGCGTGGTGCGCCAAAGGATTTGTCGATCACGACATTGCGACCTTTCGGGCCGAGCGTCACTTTGACAGCGTTGGCGAGTGTGTTGACGCCCTTGAGCATGCGCTCACGTGCGTCGGAGGAAAAAAGTACGTCTTTAGCCATGTGATTGGCTCCGTTTTAAATGTTGCTTTGAAAGGCGGGCTGCTGATTAAGCGCCCATCACACCGAGAATGTCGGACTCTTTCATGATGATCAGCTCGTTACCGTCGAGGGTAACTTCTGTGCCGGACCATTTGCCGAACAGAATGCGATCGCCGGTTTTGACGTCGAGGCTGCGGACAGAGCCGTCATCCTTGATGGCGCCGCCGCCGATGGCCATAACTTCGCCTTCTTGAGGCTTTTCCTTGGCCGTGTCAGGGATGATGATACCACCCTTGGACTTGGACTCTTCTTCTACGCGCTTTACCAGCACGCGATCGTGCAGAGGACGAAAGGTCATCTTTATAGTCTCCGAAAGAGGACAGTTGAAAATCTTCAGCCTTCGATTAACGAGTTTGGCACTCGGTTGTTTCGACTGCTAACAGGGGGCAGATAGGACTCTGTTTGCCTTGCGTCAAGAGGCGGGCCGGCAATTTTGTTGACGAATCTTTAACGGGGCCGCGCGGCCATCGTTGCGATAAACACTGCAGATCATCGCGGGTTCATCGATGAGGCGCTATTTCGGGTCTTGATTCACAGCGTCACCATCATCAGTTTAGCGTGATCAGCGCACATAGAGAGGTAGAGTTTATGAGTTTTCGTATGACAGCTGTCATTGCCGCCGCGCTTGTCGCATCGGCCTGTACCACCACAGACCCATATACCGGTGAGACCCGCACGAATCATACTGGACAGGGCGCGCTTCTGGGTGCGGCTGCCGGTGCGGCGCTGGGTTATCTGACCAATACGTCCGATTCCGAGGAGGGCCGGACCAATGCGCTGATCGGGGCGGGTATCGGTGCGCTCGCGGGTGCGGGTATCGGTCGGTACATGGACCAGCAGGAAGCGGCCATGCGCTCTGCACTCAGCGAATCCGGCGTGGGCGTGCGGCGGCAGGGCAATGATTTGCTGCTTTTGATGCCCGGTGACATCACCTTCGACAGCAATTCCTCGGCGATCACGGCGGATTTCTACCGCGTCCTCAATGATGTGTCAGATGTGCTCAATCGCTATCCGGCGACCTATGTGGATGTGACCGGCCATGCCGATTCCACAGGTCCAGACGACTATAATCAATCACTCTCCGAGCGCCGGGCTTCTTCGGTCGGGGGCTATCTTGTCGCCCAGGGCGTGCTGCGGGAGCGTTTCTATATCGGCGGGATGGGTGAACGTTCGCCCATTGCGTCCAATGATACCGAATATGGGCGGCGAGAGAATCGTCGCGTTGAAATCTTGATCCGGCCGCATACTGGCTAGATGAAAACCGACACTGTTGTTTTTGCGAGGCGGAGCACGGATGTGCTTCGCCTCGTTTTGTCCTGGGCCTGGCGGGCGGCGGGCAAAGTCGTGGAAAACTAAAATTTACCTTCATTAACCAAACGACAACCCGGGGCGACGCAGCTTAACCTTTCCGCGGGAAGCCGTGATTCGCGGTGTTAGAAGGTCGGACCATGCCTCGATTGATGGATATCTATGTTGTCATGCTCTACGCGTCGATCGCGTTAGTGGCCGCGGCAGCGTTCGACTATTTCAATCTCATGTCGACCACCTATGCGTGGTTGATGGGCGCAATGGTGTTTTTGGTGGCGGGCCAGGTGTATTCGTCCGTTCTTCGGTCACAGGAACGTGCCGAAACGCGCGATGAAATACACAAGCTGAAAGCCTCCAATCGCGAATTGGCCGATGAGTTCGCCGCGGCGCAGCAACGTCTTGATGCGATTACTGATGATATCCGGACGGAGGCGGTCGAGCGGGATAACGCGCTGGTGCACGAAGTGAAAGTTCTGGAGGATTTGGTGCGGCGAGTCGGTGACGGCCCGTCTGATCAAGGCGCGCTCGGAAGCCAAACCTCCACAACCAAAGTTAATATCGCCACCGTACGAGAAGCGTTGGCGGACAATCGTGTTGATTTGTATCTCCAACCTATCGTCAGCCTCCCGCAGCGCCGCACTTATTTTTACGAAAGCTTTACTCGCTTACGGGATGCGACAGGCCGCATATTGCCGCCGGGCGCGTTTCTCGAGGCGGCCGAACAGGCCGGCCTGATGACGGAAGTAGACAACGTGCTGCTGTTCCGTTGCGTACAGATCGTGCGTCGGCTGACCCAACAAGATCGCCGGGTTGCGATTTTCTGCAATATCTCCATGAACTCGCTGGCGGACGAGGAGTTTTTCCCGTCATTCCTTGATTTTATTCGACAAAACTCGGATTTGGCCGGGTCGTTGATCTTTGAGCTTCCACAACGTGCCTTTGACGAACGCAATGCCATAGCAGCGCGCAATATGGCGCGGATGGTCGATTTCGGTTTCCGCTTCTCGATCGACCAGGTCAATGACGTCAATATGGACTTGAACGCATTACAGCGGGCCGGTGTGCGGTTTGTGAAAATTGTCGGTGAGCAATTGATCGGCGCGATTACTGAGTACAAGCCAATCGGCGGCCTCGAAGGGGGTGCGTTGACCGCTGAAGACGTTGCCGGTCATTTCGCACGGTATGGTGTGGATCTGATCGCGGAGAAGGTCGAGTCAGAATCCACGATCGTCGAGATCCTTGAGCTCGACATCGCCTACGGCCAGGGCCACCTGTTTGGTGAGCCGAGACCTGTACGAGGCGAAATGATCGAAGCAGCTGATGAGCAGCCTCGCAAATCGGCCTGATAGCCTTCCAGCCATTTGAAACGCGCCGCCGATGCCACAAAAAAGCGCGCCCGAGGGCGCGCTGGGTTTTGTGACCTGGGCGGATGGAGTGAGCCCAAGCCGTCCTTAATCGAACAAATCGTCGATAGAGCCTTGGTCGAGTGGTGTCACCGGCTCTGATCCACCGTCATCGCTGCCAAACATGGCGTCGATATCGTCCTGGCTGGTTTCCGGGCCACCGATCGCCGGACCATTGAGCAATTGCTCGCGTGCCCGCTTTTCTTCAGTCGATTCCTCGACCTTCATGGCTTCTTCCTGAACGCCCATAACTTCGGCGAAGCGGGAGACACGACTTTCGACATGTCGCAGGCTTCCGACCACCTTGGAGACACGTTGTCCCGCGAGGTCCTGAAAACTGCATGCCTCGATAATCGTCATCATTCGTGCTTCGACGTCGGCGCGATACTTGTCGTAATCTGCCTCCTCGCTGCACAAGACTTCTTCGGCCTGGGTCATGATGGCCTCGGTGGCACGCTCGGTATCACCGACCATGGCTTCGAGTTCCTGACCCGCACTTGGAATGCGTTCCGAGGTGATATCGTTCGGGCGCAGCGCTGAGATCTCATCACGAGTGCGCGAGATATACTCTGCGATATAGTTGAATTCGTTACAGATCGATTGGTCGAGGGAGCTGAAAAATAGCTTCATCGTATCCGTCAACTGGTGAGCCAGTTTCAAGACTTCCATGATCTGTGCGTCCTGCAGGTCACTCGCTTTTAAATTGGCGAGTGAAGAGCGAACTTGCGCGGCAACATTGGCGGCGGGCATATGGCCCTCCTTCCTTGGCAAACTCTTCAGAAAATGCTCGATGGTTCAGGACTAGAAGTCGCCGAGTACCGCGGACATTTTGGCTTTCAGAGTGCCAGCGTTGAATGGTTTGACGATGTAATTATTCACACCGGCGCGCTTGGCGGCGACGACGTTTTCCGTCTTCGATTCGGCGGTCACCATGATGAAGGGCGTTGCCTTCAGGCCGTCATCGCTGCGCACTTTTTGCAGCAGCTCATAGCCCGTCATGGGTTCCATATTCCAGTCAGAAATGACCAGCCCGTATTTGTTCTCTTGCATCTTGGCAAAAGCTTCTTGCCCGTCTGCTGCATCGTCTACATTGTCAAACCCAATCTGCTTTAGCAGGTTGCGAATGATTCTGATCATGGTTTTGTAGTCGTCTACAACCAAAATCGACATCGTCATTTCGACTGCCATACTTAGTCTCCATCCACTCGGCGCGTTTAAATCATGACAGCTTGTTCCGCTGTCTTCAGTTAGCACCCTAGACAATTGCGGATAAAAATCGGTTAAAGCGGTGAGAAAGACGGAGATGAAGATGTCAGAACAAACCGGAATCCCCTTGGAAGAAATGCAAATCGGGCAATCTGCGGAAACTGTTCGAGAGGTGACGGAAGCGACCTTGGACATGTTTGCAGAGGTTTCAGGGGACTATAACCCAGTTCACATGGACGAAGCTTTCGCTAGAAAAACACCGTTTCGGGGGCGAATTGCACACGGTGCATTGGTCGCCTCTTTCATTTCTGGTGTGCTGGGAAATCAATTGCCCGGACCGGGGGCGATCTTCCTTGGCCTCAACATGCGGTTTCATCTGCCTGTCAGGATCGGCGATACAGTGACGACCCGTGTCACCGTGAAATCGATTGATCTGGAAAGCCGCAAGGCGGTCATGGATTGCGTGTGCGAGGTAAATGGCAAAGTAACCATGCAGGCCGATGCCGAAGTGATGGTTCGCAAGCCCCGCAAGAAAAAAGCGGACTGATTTACAATGCAGGTGCTGTCCGGTCACAAGGATGTTCCAAAGCCGGCCCGCGGCGCAGTCATTGCGTTGGGGAATTTCGACGGTGTTCATGCCGGTCACCGGGCAGTTATAGAAACGGCTCGCGCTCTGGCGTCGCGACTGAATGCGCCCCTGGGCGTCGCGTTGTTTGAGCCACATCCGCGGCGATACTTTGCTCCAGATGCGCGACCATTCAGGCTGATGAGCCCTCGGTGTCGCAATGAAACCCTTTCCGAACTCGGTGTGCAGCGCGTTCACGCGTTGTCCTTTGACCGCGCCATGGCCGCAATGACACCGTCGCAATTTGTCCAATCTGTTTTGAATGACGGCCTCGGGGTTGCCGGCGTGGTGACCGGGGAAGATTTTAATTTTGGCGTCGGGCGAACCGGTTCGATCTCTGATCTCCAGACCCTTTGTGCAGGCCACGGCATTGCAACGGATTTTGCCCGGCTACACTCAAATGGCGTCGACAAAGTCTCCTCCACACGGATCCGCAAGGCCATTCATGATGGCGATATGAGCGCTGCGGCCGAGCTTTTGGGGCAGCCATGGAGTGTGGATGGCAGGGTCATTCGCGGCGATCAGCGTGGGCGAACGATCGGTTTTCCGACCGCCAATATAGACCTGACTGACTATGTGCGCCCGGATTACGGTGTCTATGCTGTGATGGTGCGGATCGCGGGTTCGGATGATCGCCTGCCGGCCGTGGCCAATATCGGTAAGCGCCCCACGATTGGGGGTGATACCGAATTGTTGGAAGTGCATGTGTTGGATTTTTCTGGTGATTTATATGATCAGGAATTGCGCATAGAGTTTTATGACCATCTGCGTCGTGAGCAAAAATTCGACGGGCTGGAGGCACTCAAGGCTCAAATCGCGGCAGATGCGGCCGCTGCGAAGCAATGTTTGGCGCAAGTTTGATCCGACAAGAGATGATTTGGTGACTGGCGTGGCTGGACCGGCCTGACGGGCTCTGATACATGCGGGACATGGTCCACACACTCGTAAACATACGTGTCGCGGGGGCAGTGCATAACACTGTTCAGGCGCGAATAACCGGCACCAGGCGAATTACTGGCCCGGGCCGCGCGGGGTAGACTGTGCGGTTCCGGGACTATTGCCAGATGTTGACCTTTTAGCCTGCCAAACCGCAAGGACCCGATCCGATGACGGACACCCCCGTAGAGACCGCCGAAAACACAGGCAGCGATACCAAAGCTGACCGCGATTACCGCCCAACTCTTTTCCTACCCAAAACCGATTTTCCGATGCGCGCCGGCTTGCCGAAACGTGAGCCTGAATGGCTTGAGCGTTGGGAGCGACTGGACATGTACAAGGCTCTGCGCAAGCAGAGCGAGGACCGCAAACGCTTCGTGCTGCACGATGGCCCTCCCTATGCCAATGGTCATATCCATATCGGCACCGGCATGAACAAAATCCTGAAAGATTTTGTTGTGCGCTCGCGTCAAATGGCCGGTTTCGATGCGCCCTATCGGCCGGGCTGGGATTGCCACGGCCTTCCGATCGAATGGAAAGTTGAGCAAAACTTCCGGGCGAAAGGTCGCAAGAAGGACGATGTTCCAAAACAGGAGTTTCGCGCCGAGTGTCGCCGCTATGCGTCTGAGTGGATCGATGTTCAACGGTCGGAGTTCAAACGACTGGGCGTTTGTGGCGATTGGGACGATCCTTACACCACAATGGCCTTTGGGGCGGAATCCACAATTGTGCGGGAATTCCTGAGCTTTGTTGAGCAGGGTATGGTGTATCGTGGGTCCGCGCCCGTGATGTGGTCGCCGGTTGAACAAACGGCGCTGGCTGAAGCTGAAGTCGAGTATCACGACAAGGTTTCACCGACGATCTATGTTCGCTTTCCGGTTCGTGGCGTGCGCAAGGACGGGACGGCGATTCCGCGTGACTATGTCGGTGCGCACGTGGTGATCTGGACGACGACGCCCTGGACGATCCCGGCAAATAAGGCGATCTGCTACTCACCCAATATCAGCTATGGACTTTATAAGGTCACGGCGATCGGTGAGTCTGATTACATGCCTTGGGCCCGGGTCGGCGACAAGTTGATCGTTGCAGACGCTTTGTGGGAAGACACAGCTGCTGCAGCGACGATCGCCGGTTTTGAGCGGGTCGGTGATGCTGATCCGTCTGGTTTGGTTTGCTCGCATCCGTTGAGCGATCAGGACCGCTATTGGAATTACCCCGTGCCGATGTTGTCAGGTGAGCATGTGACGGACGAGACCGGCACCGGCTTCGTCCATACGGCTCCGGGCCATGGTGCTGAAGATTATGTAGCCTGGATGGAAAGTCCCGAATGGCACGATAAGGATCAGCCTGTCCCGCAAACTGTTGGGCGTGACGGAGCGTTTCTGGAGCATATCCCGTTCTTTGCCGGCCAGCATATCATCCGTATCGACGGGAAAAAACAGGGCCAGGACGGGCCGGCCAACAAGGCGGTTATGGATCAGTTGATCCAGGCTGAACGTTTGTTGGCGCGGGGTCGCCTGGAGCATTCCTATCCGCATTCCTGGCGTTCAAAGGCACCGGTCATTTTCCGCAATACCCCTCAATGGTTTGTCGCGATCGATCGCAAGATGAGCGATGGCCGTACCTTGCGCGAGACCGCGCTGGAAGCGATTGGCGATACGGCTTGGACCCCACCTGTGGCCGAAAACCGTATTCGGGCGATGGTCGAGGGCCGGCCGGACTGGCTGGTTTCACGCCAACGCGCCTGGGGTGTGCCACTCACCATGTTTATCGAAGAAGATACCGGTCGTGTGCTCAACGACCCGGAGGTCAATTCACGCATCATCAAGGCGGTCGAAAAGGAAGGTGCTGATGCCTGGTTTGAACGCCCGGCTGAGGACTTTTTGGGAGACGCGCATGATGCGTCTCACTGGACGAAGGTCACAGACATTCTTGATGTGTGGTTTGATTCCGGATCAACGCACGCCTTTGGGCTCGAAGATCGACCGGATCAGGCCTGGCCAGCAGATCTCTATCTGGAAGGGTCTGATCAGCATCGCGGCTGGTTCCAGTCATCCTTGCTGGAAAGCTGCGGGACGCGCGGCCGCGCGCCCTATGATGGCGTGCTGACCCATGGATTCGTAATGGCGGGTGATGGTCGCAAAATGTCCAAATCACTGGGCAATGTGATTTCCCCAATCGAGGTCGCCAAGAAAAACGGTATTGAAATCTTGCGTCTGTGGGCGGCTGCCCAGGACTTTACCGATGATTTGCGGATCTCCGAAGAAATCTTGCAAACCAGTGTCGACGCCTATCGTAAGTTGCGCAATACATTGCGTTATTTGCTCGGTGCCTTGGACGGTTTTGATGAGGCAGAACGATTGCCGGTGGAGCAGATGCCGTCGCTGGAGCGCTGGATGTTGCACCGTTTGCACGAGCT
>Ga0315338_1000283_pt1 | contig 149146 bp, 121 predicted proteins | sample ASW8metaG_FD_204518 | JGI IMG/M metagenome (GOLD analysis project Ga0315338, IMG submission 204518) | Ammonia-oxidizing marine archaeal communities from Monterey Bay, California, United States - ASW #8 | ecosystem: Environmental > Aquatic > Marine > Coastal | place: USA: California | collected... | reverse complement strand
ATGGATTCCTTATCGGCGTTTGAAGGTGCGGGGTGGGGCCATGTCTCCCACAGTCTGTACGCAACGGTCAGAAGCGGACCTGGTCCCTCCACCCCGACAAGTCTCTTTCTTAAGACCTGCCGGGAAACCATACAAGCGGGCCCGGCCCGCGAAAGGGAGCGAAGCTCCCGGCAGGATGCCAGAGAGATTGCTAACGGCGGCACAAACAGCGTCTCTGGAATCCCGCCGGCCGGCTTTGCCGGCCTTTCGCTTGCAAGGCAAGCTCCCACAAAACCCCATTCTATAGAAAGGTTCGGCGCCAGCGATAACCCGGGACCCTGGAGAACAGGACGTTCGACAGGGAGCGTACAGGGACGTATTCACAGCGTTCCCGGAAGGGCAGAACACAGACACGCGACCCCGGATGGAGGGCGTGAGCTTCCAGAGAAGAGTCTCTGGAATCCTGCCGGGTGGCTGGCGCCACCCTTTCGCGGGCTGGGCCCGCTCCCACAAATCGCTCCCACAAAGTTAGCTACCGGAGTGCGGCGGCGATCTGCTGGGCGACCGCCTGCCAGGCGGCGTCGAGGCGGGTGACGAGCTCCGGGTAGCCGTCCTGGCTGAGGGGGCGGGTGAGGTCGAAGCGGCCGCTTCGCTCCAGACTTTCCTCTTGCTCCGAGGGCTCGGCCCGGTAGTGCCACTGGCCGCTGACGCGGGCGTTGCCGTCGGCGGTGCCCTGGAAGCGGGTCACGCTGACGCTGAGGCGGCCCCGGGCGGGCGCGCCGGCGGCGGCCAGGTGGTGGCGCAGGGCGCGCCGTAGCTGGCTCGGCAGGGGTTCCGCCCAGAGGTGCTGGCGGGCGGCGTGCACCGAGGTGGGCGCGGTTTCCACCACCAGGCCGGTCTGGTCCAGGTAGCCGGCCACGTCCACCCGTACCCGGGGCAGCCGGTCGCTGGCGGCGGGTTCGCTGGCGGCGGGCAGCAGGTAGCTGTGTTCGCTGGCCGGGCCGCCGCTGGCGCAGGCGCCGAGCAGGGCGCTGATGGCCAGCAGCAGCGCGGCGAGGGGAAGCGGTAAACGGTTAGTCATGGGGCTGGGCCTTGGGCACGGGATCCGCCGGCGGATCGTGTTGGAAGATCAGAGCATTGGGTTGCTGGCGCAGGGTGCGCAGCACCGGCTCCACGTCGCGCAGTACTTTTTCCAGGCGCTGCAGGGTGTCGCCGATCTGGCGGCCGTCGCCGCCCGAGGACAGGCCGTCCAGGGTGTCTTCCAGGGTGGACAGCGTGTCGTTGAGGCGGCCGGGCAGGCGCTGCATGTCCGGGCCGCCGAGCAGTTTCTCGAGCCGGTCGGCGGTGGCGGCGATTTCCCGCAGGGCGCCTTCCGAGGCCGTCAGGTTGCGGTCCAGGCCTTCGGCGATGTCCTGCAGCGGCAGGCCGTTGAGGGTCTCCAGAAGCTGGGCGATCTGCCCTTCGATCTGCGCCAGCCCGCCTGATACGGTGGGGAACACCGGCACGTTCTCGAAGCGTTCGTCGCGATATTCCGGGGCGTCCTGGTGCACCTGCACGTCCACGAACAGGGCGCCGGTGAGCAGGTTGCCGGATTTCAGGCTGGCGCGCAGGCCGCGCTGGAACATGCGCTCCATGCGCCGGCGCCAGTCGTCCAGCAACACGTCGCCGTCGCCGGCGATGCGCTGCGGCTCAATGCGGATCAGCACCGGAATCGAGAAGCGGTTGAGCGAATCCGGTTGTTCCGCGGTGAACCGCCAGGGCACCTGTTCCACGGTGCCCACCCGTACGCCCCGGTACTCCACCGGCGCGCCCCGGCGCAGGCCGCGCACGGTGTCCTCCACCAGCAGCACGTATTCCAGGTACTGGTCGAACAGGCCGCGCCGCGCCGCTTCCTGGTCCGGGTAGAGGGTGTATTCGCGGCCGTCTTCCACCGGCGTGCCGGCGGGCATGGTGTCGTCGGGCACGCCGAAGGAGACGCCGCCGCCGAGCAGCGTCTCCAGGGATTGCAGGTTGACCTGGAACCCCTGGGTGTCGAGCTGGAAACCCACCCCGGACACGCTCCAGAAACGGGTGGTGTCGGTGACCAGCACGTCGTAGGGCTGCTCCACGAAGATGCGGTGGCGGATGCGCTTCTGGTCGGCCAGGAATTCGGTTTCCACCACCCGGCCCACGGTCAGGCTGCGGAAGGTGATCGGGTCGCCGGTGGTGACGCTGTTGCCGGGTTCGCTGAACAGGGTCAGGTAGAGCCCTTCGGCGCCGGCCTCGGTGACCGGCGGCTGGTCTTCCACGGTGAAGCGGCGCTTTTTCTCGTCGCTGTCGCCGGGCAACAGCTCGATGTAGGCCCCGGACAACACCGTGCCCAGCCCGCTGATGCCTTCGCGGCCGATGCGCGGTTTGACCACCCAGAAGCGGGTGTCCTCGTTGAGCATGCGGTCGCTGCCGTCCTGCATGCGGGCGGTGACCAGGGTGTGCCGCAGGTCTTCGGAGAGCGACACGGATTCCACCGTGCCCACCTGCACGCTGCGGGTCTTGATCGCGGTTTTGCCGGCTTCGATGCCTTCCGCGTCGTCCATCTTGAGGGTGATGGTGGGGCCCTGTCCGGACAGGTGATCGAACGCCAGCCACAGGCCGATCAGCAGAGCGGCCAGCGGGATCAGCCACACCGGTGACAGGCGGGGCAAGGTTTCGGCGATGGCGCGGGAGGGCTTGGAGGTCATCGTTCTGCCATTGTCGGGGTTGCGGGTCGCGCCGGGTCGGACGGCGCGTCACTGGGCGGCTGGCGGTCCCACAGCAGCCTTGGGTCGAAACTGAACGCGGCCAGCATGGTCAGCACCACCACGGCGGCGAAGGCGACGCCGCCGGGGCCCGGGGTGATCGACATCAGGTTCCCCAGGCGCACCAGGGCGACCACGATGGCGACCACGAACACGTCGATCATCGACCAGCGGCCGACCCATTCGGTGATTCGGTAAAGGCGCATCTGCGCGTGCATATCCACCGGCGCGCCGCGGCGCACCGCCAGGCACAGCCAGGCGAGCGCCATGATCTTGCCAAAGGGTACCAGAACGCTGGCGGAGAAGATGATCAAGGCGATCGGCCAGTCGCCGTGGGAAAGAAACTGCATTACCCCGGAAATGATCGTGGCCGGCTGGGTGTTGCCCAGGCTGGTGGTGGTCATGATCGGATACAGGTGCGCCGGGAAGCAGCACAGGGTGGCGGCGATCAGCAGCGCCCAGGTGCGTTGCAGGCTGGCCGGCCGGCGCGGGTGCAGGGCGCCGCCGCAGCGCCGGCAACGGCTGTGGCCGTCGACCGGTTGCAGCTGGCCGCACTGCTCGCAGCCGATCAGCCCCTGTTCGCCGGCGGTGAGGCCGGGCCGGGTGCCCGGCGGCGCCTGCGGCGGCCCGGTAAGGCGCACCCACAGCGCCAGCGGATGCAAGCGCTGCACGGTCACCAGCAGCGCCAGCGCGAAGCCGGAGAACGCCCAGAAGCCCGGTTTCAGGGTCACCTGGGCCATGCCGGCGATCTTGATCAGGCTGACCAGGGCGGCGATGGCGAACACATCGGCCATCATCCAGGGGCGCCAGCGCGGCAGCGCGCGCACCAGCATCGCCGTGCCGGCCAGCGGCGTGGCGCGCGCCAGGCTGGCGTGCACCCACAGCAGCGCCACCAGAAAACAGGCCGGCACCACCACGATGGTGGCGAACACCACCACCGCCAGGGCCGGGTGATGGAACGCGGCCAGCTGGGTGGCGGCGTCCAGCAAGCCCATCTGGTCACTGACGCCGTTCTTCTCGAAACGGATATAGGGGAACGCCAGCGCCACGGCCAGCAGGATCAGGGCGCTGGCGGCCAGGGCCGGGCTGGTCTGGTCGTTGACGGTGTGCCGCGCCAGCGGGTGGCGGCAGCGCGGGCAGCGTACCCATTCCCCCGGCGCCGGCGGCGCCACCGACAGGATCAGGTCGCACTGCGGGCACGGCACCAGGGTGTCGGACGACTGTCGGCGGGTCTCTTCCATGGGGTGGCCGTCGGTAAACGATGTGCCATTGTGCCGACCGGCGGCAAGCCGCCGCAAGCAGGACCTGTGATTCGGAGCACCCTGTGGGAGCGGGCCCTGCCCGCGAAAGGCCGGTGCAACCGGCCGGCAGGATCCCAGAGACATCGTTAACAAGTCGCTTTTAAAGGTCTCTGGAATCCTGCGGGGCAACCTTTGCCGGCAAGCCGCGCTTGCCTTTCGCGGGCGGGGCCCGCTCCCACAAGGAGGTCTAGCGCGGTGCGTAATCGAACACGTCGGAGTGGATGTTTTTCGCCGGCACGCCTTCGGCTACCAGGTCGTCGAAGACCGACCAGGCCATGGCCGGGGAGCCGCCCACATAGAACAGCGGCGCCAGCGGTTCGGCCAGGGCTTCCAGGGCGGCTTCGTGGACCAGGCCCTGGGCGTGGCCGGGGCGGCTCATGTCTGACAGCGCGGTGACCGCGTGGAAATCCGCCAGTTGGCGGCGCCACTGCGCGGGCAGGTCCGGCAGGTAGAGGTCCTCCTCCACGCGGGCGCCCCAGAACAGGCGCACCGGGTGCGGGTAGTCCAGCTCGATCAGCCGTTCGATCATCGCCTTCACCGGCGCGAAGCCGGTGGAGCCGCAGATAAACCACAGTGGCCGGTCCAGAGCCCGGTCGATAAAGCGGCGGCCGCCGGGCAGGCTCACCGTCACCGTCGCCCGATCGTTCAGGTCCGCCATGATGGCGTGGGCGGCACTGTTGTCGTCGCCGTGGCGGACGTGCAGCTCCAGATCCCGGCCGCCAGGGGGATTGGCGATGGAGAACGGATACTCGCCGTGGGGCAGCACCAGCGTCAGGTACTGGCCGGCGTGCCAGCGTATTGCCTTACCGGCGGGCAGGCGCAGCCATACGCGGGTCACGTCGTGGTTGAGCGGCTCGCGCTCGATAATCTGGCATTGCACTTGGTGCACGGGCAGTTCGCCCGGTGCGGTCGTTTCTGGCACGTCGATCTCGCAATCGCTGATCGGAATGGCCACGCAGTATAGCACCCGGTCGGCACCGGGTTCGTGGGCGTGGATGATGTCGCCGCTGCCGCCGTGGCGTACCGCCCCGGCCGTCAGGCGGCCCTGGCAGCGCAGGCAGACGCCGTTGCGGCAGGCGTGTGGAAAACCGAAGCCCGCTTCGCGGGCCGCGGTGAGGATGGGGACATCCGGCGCGCAGTTCAAGACATGACGGCGGTTGATCCCCACGCGGAAGGTCATCAGCGGGGGTCGGCTCAGCCGGCCACGCCCACGAACAGGGCGACGATGCAGCCCATGCCGAAGAACCACACCAGGGAGCGGGCGCTGGCCCAGTCGGCGATGTAGCAGATGCCGAACAGCACCCGGCTGAGCACGAACGCCAGCGCGATGCCGTCGATGGTGGCCTGCGGCGCGGTGCCGGCCAGGTGGGCGATGATCACCGCCGCGGCGAAACCGGGCAGAATCTCGAAGCTGTTCTGCTGCGCCCAGTGGGCGCGCTTGCGGGCGCCGCTCAGTTTTTCCAGAAACTCGCGGGGGTTCTTGTTCTCGTTGAGACCGAAGCCGCCCTGGAACTTGGCGAAGCCGGTGAAGGCATAGGGCAGCAGAATCGCCGCCAGAACACACCAATACGCTAACGTCATTGTTATCCGCCTCTTCTTTGTTTGTGGGTGCGGGCTTTGCCCGCGCCTACAGTCGCTATATTCCGGGCCGCGATCAATGACCGGATTGTAATGTCTGTTCAATCAGGGCAAAGCGGTCCTGGCCCCACACCAGGCGGCCGTTGACGCGGAAGCTGGGCACGCCCCAGCTGCCGGCGGCCACCATGGCTTCCCGGTTGGCCTCGGCGTCGCGCTGCCACTGATCGTCGTCCAGCCAGCGCCGCGCCCGGTTCCAGTTCATGCCCGCCGCCGTGACCAGCTTGCGCAGGCCGGCGTCGCTGGCCGCGTCCACGCCCTGGCTCCAGATGCCTTCGCCGGCGTGCAGCAGCCATTCGCGCAGACGGCCCTCTTTCTCCGCGAACGGCCACAGTGCCATGCAACGCTCCACGCCCTTGCCCAGCGGGTCGCAGGCGCGGCCGAATGGCACTTCGTGCAGACGCGCCTCGCGGGCGGCGTCGGTGAGGATGTAGAAGCGCTTGGCGCGCGGCACGCTCAGCCCGCGCATCACCATCGGCAGCACCGGGCGCAGCCGCAGCGTCAGGCCGTAGTGGTCGGCCAGAGCGTAGGCGCGGGGCAGGGCGATATAGGAGTAGGGGCTGCGGAACGAGAAGAACATCTCCAGCTCCGGCCGCGTTTCACCGTCGTCGGCCGGGGCCGCCGGGGCGCCGGGCAGCAGCGCCTGTTTGGCGCGACCGTAATCCAGCGGCCAGGGCCCGCCGCCCTGGCCCAGGGTCTCCAGGCGGCGGGCCAGGTGGTCCAGGCGCTCCAGGCTCCAGTACCACTCGCCGCCGTAGTGCAGGGTGCCGGTGAGGTAGTGGCCGTCCTTGAGGAACTGGTCGCGGCGCGCTTCCAGAGCCAGCTGGGCCTGGTCCTCCGGCTGCTGGCCGTGCTCTTTGACCAGCCGTTGCAGGGCCTCCTGGTCGCCGCGCCAGAGGGCGTCGGACAGCGCGTGGGCCAGGCTCCAGAAGCGCTCGTCGTGTTCGTGTTTGAGCAGGCAGCGGGTGGCCGCCAGGGCGGTCTCCCGGTCGGGGATGCGCCAGTCCGCCGGGAAGCTCAGATCGTGCAGCCCGGCCAGCGCGGCGGCGTCCCGGGGCGCCAGCTCGCGCAGCATGTCCGGCTCCGGGTACATGGAGCGGTCCAGGTAGAGCATCACCCGGGGGGTGACGCGCACGCCGAAGTGCTCGGCGAAGCGCGGCAGCACCTGGGCCAGCAGCCAGGAGTAGGGGTCGTCGATGCGGAAGTAAAAGGTCGCCTCGTGGGGGCGGCCGCGCAGGCGCCGCCGCCACTCCGCCAGCCGGTGACGCCAGCGTTGGGTGCCGGCGCCGGTGATCAGGCCGGCCGCGACCGGCATCAATTTGCGCTGTAGGCGGCTCATGGCGGTTCCTTCCCTGTGGTCGCTGTGTCTGGGTTTACTCGCCGATCTGGCTGAGATCGCGCACCGCGCCGCGGTCGGCGCTGGTGGTCAGGGCGGCGTAGGCCTTCAGGGCCGTGGACACCTTGCGTTGGCGCATCTCGCGGGGGCGCCAGGCGAGCTTGCCGCTGGCGTCCATTTTTTTCCGGCGCTGGGCCAGCTCGGCGTCGTTCACGCGCAACTGGATGGTGCGGTTGGGGATGTCGATGTCAATCCTATCGCCCTCGCGGACCAGGCCGATGGCGCCCTGCTCGGCGGCCTCCGGCGAGGCGTGGCCGATGGACAGCCCGGAGGTGCCGCCGGAGAAGCGGCCGTCGGTGAGCAGCGCACAGCTTTTGCCCAGACCCTTGGATTTCAGGTAGCTGGTGGGGTAGAGCATTTCCTGCATGCCCGGCCCACCCTTCGGGCCCTCGTAGCGGATCACCACCACGTCGCCGGCGACGATTTCGTCACCGAGGATGGCGCGCACCGCCGAATCCTGTGACTCGAACACCCGCGCCCGGCCGCTGAAGGTGAGGATGGAATCGTCCACGCCGGCGGTTTTGACGATGCAGCCGCGCTCGGCGATGTTGCCGTACAGCACCGCCAGGCCGCCGTCGCGGCTGTAGGCGTGTTCCAGATCGCGGATGCAGCCCTCGGCGCGGTCGGTGTCCAGGCTTTCCCAGCGGGTGTCCTGGCTGAACGCGGTCTGGGTGGGGATGCCCGCCGGCCCGGCGGTGAACATCTTCTTCACCCCGGCGTCGCCGGTCCGCATCACGTCGTAGTGTTCCAGCGCCTCGGCCACGGTGGCGGAATGCACCATGGGCAGGTCGCGGTGCAGCAGCCCGGCCCGGTCCAGCTCGCCGAGAATGCCCATCACGCCGCCGGCCCGGTGCACGTCTTCCATATGGTATTTCTGGGTGGCCGGCGCCACCTTGCACAGGCACGGCACCTTGCGGCTGAGCCGGTCGATGTGCTCCATGGTGAAGTCCACGCCGCCTTCCTGGGCCGCCGCCAGCAGGTGCAGCACGGTGTTGGTGGAGCCGCCCATGGCGATGTCCAGGCTCATGGCGTTCTCGAACGCCTTGAAGGAGGCGATGTTGCGCGGCAGCACGCTCTCCATGTCCTGTTCGTAATAGAGCTTGGCCAGATCGACGATGCGGCGGCCGGCTTCCAGGAACAGCTCGCGGCGGTCGGCGTGGGTGGCCAGCAGCGAGCCGTTGCCGGGCAGCGACAGGCCCAGCGCCTCGGTCAGGCAGTTCATGGAGTTGGCGGTGAACATGCCGGAGCAGGAGCCGCAGGTGGGGCAGGCGGAGCGTTCCACCTCGGCCACGGTGGCGTCGTCCACCTTGTCGTCGGCGGCCATCACCATGGCGTCCACCAGATCCAGCTTGTGCTCGCCCAGCTTGGTCTTGCCCGCTTCCATGGGGCCGCCGGAGACGAAGATCACCGGAATGTTCAGGCGCATGGCGGCCATCAGCATCCCCGGGGTGATCTTGTCGCAGTTGGAGATGCACACCAGCGCGTCGGCGCAGTGGGCGTTGACCATGTACTCCACCGAGTCGGCGATGATGTCGCGGCTGGGCAGTGAGTAGAGCATGCCGTCGTGGCCCATGGCGATGCCGTCGTCCACCGCGATGGTGTTGAATTCCTTGGCGATGCCGCCGGCCTTCTCCACTTCCCCGGCCACCAGCTGGCCCATGTCCTTCAGGTGCACGTGCCCGGGCACGAACTGGGTGAAGGAGTTGGCGATGGCGATGATCGGCTTGCCGAAGTCATCGTCCTTCATGCCGGTGGCGCGCCAAAGCGCCCGGGCGCCGGCCATGTTGCGGCCGTGGGTGGTGGTGCGGGAGCGGTACTGGGGCATGGTGGTCTCTTCGCTTTCGGATCGGAAAGCGAGGATTGTAGCGCACCCCGGGCTAAAGGCCGATATGCGTGCGCTATCCGCTAGAGACGCTTCACGAACACCTTGGAATTGCGCTGCCAGTTGTAGAGCTGCTGCCGCTGCTCGGGCAGGGCTTCCACGCCGGCCGGGTCGAAACCCTGCTCGCGGAACCAGTGGGCGGTGTGGGTGGTGAGCACGAACAGGGTTTTCAGGCCCTGCTCCCGGGCGCGCCGTTCCAGGTAGCGCAGCATCTGCAGGCCGCGCTCGCTGTTGCGGTAGTGCGGGTGCACGGCCACGCAGGCCAGCTCGCCGGTGTGGTCGGCGGCGAACGGGTAGAGCGCCGCGCAGGCGATCACCATGCCGTCCCGTTCGATGATCACGAAGCGCTGGATTTCGTTTTCCAGCAGTTCCCGTGAGCGGCGCACCAGAACGCCGTTCTGCTCCAGGGGTTCGAGCAGCTCGAGGATGCCTCCGACGTCGTCGATGCGGGCGCCGCGCAGGGTTTCGTAGGTTTCCCGGGTGACCATGGTGCCGCAGCCGTCGCGGGTGAACAGCTCCTTGAGCAGGGCGCCGTCTTCGCTGGCGTCGAGCAGGTGGGCCCGCGCCACGCCGTTGCTGGCGGCGTGGTAGGCGGCGGTGAGCTGGCGTTCCACGGCGCTGTCGGTGAAGCGCTCCTCGCCCAGCAGCCGGCCGGCTTCCTGGGGCGACAGCTCGCGCAGCAGGCGCTGTTCGCTGTCCTCAATGCGGATGCCGTCGCCGAGCACGATCATCTTGTCGGCGCCCAGGGCGATGGCGGCGGTGGAGGCCACGTCCTCGGCGTTCAGGTTGAACAGCTCGCCGGTGGGCGAGCTGCCCAGCGGCGACAGCAGCACTACATTGCCGGCGTCCATCTGCTGGCGGATGGCGTCCACTTCGATGCGCCGCACCTCGCCGGTGTGCTGGTAGTCAAAGCCGTTGCGCACGCCCACCGGTTTGGCGATCACGAAGTTGCCACTGATCAGCTGGATCGCGGCGTTGTGCATCGGCGAGTTGGCCAGCCCCATGGAGAACAGGCCTTCCAGCTTTAAGCGCAGGGCGCCCACCGCCGCCATCACCGCCTCCAGGGCGTTGCTGTCGGTGATGCGGGTGTGGTGCTCGAAGCGGCTTTCCAGACCGGCGGCTTCCAGCCGCTGGCTGATCTGCGGCCGGGCGCCGTGCACCAGCACCAGTTTCACGCCCAGGGCGTTGAGCAGCGCCAGGTCGTGCACCAGGGTGGGCAGGCGCGGGGTGTCCAGCACCTCGCCGCCGAGCAGCACCACGAAGGTGCGCCCGCGGTGGGCGTTGATGTACGGTGACGAATTACGGAACCAGTTGACCTGGTCGCTGGCGCTGGGGGTGCTGGGCACGGGATTCTCTGGGCTCGATGACATTGGGGGAGTATAGCCACCGCCGGGCGGTGCGGACCAGATCAGATTCAGGATACAGGATGCAGGATACAACGCGGATCAGACCGAGCGCGGGCACCCGCCGTGCCCGCGCTGAACCCTGCATCCTGAATCCTGTATCGGCGGCGTAGCCGCCTCAGGCCCCGAACAGGCCCTTGAAGAAGAAGAAGAACAGAATCGAAAGCAGGGCGCCGGCAGGCAGTGTCACCACCCAGGAGGTAAAGATGGTGCCCACGGTGCGCAGGTTCAGGGAACCGATGCCGCGCGCCATGCCGACGCCGAGCACCGCGCCCACCAGGGTGTGGGTGGTGGAGATCGGCAGGCCGGTGCCGGAGGCCAGCACCACGGTGGTGGCGGCGCCGAGCTCGGCGGCGAAGCCGCGGCTGGGGGTCAGGGCGGTGATCTTGGTGCCCACGGTGGCCATCACCCGGGCGCCGAGAATCGCCAGGCCGAACACGATGCCCATGGCGCCCACCAGCAGGATCCAGCTGGGCATGGCGGCTTCTTCGCCGATCTGACCGCCGCTGGCGATCACGCTGTTGATGGCGGCCAGCGGGCCCACCGCGTTGGCCACGTCGTTGGAGCCGTGGGCGAAGGCCATGGCGCAGGCGGTGAAGATCATCAGCACCGCGAAGATGCGCTCCACGGAGTGGAAGCGGAAGTCCTTGTCGGCTTCCGGGTCAGGCTGGATGCGGCTGAGAATGCTGGCGCCGATCACCGCCACGATCAGGCCGCCGACCAACGCCCAGCCCAGGCTGGCGGCGAAGCTGATGTCCAGACCGATGTGCTTGAGGCCCTTGACCAGGGTCACGGCGGTCATCACGTAACCGACCATGAACATATAGAAGGGCACCACTTTCTTGGCGCGCTGGAAGGGGTCGTCCTGGTTGAGCACCAGGCGCTGCACGCTCTTGATCAGAAAGAAGGAGATGAAGCCGGCCAGCAGCGGCGAGGTCACCCAGCTGGCGACGATGGAGCCGACCTTGTCCCAGTGCACCGAGTCCATACCCACGCCGACGGCGGCGAAGCCGACGATGGCGCCGACGATGGAGTGGGTGGTGGACACCGGCCAGCCGAACCAGGACGCCACCACCAGCCAGATGCCCGCCGCCAGTAGCGCCGACAGCATGCCGTAGACCAGATAGTGCGGTGTCTCGCTGAAGACGCTGGCGTCGACGATGCCCTTGCGCACCGTGGCGGTCACCTCGCCGCCGGCCAGATAGGCGCCGGCGAACTCGAAGACGATGGCGATCATCACCGCCTGTCCGACGGTGAGAGCGCCCGCCCCCACCGAGGTGCCCATGGCGTTGGCCACGTCGTTGGCGCCCACGCCCCACGCCATAAGAAAGCCGACCGCGCCGGCGATGATCAGCATCAGCATGCTGTGTTCGAGCATCCACTCCATAGCGAACCTCTGGTCAGGGTGCTTTAGGGCCTGTTCACACTAAGTTTGATGGCCGCGCCGGTGGCCGTTTTCCCGCAAGACAAGGCGAGGTGAGCGCGGTGTGGGTCACCACACAAGCGAACCTCAACGCAGGATTGTGGGAAAACGGCCCCGGCCCTTCGGGTTGCGCCCCAAAGCGGGCCATGCGGCGTTGCTCGTCGTTCATTTAGCATTGCTAAACTTCTCTTCTCGCGCCTTGCCTGGCCCGCTTTGGGGCAGCAACGCGGCCATCAAACTTAGTGTGAACAGGCCCTGGCTTTAGCGGGCCAGCAGTAGTTGCAGGCGGCCGCCCACTTTTTGGGCGCGGTCGGCCAGATCGCCGATCCACTCGATGATTTTGTACAGGAAGATCACGTCCACCGGCGGCAGCTCGGATTCCAGCTTGAACAGCTGCGAACGGATCTGGATCTGCTGTTCGTCGTTGGCCCGTTCCAGCCGGTCCAGGTCCTCGATCAGCTCCTCGACCAGCTGGATCTCGCGGCCGCTGAAGCCGGTTTCCACCAGTTCGTCGAGTTCGTTGATCGCTTTCTGGGCCTGGGCCGAGGTCTCGATGGCGCCTTGCAGATAGACGTTCATGGCCTCGGCGATGGGCTGCGGAATGGTCATTTGCCGGCCCAGCATCAGGCCGGCGATGTCCTTGGCCTTGTTGGCCACCTTGTCCTGGACGCTCACCAGCTCCAGCAGGTCGGTGCGGGACACCGGCAGGAACAGGCTTTTCGGCAGATTGAGGCGGAATTCTTTTTTCAGGGTGTCCGCCTGGTTTTCCAGGTCGGCGATGCGCTGACGGGCGGCCTTGGCCTTTTCCCAGTCGTTACTGCTGACCCCGGCGAAGAACTCGCCCAGGCCCAGTGCGCATTCGTGCACGGTGTCGTAGTGCTGTTGCAGCGGTTTGATCGGTGAGCGGCCGAACAGGCCGGCGATCGAGCTTCCGAAGGACATGGGACTACCCTGTAACGGAACGGTCATAATGATGGGGCGCGAGTATAGAGGGAAGCTTCCGTCAATTCCAACGCCCCGCCCGGAGCCCGCCTGGGCGGGCCTGGTTCAGGTTCCTCCGGAACGGGGATGGCGGCAAGTGCCGGCTCGGTCTACAGTAATCGGCAAACGGATACAGACAATCAAAAGACGGGGGAGCACCACCGTGAATGCCAGCGCCGTTCCCGCGCATCTGCGCGGCCAGGAAGTGGACGTTCGCTGGGTAATGCGCGAATTGCTCGATGAGCAGCGCGTGACCCGGGAAGAGTTCAACGTTATTTCCACCACGCCCAGGGAAAACAAGGAACTCAACTGGCACCCGTTGCAGGTGGTGGCCAAGTACCGTCTGGTGGACCGCGCCCACGGCCAGCGTATCATGGACGTGGAATTCCTCAGCGACTGGCTGGCGGCGAAAAGCGGCCTGCCTCTCTATCACATCGACCCGCTCAAGGTGGATGTGGATCAGATCACCCGGGTGATGAGCTACGCGTTCGCCGAACGGCACGGCATCGTCGCCGTGGAAAGCCACCGCGACCGGGTGGTGGTGGCCTGCGATCAGCCCTTCAAACCGGACTGGCAGGAGCATCTCAAGCAGGTGCTGGGCGACCGCGCCCTGGAGGTGGTGTTCGCTAACCCGGAGCAACTGCGCCGCTACCGCATCGAGTTCTACAACCTGAGCCGCTCGATCGCCGGCGCCGCCCGCAGCGGCGGCCAGGAGCTGTCCGGCATCACCAACTTCGAGCAGCTGCTGGAAGTGGGCAAGGGCCACCCGGACGCCGACGACCAGCACATCGTCAATATCGTCGACTGGATTCTGCAGTACGCGTTTTCCCAGCGCGCCAGTGACATCCACCTGGAGCCGCGCCGGGACCTGGGCAAGATGCGCTTCCGCATCGACGGCGTGCTGCACGACGTCTACGAGCTGCCGGCCACCATCATGGCGGCGGTCACCAGCCGGCTGAAGATCCTGTCGCGGCTGAACGTGGCCGAGAAGCGCAAACCCCAGGACGGCCGCCTGAAGACCAAGTCCCCGGACGGCGACGAAGTGGAGCTGCGTATCTCCACCCTGCCCACCGCCTTCGGCGAAAAGATGGTGATGCGGGTGTTCGACCCGGACGTGCTGGTGCGCAGTTTCTCGCAGCTCGGTTTCAGCAAGGAGGACTACCAGCACTGGCAGGCGATGACCGCCCACACCCACGGCATCGTGTTCGTCACCGGCCCGACCGGCTCGGGCAAGACCACCACGCTCTATTCCACCCTCAAGCAGCTGGCCACCAGCGAAGTGAACGTCTGCACCATCGAGGACCCGATCGAAATGGTGGAGCCCAGCTTCAATCAGATGCAGGTGCAGTCCAACATCGAGGTGGGCTTCTCCCAGGGCGTCAAGGCGATGCTGCGCCAGGACCCGGACATCATCATGATCGGTGAGATCCGCGACCTGGCCACCGCGGACATGGCGATCCAGGCGGCGCTCACCGGCCACCTGGTGCTCTCCACCCTGCACACCAACGACGCCCCCTCGTCGATCACCCGGCTGGCGGACCTGGGCGTGCCGTCCTATTTGATCTCCGCCACCGTGATCGGCGTCATGGCCCAGCGCCTGGTGCGCACGCTCTGCCCGCACTGCAAGACCGAGACCCGCCCCGACGAGGCGGCCTGGCAGGAGCTGGTGCGCCCCTTCAAGATGAGCGTGCCGGACACCGTCTGCCAGCCGGTGGGTTGCCTGGAGTGTCGCGGCACCGGCTACCTGGGGCGTATGGGTGTCTACGAGACCATGCCGCTGCACGGCACCCTGAAGGGCATGGTGGGGCGCAACGCGGATCTCGAGGCGATCACCCGGCAGGCCATCAAGGGCGGCATGAAGCCGCTGCGCATCAGCGGCGCCCAGAAAGTGGCCAAGGGCCTGACCACCATCGAAGAGGTGCTGCGCGTCACCCCCTCCCAGGACGTCCTGCTCTAGGGGGCGGCGAGTGGCGCACTGCGTTAACATTGGCGTTTTCCGCTTTGCCCGTGGACAATACCGGCCATGACTGATCCGGACTATTCCGGCCTGCCCGACGAACTCTCCGTGTTGGTGACCCGGCACTGGCAGCGGTTCCAGGAAGTGGGCCATGTTCTCCCCGACGCCCTTCTCAAAGACCTGCCCCGTGTCTGGGCGGGCTCCGATTACGTGGCGGAGCAATTCATTCGCGACGCGGACCTGGGGGACTGGCTGGCCGGCTGCGCGCTCAAGGCGCGTCTCGAGCCCGGGCGGCTGGGCGAGGAGATCAGCCAGGCGGTGATGGCCTGTGACGACGAGGACGCCCTCAAGGCCACGCTGCGCCGCCTTCGCCACCGCCATATGGTGCGCCTGATCTGGCGGGACCTCACCGGGCTGGCGGACTACCACGCCACCGTGGCGGACCTGTCGTTGCTCGCCGACACCCTGATCGCCACCGCCCTGGAAAAGCTCTACCAGTGGGCCTGCGAGCGCAACGGCACGCCCCGCGACGAGCAGGGCCGGCCGGTCAAGCTGGTGGTGCTGGCGATGGGCAAGCTGGGCGCCCGCGAGCTGAACCTGTCCTCGGACATCGACCTGATCTTCGCCTACGAAGACGAAGGGGAGATCGAAGGCGAGCGCCGCAACCTCACCCACCACCAGTTTTTCCTGCGCCTGGGCCAGCAGCTGATCAAGGCCCTCGACCAGACCACCGGCGACGGTTTCGTATTCCGGGTCGACATGCGTCTGCGCCCCTGGGGTAAGAGCGGCGCCCTGGCGGTGGGCTTCGACGCCATGGAAAGCTACTACGAAAACCAGGGCCGCGAATGGGAGCGCTACGCGCTGATCAAGATGCGCCCGGTGGCCGGCGACCTGGACGCCGGCGCGCGCCTGATCGAGCGGCTCAACCCTTTCGTCTACCGCCGCTATATCGATTACGGCGCGTTTGAATCGCTGCGCGAAATGAAGGGCCTGATCGAGCGTGAGGTGAACCGCAAGGGCATGCAGGCGGACGTCAAACTGGGCGCCGGCGGCATCCGCGAAGTGGAGTTCATCGTCCAGGCGTTCCAGCTGATCCGCGGCGGCCAGCTGCCCAGCCTGCGCGACCCGAACCTGATGAAAGTGCTGCCGATGCTGGTGGAGGAGGGCATGCTGCCCGAGGACGTGGTCGCCGAACTGGCCGACGCCTATGTCTTTCTGCGCGATGTGGAGCACCGCCTGCAGGCGGTCAACGACCGCCAGACCCAGCGCCTGCCCGACGACGAACTGGGCTGGCAGCGCCTCACCTTCGCCATGGATTTCTCCGCCCGCGCGCCGTTCGAACGGGCGCTGCGCCGCCACCGGGAGCAGGTGCGCTACCACTTCAGCCAGGTGATCGCCGACCCCCAGCAGGAGGCGGAAGTGTCCGAGGGCGACCAGGAGTTGCTCGACCTGTGGCGGGGCGACGTGGACCGTGACGCCGCGGTGGCCCACCTGGAGGCGATCGGCGTCCAGCAGGCCGGCGAGGTGTTGGATCAGTTGGAGAATCTGCGCCATTCCCGCAGCGTGGAGAACATGCAGCGCATCGGCCGCGACCGGCTCGACAAGCTGATGCCGCTGCTGCTGGAAGCGCTCGGCTACCAGGGCCACGGCGCGGTCACCGCCGCGCGGCTGATCTCGTTCGTGGAATCGGTGCTGCGCCGCAGTGCCTATATCGCCCTGCTGGTGGAAAACCCGGGCGCGCTGACGCAGCTGGTGAAGCTGTCCGGCGCCAGCCCCTGGATCGCCGAGCGCCTGGCCCGCCATCCGGTGCTGCTCGACGAACTGCTCGACGTCAGCACCCTGTATTCACCGCCGGCCCGCTCGCAGCTGGACGACGAGCTGCGCCAGCAACTGCTGCGCGTGGCCGAGGACGACCTGGAACAGCAGATGGAGGTGCTGCGTAACTTCAAGCAGGCCCACCTGCTGCGCGTGGCGGCCTCCGAAGTCACCGAGGTGCTGCCGCTGATGAAGGTCAGCGACTACCTGACCTGGCTGGCGGAAAGCATTCTCAACCAGGTGGTGATGCTGGCCTGGGAGCCCATGGTGGAACGCCACGGGCGACCGGTGCGCGGCGACGGCCAGCCGTGCAGCCCGGACTTCGTGGTGGTGGGCTACGGCAAGCTGGGCGGCATCGAGCTGGGCCACAACTCCGACCTGGATCTGGTGTTCCTGCACGACGCCGCCAGCGGCGGCAGCACCGACGGCGACAAGCCGGTCTCCAACGAGCAGTTCTACGCCCGCCTGGGCCAGCGCATCGTGCACATTCTTTCCACCCGCACCATGAGCGGCCAGCTCTATGAAGTGGACACCCGGCTGCGGCCCAGCGGCAGCGCCGGGCTGCTGGTGTCGTCCATGGAGGCGTTCCGCAAATACCAGCTGCAGGACGCCTGGACCTGGGAGCATCAGGCGCTGGTGCGCGCCCGGGTGGTGGCCGGCTGCAACCGTGCCCGCCAGCGTTTCGAGGCGATCCGCGACGAGGTGCTGTGCCGCGAGCGGGACCAGGAGGCCCTGCGCGTGGACGTGCTCGCCATGCGCGACAAGATGGTCGATCACCTGGCCTCCAACCAGCCCGGCTGCTTCCATCTCAAGCAGGACCCGGGTGGTATCGTCGATATCGAATTTATGGTCCAATACGGGGTTCTACGATGGGCCTCCCGCCACGGTGAACTGACCCGTTTCACCGACAATGTGCGGCTGCTTGAAACCCTCGCCGCTCTGGAATTGATGCCGGCCCAGGATGCCGGCCTGCTTCGGGAAGCCTACCTGGCCTACCGGTCCGCGGCCCATCGCGCGTCACTGCGCAAGGAAAAGTCCATCGTCGGCGACGGCGAGTTCCGCGAATTGCGGGACGGCGTGCGGACGATCTGGCAACACTGGTTCGATCTTTCGAAATAACAGCTCTACCTGTGGATTGGGAGTGTGACCGCCATGTCGATGGCTCAACGAGACGGTTTTATCTGGCTGGACAATGAAATGGTGCCTTGGCGCGAAGCCAAGACCCATGTGCTGACCCACACCCTGCACTACGGCATGGGCGTGTTCGAAGGCGTGCGGGCCTACGAGACCGCGCGGGGCCCGGCCATTTTCCGGCTCAAGGAACACACCGACCGGTTGTTCAACAGCGCCCACATCCTGAACATGAAGATTCCTTACACCAAGGAACAGATCAACCAGGCGCAGATCGACGCGGTGCGCGAGAACAAACTGCCGCACGCCTACCTGCGGCCGATGGTGTTCTACGGCAGCGAAGGCATGGGCCTGCGCGCGCACAACCTGAAAGTGCACGTCATGGTTGCCGCCTGGGAGTGGCCCGCCTACATGAGCCCGGAAGCCCTGGAGCTCGGTATCAAGGTGCGCACCTCCAGCTACACCCGGCACCACGTCAACATCACCATGTGCAAGGCCAAGGCCAACGGCAATTACATCAATTCCATGCTGGCCCTGAACGAAGCCCTGTCCGGCGGCGCCGACGAAGCGCTGCTGCTGGATAACGAAGGCTATGTGGCGGAAGGTTCCGGCGAGAACGTGTTCCTGATCCGCGACAAGGTGCTGTACACCCCGGAGCTGACCTCCTGCCTGGACGGCATCACCCGCAAGACCATCATCCAGCTGGCCGAGGAACACGGCTACACGGTGCGCGAGAAGCGCCTCACCCGCGATGAGTTCTACATCGCCGACGAGGCCTTCTTCACCGGCACCGCCGCGGAAGTGACGCCGATCCGCGAACTGGACGGCCGCATCATCGGTGAAGGCAAGCGCGGGCCGATCACCGAAGAGCTGCAGACCGTCTATTTCGATCTGGTGCGCGACAAGCACGACCGCCACCAGGAATGGCTGACCCACGTTTCCTGAGTGTCTGAACCGCGGCGCCCACGCATCCTGGTCGTCGGCCCGTCCTGGGTCGGCGACATGGTCATGGCCCAGACGCTGTTCGCCGAACTGCAGCGGCAGCGGCCCTGCGACATCGATGTGCTGGCGCCGGCCTGGTGCCGGCCGCTGCTGTCGCGCATGCCGGAAGTGCGCCAGGCACTGGATCTGCCGTTCGGCCACGGCGAACTGAAGCTGCGCCAGCGGCGCGCCGAAGGCCGTGCCCTGCGCGGCGGCTACGACCGCGCCTTCGTGCTCCCCAATTCCCTCAAGTCCGCCCTGATCCCGTTCTGGGCCGGCGTTCCGGTGCGCACCGGCTGGCGCGGCGAAATGCGCTACGGCCTGCTCAACGACGTGCGCAAGCTGGACAAAGAGCGTTACCCGCTGATGGTGCAGCGCTTCGTGGCGCTGGCCCTGGACGCGGACGCGCCGCCGCCGCCCCTGGAAACGATTCAGCCGCCCCGGCTGCGCGTGGACAGTGACGCCGTGGCCGCCGCCCGCGCCGACCAGCGGCTCGCCGACGACCGCCCGGTGCTGGGGCTGTGCCCCGGCGCCGAATTCGGCCCGTCCAAACGCTGGCCGGAATACCACTACGCCGCCGTGGCCCGCCACTGGATCGGGCAGGGCGGCCGGGTGTGGCTGTTCGGCTCCGGCAAGGACCGGCCGGTGGCCGAGCAGATTGTTGAAGCGCTGCCCGAGGCCCAGCGCGGCGAGGCGGCGATCCTGGCCGGCGCCACCAGCCTGGAGCAGGCGGTGGACCTGCTGTCGGTCACCGACGCGGTGGTCAGCAACGATTCCGGGCTGATGCACATCGCCGCCGCCCTGGGCCGGCCGCTGGTGGCGGTGTACGGTTCCACTTCACCCGGCTTTACGCCGCCGCTGGGCGAAGCGGTGGCGATTGAGCGGCTGGGGCTGGAATGCAGCCCCTGCTTCCAGCGCGAATGCCCGCTGGGCCACCTCAATTGTCTTCGCCAACTGGAGCCGGACCGGGTGATTCAGGCCCTGGCAAAGTTGCCGGGCGTGCCGCGATGAACCACGACGGACGGGCGGTATGCGTGTTCTGCTGATCAAAACCTCCTCCATGGGCGATGTGATCCACAGCCTGCCGGCGATCACCGACGCGGCGCGGGCGATCCCCGGCCTGCGGCTGGACTGGGTGGTGGAAGAGGGCTTCGCCGACCTGGCCGGCCGCCACCCGGCGGTGGAGCGGGTGCTGCCCTGCGCCCTGCGTCGCTGGCGCCGGCACCCGTGGCGCGCCCGGCGCAGCGGCGAGTGGGCCACCTTCAAGAACGCCCTGCGCGAACGCGAGTACGACGCCGTGATCGACGCCCAGGGCCTGATCAAAAGCGCCTTTATCACCCGCCTGGCGCGGGGCCCCAAGTTCGGCCTGGATAAAGCCTCCGCCCGCGAGCCCTGGTCGGCGTTGGCGCTGGACCGGCCGCTGCCGGTGCCCCGCGACGGCCATGCGGTGACCCGGGTGCGGCAACTGTTCGCCGCCGCCCTCGGCTACACCGCCCCGGACAGCGCCCCCGATTACGGCCTGCGCCGCACCCGCGCGCCGCGCCCGCTGGCCGGGCCCGGCGCCGAGCTGGTGTTCTGCCACGGCACCACCTGGCCCACCAAACACTACCCGGAAGCCTATTGGCGCGCCCTGGCGGAACGGGCCGCCGGCGCCGGCCAGCGGGTGTGGCTGCCGTGGGGCAACGACACCGAGCGCGCCCGCGCCGAGCGCATCGCGCAAGGGCTGGCCGGCGTCGAGGTGCTGCCGCGCCTGTCCCTGTCCACGCTTACCGACCGGATGCTGGCCTGGGACGGCTTCGTCGCCGTCGACACCGGCCTGGCCCACCTGGCCGCCGCCGCCGGGCTGCCCGGCGTGGCGCTGTACGGCCCCACCGACCCGCGCCTGACCGGCGTCTGGGGGCCGCGCGCCCGCTCCCTGGCGGCGGAGTTTCCCTGCGCCCCCTGCGTCCAGGAAAAGTGCACCTATCAAGGCAACCTGGGCCAGGGGGTGAACCCGCCCTGTTTCAGCAGCCTCAAGCCGCACCGCGTCTGGCAGGCGTTGATGGAAGTCACAGCGGACGGAGCCGCCGACCGGGTGCCGGCCACGGGGGGCGGCCGATGAAGCTGGCGTTCCTGCTGTTCGAATACTTTCCCTACGGCGGTCTGCAACGGGACATGGTGGCGATCGCCACCAAGGCGCTGGAGCGCGGTCATCAAGTGACGGTGTTCACCCGCGCCTGGCACGGCGACCCGGCCCCCGTCGACGGCCTGGAAGTGCGCACGTTGCCGTCCGCCGCCCGCAGCAACCACGCCAGCGACGCGGATTTCGCGCGCCGCGTGACCACGCAGCTGGACGGCTTCGACCGGGTGGTGGGGTTCAACAAGATGCCGGGGCTGGACTGGTACTACGCCGCCGACGGCTGTCTGGCGGACCGCTACCAGGGCCTGAAGACATTACTGCCGCGCTACCGCAGCAAGCTGGCCATGGAAGCCGCCGTGTTCGGGGCGGACGCCACCACCGGGGTGCTCTCCATCTCGCCGCCGCAGAAGGCGCTTTACCAGCGCCACTACGGCACCCCGGACGCCCGCTTCGTGTCGCTGCCGCCGGGCATCCGGCGGGACCGCGCGCAGCCCGCCGACCACCTGCACCGCCGCACCATCCTGCGCGCCGAGTTGGGCATCAGTGAGGTGACGCCGATGCTGCTGTTCGTGGGCTCCGGCTTTCGCACCAAGGGCCTGGACCGGGCCCTGCAGGCCCTGGCCGGGCTGCCCGGCGACGCCCGCCTGTTCGTGGTCGGCGAGGACAAGGCGGCGCCCTACCAGCGCCAGGCGCGACGCCTGGGCCTGGAAGGGCGGGTGCACTTCATGGGCGGCCGCGACGACGTGCCGGCCTGGCTGTGGGCGGCGGACCTGCTGGTGCACCCGGCCTACGCCGAGAACACCGGCACCGTGCTGCTGGAAGCGGCCATCGCCGGCCTGCCGGTGCTGACCACCCGCGCCTGCGGCTACGCCGACTACATCCGCGACGCGGACCTGGGCCGGGTGCTCGACGATCCCACCCCGGAGTCGCTGGCCGCCGCCGCGCGGGAATTGCTGGCCCTGGACCGGCCCGCCTGGTGGGAAAAGGCGGCCCGCTTCGCCGAGCAGGCGGACATCTACAGCCTCACCGACCACGCGGTGGACGCCATCGAAGGCGAGCCGCCGGGGGCAGGGCAATGAGCGCCCGGGCCCTGTTTCTGCGCGACGATCTGGCCGCCGCCTGGCGCGGGCGGGAGCCGTTCGCCCAGGCCGCCACCCAGCCCGGCGAGGTGTACCGGGCCCGCGAGGGCCGGCGCACGCTGCGGTTCGAGGCCGCCGGCCGGTCTTATTTTCTTAAGTACCACGGCGGCATCGGCTGGCGAGAGATCATCAAGAACCTGACCCAGGCCAAGGCGCCGGTGCTGGGCGCCATGTCCGAGGTGCGCGCGATCCGCGCCGTGGCCGCCGCCGGCATCGACACCCTGACCATCGCCGGTTACGGCTGCCGCGGCGCCAACCCGGCGCGGCAGGAATCGTTTCTGGTCACCGATGAGCTCAGCGACACGGTCAGCCTGGAAGAGCTGGGCGAGGCCTGGCGCCTGGAGCCGGGGCCGGCGCCGTTCAAGTGGGCGCTGATCCGCCGGGTGGGGGAGATCGCCCGGGCCATGCACGGCGCCGGCGTGAACCACCGGGATTTCTACCTGGGCCATTTCCTGATCGACCGTGGCGCGGTGGCCGGGCACGATGCCGGCGCGCCGCTGTATCTGATTGATCTGCACCGCTCCCAGGTGCGCAACAAGGTGCCGCGCCGCTGGCGCAACAAGGACGTGGGCGGCCTGTACTACTCCACCGCCCGGCTGGACCTGACCCACCGCGATCTGTTGCGCTTCGTGCGCGCCTACACCGGCCAGCCGCTGCGTGAGGCGCTGCGCGAGCACGCCGCCCTGTGGCGCGCCAGCCGCAAGGAAGCGGAGAAAATCTACCGCCGCTATTTCGAGATCGAACCCAGCTTTCCGCTGCGTTACTGCGAGCATCCGGGGAAAGACATATGAGCGGCGCGCCGGCGTTTTCCATTGTCATTCCCGCCTACAACTACGCCCACTTCCTGCGCCGGGCGGTGACCTCGGCGTGCACCCAGGAAGGCGCGGACGCGGAAGTGCTGGTGATCGACGACGGCTCCACCGACGACACGCCGGCGGTGATGGACAAGCTGAGCGCCGAGTTCGGCGAGCGGCTGACCTATCATCGCCAGCCCAACCAGGGGCCGGCGGCGGCGCGGGCCAAGGGGCTGGCCCTGGCCCGCCACGACTGGCTGGTGTTTCTCGACGCCGACGACGAGCTGTTGCCCGGCGCCCTGCGGGTGTTCGCCGATCTGATCGCCGCCTACCCGCGCAGCCGCGTCGCCATCGCCGGCCATCTGGCCCGCCACGGCGAGCGCGAGCGCCGGGTCGCGCCGGGGCCGGTGAGCGACAGCCGCCGAGCCAATTTCGCCGCCTACCTGGACAAACAACTGAGCCTGTCCAACGGCGCCTGCGCCCTGCACCGGTCGGTGTTCGACAGCGCGCCGCTGGCGTCGCCGTTGCCGCACACCGAGGACATGCCGGTGTTCGCCCATCTGATGGCCTGCTACGACGCCTGCAAAAGCGACCAGCCGGTGCTGCGGGTACACCACCACGGCGGCAGCCGCCGCAACGACGTGGCGGCGGCGCTGGCGCTGGGCATGGACCTGGAGCGCGCCATCTTCGACGACAACGGCCTGCCCGACTGGGCCGGCGAACTGCGGCGCGGTTACCGGGCGCGGCGCGCCCTGTCGCTGCTCAAGCTGGCGGCCCGCGGCGGGCGCCCCGACCAGGTGCGTTTCTTCTTTCACCGCGCGCTCGGCGCCGACTGGCGGCGGGCATTGCAGCCGCGCTATCTGCGCCGGTACCTTGCCAGTTTTGTTCGCCGGGGGAAGCGATCGTGACCACCAGCGCCGCCGACACACCGCTCACCTGGCCGCAACTGGCCGCCCTGGACTGGGCGCGGTCCGGTGGCTTCACCCTGGATATCGACGGCGAGCCGTTGCGCGCCGAGGCGGTGCTGCGTCATCTGCCCGGCCGCCGTATCGCGGTGCGCGCCCGCTGGCGCGGCGCCACCGTGTTCGCCAAGCTGTTCTTCGCCGGCCACGCCGACGAAGCCGCCCGCGAGCTGGCCCGCCACGGCGCCCTGGTGGAGGCCGGGGTGCCCACGCCGGGGCTGATTTTCGAGACCGTCGGCAACCAGGGCCCGGAACGGGGCGCGGTGCTGATCCAGGAGTGGGTGGGCGGCCAGTCCGGCCAGGCGACCCTGCGCGGCGAGCAAGGTCTGGCGCTCGCCGGTGATCTGCTCGACAGCCTGTTCCTGCTCTACCGGGCCGGCCTGCGGCAGCTGGACCTGCACCTGGACAATTTTCTGTTCGACGGCGAGCGCTTCCTGGTCATCGACGCCGGCGAAGTGGTGCCGCTGCCCGGCGGCCTGCGCTACGAACCGGCGATTCTCGACAACCTGGCGCTGTTCTGTGCCCAGGCGCCGCTGGACCTGCGTGACCGGCTGCAGGAGCAGGTGGCGGTGCGGCTGCGCCAGGAGGGGCTGCGCAGCGAGCCGCTGGCGGCCATGGTGCGCCGCCGCAGCGACCGGCGACTGCGCAGCGCAATGAAAAAGTGGCGCCGGGAAAGCTCCGCCATCGGCGTCTGGCATGAACAGCAGGAACAATGGCTGTACCGCCGTTCGCTGAACCGCGAGGAGTTCGAGGCCCTGTCGGCCTGGTTGCGTGACCCGAAGAGTCTGGCGCTGATCAAAGAAGGCAGCCGGGTGAGCGTGTACGGCAACGACCAGTGGATCGTGAAGCACTACCGGGAAAGCGGCCCGAAGATCCGCCTGCGCCGCGCGCTGTTCAAGACCCGTGCGGATATTTCCTGGGTGATGGGCTGGACCTGGGCGTTGCTGGGCGTGCCCACGCCGCGCCCGGCGATGCTGCGCCGCTGCGCCGACGGCGAGGCGGTGATCGCCTTTCCGCGCTTGGAAGGCACGCTGGCGTTGAGCACTCTGATGGAGGAACAGCGCGAGCGGGCCCGGCGCGTGGCGCCATCTGTGGAGCTGTGGCTGAAGCGGCTCGGCGAGACCGGCTTCTGGCACGGCGACGCCAAGGCGCAGAATATTCTCGTCGACGACCAGGACCGGGTGCACTTCATCGACCTGGACGGCGCCGGCTTCAGTGGTGTCAGCCGGCGCCGGGCCCGCAAACAGGCCCGGGATCTCAAGCGTTTCAAACGGAACTGGGTTCAGTTCGAGGAAAAGCCGCCGGCCCGCTAGCGGTTACAGCCGGCCGTCGCCGCCTTCCATCAGAGACCGGAAGCGGGCGTGGTAGCTTTCGATGCTGAACGATTCGTCGAAAATGCGGTACTGCTCGCGGCGGGTTTCTTCCAGCTGTTCCGGCGTGGCGCTGCCCAGATACTCCAGCACCGTTTTCACCGCCTCCGTGCTTTCCTTTTCAAACAGCCAGCGCTTGTCCCGCAGTATTTCTGGAATGCCGCCCACCGGGGTGCCGTAGCCGGGCACCCCGGCGGCGATCGCTTCCAGCATGGCGATGGGCAGGCCCTCGCGCAGCGACGGCATGATGAAGGCGTCGAACGCGGACACATAGCGGTAGGCGTTCTTGCGGCCGCCGGCGAAAATCAGCCGGTCCGCCAGGCCGTATTGCTTCGCCGCCTCGCGCATTTCGTCAAGCAGCTCACCGTCGCCGATCACCACCACATGGGGCGGGTTGTCCATCTGGCGCATGGCGTCGATCAAGTATTTATGGCCTTTCACCGGGCGCATGCGGCCGACGGTGCCGATCACCCTCGGCGCGTCCACCGGCACGCCCAGGTCGCGGCGCGCCTGCTCCCGGTCTAGCAGGTTGTCGCGCACGATCTTTTCGTTCACGGAATTGGGGATCGCCACCACTTCGTCCGGCGTGAAGCCGCGCAGCAGCATGTCCTGGCGCACCGCCTCGGAACAGGCGGCGAACTTCCAGCCGCGCATTAGCAGTTTGGCGAACAGGCGCCGGCGCGGGCGCTTGAATTCGCCCATGTTGTGCACCACCGAAATCTTGCGCACGCCGGGCAGGAACAGGGCGCACCAGGCCACGAACACCGACGGCTTCATGCGGTGGGTGATGATCACATCCGGTTTATCCCGGCGCAGCTGGCGCAGCACCTTGAGCACCGCCGAGGGGCGAATGCGCTTGATGTCCGACTTGCTGAAATTGAACGCCACCGTCTCGCAGCCGAGCCGCTCGCCCAGGTTGCCGGCCTCGCCGTGGAAGATATAAAAACTGCGGTCGTGGCCTTGGGCGGCGCGGATCACTTCCTCGAACAGATCCACGCCTTCCACGGTGTCATTGCGGTATTTGCATACCTGAACCACTTTCATTGCGTGTCTCCTGTTGTCTTACATAGGCGACCAGCAGCGCCATGGGGATCCACACGCTGGGCCAGTTATACATAAACGGCGTATAGGGATGAATGCCGTCGAACAGCACCGCGCTGAAGCCGGTGGCCATGGCCGCCGCCAACACCGAAATGCGCTGCGGGTAGCGCCGCCAGCCGCGCCACAGCGCCGGCGCCCACAGCATCACCCACAGCCCCAGCCCCAGAAAGCCGATGTGGTAGAGCAGCGACAGGAAATAGTTGTGCGGGTGGTCCTGCACCACCGGCTCGCCGTCGACCACGATGTGCAGCTCGCGGGTTTCGTTGGCCATGCCGTGGCCGGTCACCGGCGCTTCCAGAATCATTTCCCAGGTGGCGGACCAGAGCTGCGGGCGCTGGCTGGTGCCCCGCTCGGTGATCATTTCCGGGTTCAGGGCCAGCGCGGCGGCGGCGACCAGCACCACCGCCACCAGCGGCACCAGCAGCCGCCGTTTCATGGTAATGATCGGCAGCGCCATGCAGCCCACCGCCAGCGCCACCAGGGTGGAGCGGCGCTGGTTGGCGGCCAGATACACCAGCAGCGCCAGGGTGATCAGGTAAGGGGCGAGCCGGGTCAAACGTCCCGGCGGCAGTTGCCGGCTGGCGAAGAAAGCGAAGAACGGCAGCGTGATGCAATACATGCTGGCGTAAAGCTGGTTGGTGTCGAGCACCAGCCAGGGGCGGATTTCAAATACCTCGAACACGCCGTACAGCTGCGAGCTGAACGGCCGGTCGACGATAAAATAGTAGGCGAAGAAATCCACCAGAGCGGCCACCGCGGCGACCGCGGTGCCGATCAGCAGGGCGCCCCAGAACGCGCGCGGGTAGCGCTGCACGGCCAGCTCCACGAACGCGAACAGGGTGAAGATCTCGATCAGGGCACGCCCGAAGCGGCTGGGGTTGGGCGCCGGCCCGAAGAAGGTGGAGAAGGTGGCGTAGCATAGAAACGCCAGCAGCCAGCCGTGCCGTTTCAGCAGCGCCAGCGGCTGGTGCCGGGACGCCACCGCCACATAGATCAGCGCCGGCAGAAAGAACACCGCGTCCAGGGCGTTCATCAAACCGGTGCGGGACGGGAATACCAGCAAGCCGGAGAACATCAGGCTGAAGCACAGCGTCAGCCAGCCGCTGAACAGCACCGGGGCGGAGCCTGTGGAATCGGAGACGGAGCGGGGTCGGGTCATCGGTACGGATGGTCCTGGCCGGGCGGTTGGTGTTTGAAGCGTTTGTGCACCCAGAGATACTGCTCCGGGTGTTTGCGCACATAGCCTTCAATGGTGCGGTTGATGCGGGCGGTGTCCGCCTCGTCGTCGCCGCAGGGAAAATCCTCCAGCGGCGCGCCGAACTCGATCTCGTAGCGGCCGCCGGGCAGGCGGTAGTGGGCGCAGGGAATCACCTTGGCCTTGCCCATGCGCGCGATGCGGCTGGTGGCGGTGATGGTGGCCGCCGGCACCCCGAAGAACGGCACGAACACCGCGTGGGCGGTGCCGTAATCCTGATCCGGCGCGTACCAGACCACCTCGCCCTGGCGCAGCAGGCGCACGGTCTGGCGGATGTCGTTGCGGTCCACGGAGTGGTTGACCCAGGTGCCGCGGCCCTTGGTGATCAGATGATCGAGCAGGGGGTTGTCGTTGGGGCGGTAGACCACGCTGAAACGGAAGAACTTGCCGAGCAGGCGGCTGCCCACGTCGATGCTGTTGAAGTGCATGCCCAGCAGCATCACGCCGTGCCCTTCGCGGCGGGCGGTTTCCAGATGCTCCAGGCCGCTGACGGTGAGCCGCTTGTCCAGATCGATGCGCTGGTTATGGAAGGCGCCGGCCATTTCCAGAATCGCCTCGCCGGTGCTGATCATGACGCGGCGGGCGAGGGCCTCGCGCTCCTGCTCGGAGAGCTCCGGAAAGCACAGCCGCAGGTTGGTGAGCGCCACCCGCCGGCGCGAGGCGGCCAGGTACCAGGCCAGGCGGCCGACGCCGCGGCCGGCGGCCAGCAGCCAGTCCCAGGGCAGCTGGCCGATCAGCCAGAACAGGGCCAGGCCCAGGCGCGTGGGCCACAGGCGCGGATCGGACGGTGAGACCGGACGGTGTCGGCGCTTTCCCATGGCGCGGTTAGCCCTGACCGGCGCGGACCGGCCGGCGCATGGTGTCGCGGTTGCTGAGGCTGGCCAGCATCAGCGCCAGGGGCAGCCACAGGCACATCCAGCTGGGGTGGAACGGCACCAGCAGGTAGGCGCCGGCGCTCAGCATGGTGAGCAGGCCGGGCAGCAGGGCGACCAGGAACACCGCGCCTTGGCGCTGTTCGCGGCCGGCGTCCGGCAGCCGCCAGGCGGGCACCGCCCAGGCGGCGATGAACAGCGCCAGGCCGATCAGGCCGGTGCTGTGCACCACCGCCAGCAGCACGTTGTTGGGGTGCGGCAGCACGCGCAGGCCGTCCGGAATCGAAACCAGCAGGGAGTCACCGCCCTCCTGGCTGAGCCCGTTGCCGAACAGCGGGTGGCTGAAATACATGCCGGCCTGGCGCAGCACCTCGAAATCCAGCGCCAGGTAGAGCGCCACCGCCCCGGCCAGGGCGGCCAGCAGCCGCTGCTGGTAGCGCAGCAGCCCCCAGCCCAGGGCCAGCACCAGCAGCATGGCGCCGGACTGCCAGTGCACCGCCACCAGGAAGGTGAAACCGACCAGAGCGCCGGCGCCGCGACGGGCGCCCTTGGGGGTGAAGCCCTCGTCCAGGGTCTGGGCGAGCAGAATGAACGACGGCGCCACCAGCGCCATGGTGCCCAGCAGCGGGCCCGGCTGCGGCAGATTGAAGATCAGGCTGGCGGGCTGGCTGAACAGCGGGCTGGTGAGCGGCTGAATGGTGTAGTAGCTGACCATGATCACCGCCAGCACCACCATGGCGGTCATGGCGCCGTTGGCCAGCGCCTGTTTCAGGGTGTGGCGGTAATAAAGGTGCACCCAGCGGAGAATGCCCACCAGGATGATGATTTCCACGGCGGCGCGGATGGTGCGCGAGCTGTTGGCGTCCTCGGCCCAGACCATGGTCAGCAGGGTCCAGCCCAGAAAGGCGTACAGCGGCACCAGCCAGGGATCCAGCAGCAGGCGCCGGTCGCCGCTCACCAGGGCGCGGGTGAGCAGGGTCAGCGACGGCAGGAAGAACAGGACGTCCACCACGTTAAGCAGCGCCACCCGCGAGTGGAACAGGAAGGGCCCGGTGAACATGACCGCGAAAGAGACCGTCAGCCACAGTCTCAGCCACCTTCCTTGCAGTGCGTTGTGGCGCAAAGCCGTCATAGAATTATGTCCTGTCTCGAATCGTAGTCGCGCCGGCGAGGGCCCTGGTCCGGCCGCACCCGCCCGGCGAGCGGCAAAGTGTACTCAGCGGGGCTGCTCGCATCCACCGCTATGCTACACTGCGCGCCAGTTTGAGGCTCCCCGTGGCGCAGGAGTAGGTGATGCACAACCCGCGAATTCCCCCCTTTGGCCAGGCCCGCGTGCTGGTCGCCGGCGACGTGATGCTGGACCGATATTGGCACGGCCCGACCGGGCGTATCTCTCCGGAGGCCCCGGTGCCGGTGGTGCGCGTCACCGAACTGGAGGACCGCCCCGGCGGCGCCGCCAACGTGGCGCTCAACATGGCCGCCCTGGGGGCCCGGGCGGAACTGGTGGGGCTCACCGGCCAGGATGAGGCCGCCGGCATTCTGGAGCAACGCCTGGGCGCCGCCGATGTGCTGTGCGACTTCCAGAAAGTGGCCGGGCTGCCCACCATCACCAAGCTGCGCGTGATCAGCCGCCAGCAACAATTGCTGCGGCTGGATTTCGAGGAGTCCTTCCAGGACCAGGACCCGGCGCCGTTCGCCGAGAAGGTCAAAGGCCGGCTGGCCGGCTGCGGCGCCCTGGTGCTGTCCGATTACGCCAAGGGCGCCCTGCGCGACTGCCCCGGGCTGATCGCCCTGGCCCGCGAGGCCGGCGTGCCGGTGCTGGTGGACCCCAAGGGCAGTGATTTCGGCCGCTACCGGGGCGCCACCCTACTGACCCCCAACCTGGCCGAGTTCGAGGCCGTGGTGGGGCCGGTACCGGACGAAAAGACCCTGCTGGAAAAAGGCCAGGCACTGATGGCCGAGCTAGATCTGGGCGCCTTGCTGATCACCCGCAGCGAGAAGGGCATGACCCTGCTGCGCGCCGGCCAGACGGAGCTGCATCTGCCGGCCCACGCCCGCGAGGTGTTCGACGTCACCGGCGCCGGCGACACCGTGATCTCCACCCTGGCGGTGTCCCTGGCCGCCGGCGCCGATCTGGCCGAGGCGGTGGTGCTGGCCAACATCGCCGCCGGCATCGTGGTCGGCAAGCTGGGCACCGCGGTGGTGTCCGCCCCGGAGCTGCGCCGCGCGGTGCACCAGGCTGGCGGCCCCGGCCGCGGCGCCATGACCGAGGAACAGCTGCTGATCGCCATCGAGGACGCCCGCGCCCAGGGCGAGAAGATCGTGTTCACCAATGGCTGCTTCGACATCATCCACGCCGGCCATGTGGGCTATCTGGATTCCGCCCGCCGCCTCGGCGACCGGCTGGTGCTGGCGGTCAACAGCGACGATTCGATCCGCCGGCTCAAGGGGCCGGGCCGCCCGATCAACTCCCTGGAGCGCCGCATGGCGGTGCTGGCGGCGCTGGAGGCGGTGGATTACGTGGTCGCCTTCGACACCGACACGCCGGAGCCGCTGCTGGAAAAGGTGCGCCCGGACATTCTCGTCAAAGGCGGCGACTACAGCGTCGACCAGGTGGTGGGCGCCGACATCGTCAAACGCCACGGCGGCCGCGTGGAAGTCCTCGACTTCGTCGAGAACATTTCCACCACCCACATCGTGCAAAAGATCCGCTCCGAATAGCACCGCGCTTCAAAAGCGGGGCCGCTTGTGGGAGCTTGCCCTGCAAGCGAAAGGGTGGCTTTCAGCCACCCGGCAAAGGTTGCCCCGCAGGATTCCAGAGGCCGTTCTGACGGCCGCACAAACAGCGTCTCTGGAATCCTGCCGGCAAGCTTCGCTTGCCTTTCGCGGGCAAGGCCCGCTCCCACAAGGCCCGCGGTTACAAGGTCTTTCTGTAGCGCGACGGGGTCTGCCCGGTCCAGCGTTCGAAGGCGCGGATGAAGGCGGCCGGCTCGCTGTAGCCGAGCAGGCCGGCGATCTCTTCCACGCTGCGTGACGAATCCGCCAGGTAGCCGCGCGCCTTCTCCAGCCGTACCCCATCGAGAATTTTCTGGTAGCTGCGCCCGGCGTCGCCGAGCCGGCGGCGGAAGCTGCGCTCGGGCATGTCAAAGGTGGCGGCGGCCCGGTCAGCGCCGGGGAACTCACCGATAAACAACTCCAGATAGGCCGCCACGCGGTCGGGCAGGCCCTCCGGGGCTTCCGCTTGGCGCCGTGCCAGCAGGGCGTCGCACTGGTTCTGGTACATCTCCTGGGCGGTGCGGTTGTAGCCGGGCAGTGGCTGGGCCATGTCCTGGTTGCGGATGGTCGCCTGGCACCAGGGCTGGTCGAACTTCACCGGCGCCCGGTAAAAATCCTCGTAGATGGATGCTTCGGCGGGTTCGGGAAACGGCAGCCAGACTTCCAGCGGCGCCAGGTTGAGGCCCAGCTGGGTCTGAATCTCGTTGACCAGGTTGAAGGTGCCGGTCATGTCCCGGTCGATGAGGATGCGCCGCACGCTGTCCGGCAGCGGCACCGGCTCCAGAATTAGTTTGGTGGTGTCCTTGCCGGGCACCAGCGACAGCTGGCCGTAGAGGTAGGTGAGCGCCTGGTAGCGGACGCCGATCTGAAAGCCCTGGAAGGCGGTGCGGCTGGTCATCAGCAGCATGGTCAGGGGGCCGTAGCCGGCCAGCCCGAAGCGCTTGCCCATCTCGAAGCCGAACAGCGGATCCCCGGCCAGCGGCAGCAGTTCGGTGAGCACCGCCAGCTCCCGGTCGCGCTCGATCTCCCCGTTGGGATCCAGCCGCTCCGGCTCCAGGCCGTGGCGGGCCAGCACCGGGGCACAGTCCACGCCCCGCTCTTCGAGCACATCCACGGTGGACATCAGGGCAAGAATGGAACGCAGGGGCATGGGAAACGCCTTGGCCGGAATTATCAATTTTCCGGTCAGCTTAACACCTTTATCCGGGGCCGGGACAAGGTAAAGTGCCGGGCAGTGATGACCAACAGGGTCCAAGACCGTGGTCGGTAATAGGGAGAACAAGATGAACAGTCGAGCGAAGGTCTATCAGTACGCGCGGCCGGTGAAAGTGGCCATCGTGGGCGGCGGTTTCGGCGGCCTGTGCATGGCGATCAAGCTGCGCGAAGCCGGCATCGAGGATTTCGTACTGCTGGAGAAAGCCGAGCAGGTGGGCGGCACCTGGCGGGATAACAGCTACCCGGGCTGTGCCTGCGACGTGCAGTCGCACATGTATTCCTTTTCCTTTGAGGGCAACCCGGACTGGTCCGCCCGCTACAGCGGCTGGAAGGAGATCCAGGACTACATCCTGCGCACCACGGAGAAGCACGGCATTCAGGAAAAGACCCGCTTCAACGCCGAGGTGTGCGGTGCCCACTTCGACCAGGATAAGGCACTCTGGACCCTGGACCTGAAAGACGGCAGCCAGGTGGTGTGCCAGCACTGGGTGCTCGCCAGCGGCCCCCTGCATGTGCCGCAGATTCCCAACTTTCCCGGCCTGGACCGCTTCAAGGGCAAGGTGTTCCATTCCTCCCAGTGGGACCACGACTACGATCTCACCGGCAAGAAGGTGGTGTCGGTGGGCACCGGCGCCAGCGCCATTCAGTACGTGCCGCAGATCGCCCCGGAAGTGGAGCGGCTCACCGTGGTGCAGCGCACCCCGGGCTGGATCATCCCCCGCGACGAGCGCACCTACTCCAAACTGACCAAAACCCTGTTCCGGCGCTTCCCGCTGCTGCGCAAGCTGCACCGGGTGCGGCTCTACTGGAGCAACGAGTCCCGGGTGGTGCCGATCTTCCACCCGCGCCTGGCGGGCCTGCTGGAAAAAGTGGTCAAGCAGTTCATCCGTTTCCAGGTTAAGGACAAGGAGACCGCCCGCAAGCTGACCCCCAGCTACACCCTGGGCTGCAAGCGGATCATGATCTCCAACCGCTACTACCCGACCTTCAACCGCGACAACGTGGAGCTGTTCACCGAGGGTGTCAAGGAAGTGCGCGAGAACAGCATCGTGTTCACCGACGGCAGCGAACGGGAGATGGACTGCCTGATCCTGGGCACCGGCTTTATCGTCGACCCGCGCATCTACATGAAGGATTTCCCGATCACCGGGCTGGGCGGCCGCAAGCTGCAGGACGACTGGGCGGACGCCTCCGAGGCCTACCTGGGCATCACCGTGGCGGGCTACCCGAACATGTTCCAGATGGTCGGCCCCAACACCGGCCTGGGCCATAATTCGATCATCTTCATGATCGAGTGCCAGGCGGAGTACATCCGCGACGCGATCCAGAAGCTGGACGCCAAGGGCGGCGACTACTTGGACGTGAAGCGCGCCGAGATGGACGCCTTCAACGACAAGCTCCAGGAAGACGTGTCCGGCACCGTCTGGCAGCAGGGCGGCTGCAGCAGTTGGTACCAGCAGGCGGACGGCAAGAACGTGGCGATCTGGCCCTACAGCACCTGGCGCTACTGGCTGAAAACGCGCCGCGTCGAGGACCGCGTTTACCACTGGGAAAAGGTCCGCCAGGCGCAAAAAGCCGCCTCCTGAATGTTGGGTTCCACTTCCTTTGCGGTTAGGCTTAACGCCGTCGCAAAGGAGTGGCCATGACCCGCGAAGGCAACCGCAAACCGGAAATCCTCGATACCCGCCTGGTGGCGAAAAGCCGCCTGTTCGGCATCGAGGAGATGCACCTGCGTTTCAGCAACGGCGTGGAACGCACCTACGAACGCCTGCGCACCCCGCCGATCGCCGGCGTCATGTGCGTGCCGATGCTCGACCGCGACACCGTGGTGCTGATCCGCGAGTACGGCGCCGGCGTCGACGAGTATCAGATCACCCTGCCCAAGGGCGCCTACGAACACGGCGAGGACTGGCGCGACGCCGCCAACCGTGAGCTGAAGGAAGAGGCCGGCTACGGCGCCCGGAAGCTCACCCTGCTCAAGCGCATGACCCTGTCCCCGGGCTACATGGGCCACCATATTACCGTCGCCCTGGCCGAGGACCTCTACGAAGAGCGCCTGCCCGGCGACGAACCCGAACCCCTGGAAGTGATTCCCTGGAAACTGTCACGGCTGGATGAGCTGCTGCAGCGCGAGGATGTGACCGAAGCCCGCGTGATCGCCGCCCTGTTGATGACCCAACGTTTGATGGACCGCTGAATGAACGATTTGAACGCCCTGCTGGGCCCGGTATCCGCCATCGCCGTGGACGCCGGCGCCGCCATCCTTGAAATCTACAATCGCGGCGACGTGGACGTGGACCACAAGGACGACAACAGCCCGATCACCGAGGCCGACCGCGCCGCCCACAACCTGATCGAGGCGCGCCTGCAGGCCCTGACCCCGGAGATTCCGGTGTTCTCCGAGGAATCCGGCGGCATCGCCTATGAAGACCGCAAGGACTGGCCCCGTTTCTGGCTGGTGGACCCGCTCGACGGCACCAAGGAATTCATCAAGCGCAACGGCGAGTTCACCGTCAACATCGCCCTGGTGGAAGACGGCGTGCCGGTGCTGGGCGTGGTGCACGTGCCGGTCACCGCGATCACCTACTCCGGCGGCCGCGGCCTGGGGGCGTTCAAGGAAGAGGGCGGCCAGCGCTCGCCGATCCGTTGTCGGGAGCGGCACGCGCCGATCGTGATGGTGGCCAGCCGCCGCCACGGCGCCGAGCAGGTGGCCGCCCTGGAGCGCCTGATCGAGGGGCAGCTGGGCCCGGTGGAGAAAACCTCCATGGGCTCATCGCTGAAGCTGTGTCTGGTGGCGGAAGGCGCGGCGGACATCTACCCGCGCCTGGCGCCCACCTGCGAGTGGGACACCGCCGCCGCCCACGCGGTGGTCAACGCCGCCGGCGGGGTGGTAGTGAACACTCACTTTGAGCCCTTGGCCTATAACAAGCCGGATGTGCTGAACCCGCACTTTCTGGTGCTGGGGCAGTCCGCGGAAGATTGGCGCTTTATCGAGCCCGCGCTGGCCTGAGGATCAGGTCAGCCAGGTCGGCATCACGTCCAGCAGCACCAGTTGCAGGCGCTGGCTGAGCAGGTGGGCGCCGGCGGTGATCATGCACAGATGCACCAGCGGCATCATGATGCCCAGCGCCAGCACATTGACCAGCAGGCGCTGGCGAATCCGACCGGTCCAGAGAACCGCCGCCACCATCACCAGCGCACCCAGCGGAATCGCCAGCATTTCCCAGAGATTGTAATCGGGCAGGGTGAACGCCAGGGGCAGGTCATTGATCAGGCTAGGCATCGTTTTCACTCGGTACGGTCGGAATATTTCCGTATGTTTGTGTCTGTTACCGAGTGTTATCGACCAATAGTAGGAATTCCTTTAATTGCGTCACAAAGCTAATGCCAAAGTGCCATCATGTAGGTAATAGTTACTACCCGGCACGTTCGTCCAGGTAAGCCTTCAGGGCGTCCGGGTCCGGCACCGTGATGCGCCCGTAGCTGAACCGGATCAGCCCGCGCTGCTCCAGGGCCTTGAGCACGCCGTGCACGCCCTGGCGGGTCATGCCCATCATGTTGGCGATGTGCTCGCGGGTCAGTTTGAAGGTCACCGGGCCGGGGCCGCGCTGGGGGTCGTGCATGTGCGCCAGGAACAGCAGCCGCCGGCCCACCCGCCCGGGCATGTCGCGCAGGGCGTTGTCCTCGATGATGGAGATCGCCGACCACAGGCGCCGGCTGAGCATGTCCAGGGTGCGCGGGTAGGCCTCCGGATAGCGCGCCAGCAGGGCGCGGTAGTCCTGGCCGGGCACCTCCACCAGCTCGCCGTCGGTGTGGGCGGTGGCGCCGAACACCCGCGGCATGCCCGGCGAAAACACCGTGTCGCCGAACCAGGCGCCGGGCTCGAACAGAGTGAGCATGATTTCCCGGCCCTCGGCGTTGGTGGAGCCGATGCGCACATTGCCGGCGCCCACCACCGACAGCGCCGACTGCACCTCGCCGCGCTGGTAGAGCACCTCGTTGGCGCGGAATGGGCGCACCCGGGCCAGCGGCGCCACCTCGCGCAGCGCCGCCTCGGGCAGCCCGGACAGCAGCGAGCAGCTTTTCAGTACTTCGAGAACGTGATCGACCATCGCCCGGACACCCCGTAACACCGCCTCGCGCGCCAACTGTCAAACCGTTGACAGTCTCAGTCCGGCGCGCGGCCTAGACTCCCCATCATACATCCAATAAACGCCAGGGCGTTCAAGCCCCAGCCGAGGAGAGAAGTATGGACGGTCATCACGACGAGCCGCGCGCTCAGTTCAAGCATATGGAAGAGGGCACCGCCGAGGATTGGAAGATCATCGGCCAGGCCTTCGGCGGTTTCGCCAAGGAACTGCCCGATCGCGTCATCACCCACCTGCAGCTGCTGGAAGGCGATTGCGGCGGCTTCCCGGTGGACCGCCTCACCCACTGCCTGCAGACCGCCACCCTGGCGCACCGCGACGGCCAGGACGAGGAGTACGTGGTGTGCGCCCTGCTGCACGACATCGGCGACACCCTGGGCCCCTACAATCACGCCGACGTGGGCGCCGCCCTGCTGGAGCCGTTCGTCAGCGAGGAAAACCACTGGATGGTGAAACACCACGCCATCTTCCAGGGCTACTACTTCTTCGAGCACCTGGGCCTGGACCCGGAGCTGCGCGAGAAATACCGTGACCACCCGTGTTTCGACCGCACCGTGGAGTTCTGCGCCAAGTACGATGCCGCCGCTTTCGACCCGGAGCAGGAGACCCTGCCGCTGTCGTTCTTCGAGCCGATGCTGCGCCGGGTGATGGCCAAGCCCAAGCGCTCGCTGTACAAGAACAAACTCGACGCGGACCAGCAGGAACAGCGCCAGACCGCCTGATTCGGTGACTCCGTCGGCGTCAGACGCCGAGGCGTCGGGCCATGGTCTCCATTACCCGGAACCAGGCCTCGGCGCCTTCTTCGCCCACCTCATCGAAGGCGTGGGTGAGCAGCTCCCGCTGGATGCCGGTAAGGCGCGATTCCAGTGCCACGCCCTGGGAGGTCAGCGCCAGCCGTTTCACCCTCTTGTCCGAGGCGTCCCGGGTCACTTCGACCAGGTCTTTCTCGACCAGGGATTTGAGCGGCTTATGGATCGCCTGCTTGGTCAGGCGCATGCTCTCCACCAGTTCGTTGACGCTGAGCCCCGGGTTGCGGCCGATAAAAAACAGCAACCGGTGGTGGATACGAGACAGCCCCTGGCTTTTCAATATGCTGTCGGGTTCGGCCACCAGCCCCCGGAAGGCGAAATGCAGGGTTTCCAGGTACTTGTTCAGCCGGTCCAGCGAAGCGTCTTCAACCATATGGGTTCACCACCAGTCTTGATTTTGAGTAACAGGTCATAAAGGTTGACCTTAATCGGCGCGCCATGCAAGCGTTTCCCCCGGGGGCGCCGCCTTCGGGCCCGTAAAGTGTAACCTGTATGACCGTTGGCCGTAGAGCGGACCGCGCCTTTCAAGGAAGCGGAAGGCTAACGTCCGCGCCTTGGCGGCCGCGTGAAGGCGTGTTTACCCGCAAGACTGCCGTGGCTGGGCCGCCGGGTCCAGTTTTCCGGGCCCGGAAACGAAGAACGCCCGGCGTGCCGTGGCACGTCGGGCGTTCGGGGTGGCGTGTTGGGAAGGGTCAGTCGCGCAGCGCTTCCACTTCGTAGACGGCGGTAGTGCCGCTCACTTCGTAGCCCACCACCAGCAGCGCTTTGTCGTTGGGGGAGTCGGAGGCGGGGATGAACACCAGGCCTTCCGGGCCCAGGTCGCCGGCGCTGGCCAGCACCGATTCGGTGTCCTCGGTGACCCAGTCCTCGCGGCTGTTCAGGTAGTCCTGCATCACCGGCGCGGTCGGGTCGGTGATGTCGTAGACCAGAATGCCGCCCATGCGCTCCAGGCCCAGGAACAGGAAGGTCTTGCCGCCCAGGGTGCCGATGGTCAGGCCTTCCGGCTCCGGGCCCTTGGCGTCGCTGCGGCTGTCGAAGGCGCTGCCCTCGTCGTGGCCGCTGTTGAAGTAGTCGGCGCAGGGAATGTTGCGCTGCGCGCCGGCCATGCACTCATCGCTGGCAGTGAACTGCTCGATGGCGTCGCCGGAATCCCACACCAGGGCGCCTTCGGCATCCCAGATCGCGAACGAGCGGCCGCCGTAGGCGTACAGGGTGTCGTACATGATGCGGTCACCGGCCGGGTCTTCCACGCCGGCGGCGGTGAACATCACCGGGTCGCCGTTGCTGTCGGTGCGGTAGCCTTCCGTCCAGGTGATGTTCAGGCGGCCCAACACGTCGTCCTCGCGGCAGTCGCCCGGATCGCCGTCCACCGCGCCGCAGTAGCCGAAGGTGGTGGGGTTGAGCAGGCCGCCGGCGCCCAGGGCGCGCAGCTGAGGCGGCAGGTCGTCGCCGCAGCGGCGGTCGAAGCCGTCGGCGTGCACCAGGTGCTTGACCCGGAACTCTTCCACGAAACCCTGGCTGGCATCGCCGGCGCAACCCGCGCCTTCGGTACCCCAGTAGGCATCGTTGTCCTCGCCCCAGGCGCGAGCGTCGCCCTCGTTGGCGGTGACCAGATAGGTGTCGCCGCCGGCGCTGTAGGCGTGGATGGCGTCCGGCAAGTAAAGACCGACCACGCCGTCGAAGGTGCGGATGTTGATCACGCCGTCGTCATCGCTGGCGTCGATGGCGTTGCCGTCCTGGCTGATGTCTTTGGTGCCGAGTGGTAGGAGAGGTTCGGTCACCGTGGCGCTGGCTATGTCCACTTTGGCGAGCGCGTTGTTTTCCTGTAGGACGACCCACGCTGTCGTACCATCGGCGTCCAAGGCGATGTATTCCGGCTCCAGGTCCTGGGCGGCGCTGGCGCCGGGCCCGTAGATTCGTACACCCTGGTCGCGCAGTTCGTCTTCCTGGCCGTTGAGGGCGGTGAAATCGGCGGTGGCGACCACCGGGTTCCGCGGGTCGCTGATGTCCACCACGCTCACCGAGCCTTCCGGATCCACGCTGTAGTCGTCGCTGGGCTCGCCTTCGTTGGCGGTCAGCACGTACTGACCGTCGGCGGTGAACGCGACCATGTCGGGCAGCGCGCCGACTTCGACAAAGCTGATCAGCTCCAGGGTTTCAGCGTCGTACAGTGCCATATAGCCGGCGTCGGTCTTGACCGGCGCCTGCACCGCGACCGCAACCAGACCGTCACGCACCGCCACGCTGTTTACTTCGGTGTTGGCGGCGATGTCCGAGGTGGTCAGGGTGTCCACCAGCGCCGGATTGGCCGGGTCGTTCATGCCCAGCACGTCGAGGGCGCCTTTCTGCGCGTTGACCACGAACAGGCGCCGGGTGCCGGCGTCGTAGGCGGGGATTTCCGCCGCGCTCTCATCGAACTGGCCGGTGCTGTAACGGCCCATGAAATTCAGTTTTACGCCGCTTACGGCGGGGGTGTCGGTGGACGGAACGGGATCGTTGTCGCTGTCGCCGCCGCAACCGGCGAGCATGGCGGCGGCAAGCGTGCCGGCGCCCAGGGCAAGCCAGAGTTTCATGTCAGCTCCTTGTCATTATCGGAAGGTCACCCTGGGTGTGTACCTTCCCGACATGACAGCGGCGTGACTTTAATGTGTCCCGTAGGCGGCGGCGATGGTGTCGCTGACCGCCTTGTAGTGGTCCAGCAGCTTGTCCAGGCCGCTGTGCTGCGTCAGCAAGGAGCCGAAATACCAGAGCGGGGTGATCAGCATCACCACCTGGCGCACCGGCGTGTCCGGGCGCAGTTCGCCGGCGCCGATCGCCAGCGTCACCGCATGGGCCACGTAGTCCTCGAAGTGGCGGGACATTTCGGAAATACCCGCCTGAATGCGCGGCGACAGCAGATGGTTCTCGAACCGGGCCCGCGCCGACAGGCTCCAGGGGTTGCGGCCCTTGGCGTCTTTGTTGAACTCGTAGAAGCGGCGTTCGCAGTCCTCGGCGGTGAGCCCGATGCGCTGACCCAGGGTCAGGCCGGGCTTGGCCCACACTTCCTGGAACTGCTCTTCCAGGCTGTCGAAGATCTCCTGGAACACCGCCTCGACAAGCGCGTTCTTGTTGCCGAAGTGGTAGTGCAGATTGGCCCGCGTGGTGTTCACCACCTCGGCGATGTCGCCGTAGCTGACATCGGCCAGGCCGCGCTGAATAAACAAATCGCGGGCCGCCTGTTTGATCCGCGTCTTCATCGGCGGCTGGCCCAATTGCGATTTTTTGTTCGGTCTGGCCAAGCGCCGGCTCCTCTCCTGTGCGTGTGGCAATTAATCTGGAAGTAAATAAAACCACTGTCAATGCTAATTGACGTGCAAGTCAGTATCTGGCTATGTTGCCCCTGACCCGGACGGCGCCTCGGCGTGTCGTACCCGCCCCAGAACAAGACGGACCCCGCTTCATGACCATTAAAAAGCTGCTCATTGCCAACCGCGGCGAAGTCGCCGTACGCATCGCCCGCGCCGCCGCCGACCTGGATATCGCCACCGTGGCGGTCTACCCCGCCGATGACGAACGGGCCCTGCACACCCGGGTGGCGGACCAGGCGGTGGCGCTGTCCGGCCAGGGCGTGGCCGCCTATCTGGACGGCGAGCAACTGGTGAAGGTGGCGCTGGAGCAGGGCTGCGACGCGGTGCATCCGGGTTACGGCTTTCTTAGCGAGAGCCGCGATTTCGCCGCCGCCTGCGCGGACGCCGGCCTGATCTTCGTCGGCCCGGACGCGGACACCCTGGCCCTGCTCGGCGACAAGGCCCGCGCCCGGGTGCTGGCGGAGGAGTGCCAGGTGCCGGTGGTGCCCGGCACCGGCGCCGACACCACCCTGGAGCAGGCAGAGGCATTCCGCGACGGCCTCGGTGACGGCGCCACCGTGATCGTCAAGGCGATCGCCGGCGGCGGCGGGCGCGGCATGCGCATCGTGGGCCCCGGCGACGATCTGGCCGAGGCGTTCAAGCGCTGCCAGGCGGAAGCCGGCGCCGCCTTCGGTAACGACGCCGTCTATGTGGAACGCTTTATCGACCGGGCCCGGCATATCGAAGTGCAGGTGCTCGGCGACGGCGGCGACGCGCCGGTCCACCTGTGGGAGCGCGAGTGCAGCCTGCAGCGGCGCAACCAGAAGCTGGTGGAGGTGGCGCCCAGCCCGACGCTCTCCGAGGACACCCGCCAGCAATTGCTGGACGCCGCCCTGCGACTGGCGGCGAAAGTCGGCTACCGCAGCCTGGGCACCTTCGAGTTTCTGGTGGACGCGGACGAAAGCCGCTTCGCCTTTATCGAAGCCAACCCCCGGTTGCAGGTGGAGCACACCGTCACCGAAGAGATCACCGGCGTGGACCTGGTGCAGGCGCAACTGAGAGTGGCCGGCGGCGCCTCCCTGGCGGACCTGGGCCTGACCCGCCCGCCGCAGCCGCTGGGCTTCGCCATGCAGCTGCGCGTTAATATGGAGACCATGGAAGCCAGCGGCGAGGCACGCCCCGCCGGCGGCACCCTGGCCACCTTCGAGCCGCCCACCGGCCCCGGCCTGCGCGTGGACACCTTCGGCTACCGGGGCTACCGCACCAGCCCCCACTACGACTCCCTGCTCGCCAAGCTGATCGTGCACGGCCGCGGTGACTACGCCACCACCGTGCGGCGCAGCTACCGGGCGCTGTGCCAGTTCCGTATCGAGGGCGTGGACACCAACATCGGCTTTCTGCAGAACCTGCTGCGCCGCGACGAGGTGACGGCGAACCACGTCTACACCCGCTTCGTCGACGATCACATGGCCGAGCTGGTGGGCGAGGGGGAGCACCCGTCCCTGCATTTCGGCGCCTCCGAAGACGCCGGCGCCGCCACCACCCAGGCGGCCGTTCAGGGGCCGGCGGGCACCGAAGCGGTGACCACGCCGATGCAGGGCGTGGTGGTGGAGCTGATGGTCGATGAGGGCGACAGCGTCCGCGAAGGCCAGCCGGTGGCGTTCGTGGAAGCGATGAAAATGCAGCACCAGGTGGTAGCCGGCGTCAGCGGCATGGTGCGCCGGGTGGCGTTCGCGGTGGGCGACGCGGTCGGCAGCGGCGACCCGCTCTACTTTATCGAGCCCGGCGAGGTGGCCGGCGACGCCGACCAGGAAGCGGAAGAGATCGACCTGGACTACATCCGCCCGGATCTCGCCAAACTGCAGCGCCGTGACGCCCTGCTGCGCGACGAGCAGCGCCCGGACGCGGTGGCCAAGCGCCGCAAGACCGGCCAGCGCACCGCCCGGGAGAACGTGGCGGCGATCTGCGACGCCGACAGCTTTATCGAATACGGCGGCTTCACCATCGCCGCCCAGCGCGCCCGCCGCTCACTGGACGACCTGATCCAGAACACCCCCGCCGACGGCCTGATCACCGGCATCGGCTCGGTGAACGGCGACCTGTTCGGCGAGGACAGGAGCCACTGCGCGGTGCTCGCCTACGACTACACCGTCCTGGCCGGCACCCAGGGCACCATGAACCACAAGAAGACCGACCGCATTCTGGACATCGCCGAGCAGCAGAAACTGCCGGTGATCTTCTTCGCCGAGGGCGGCGGCGGCCGCCCCGGCGACACCGACAACGCCACCAAGGTGGCCGGCCTGGACGGCCCCAGCTTCCTGCAGTACGCGCGCCTCAGCGGCCTGGTGCCGCGCATCGCCGTGGTGTCCGGGCGCTGCTTCGCGGGCAACGCCGTGTTCGCCGGCTGCAGCGACCTGATGATCGCCACCGAGAACGCCTGCATCGGCATGGCCGGCCCGGCCATGATCGAAGGCGGCGGCCTGGGCTCTTTCAAGCCGGAAGAAGTGGGCCCGGTCTCGGTGCAGCGCGCCAACGGCGTGATCGATTGCGTGGTTAAGGACGAGGAGGAGGGCGCCGCCCTGGCCAAGAAGCTGATGGGCTATTTCCAGGGCGAGATCACCGACTGGACCTGCGAGGACCAGCGCTGGTTGCGCCGGGCGGTGCCGGAAAACCGCCTGCACGCCTACGACATGCGCCACCTGATTAACGTGTTCGCGGACACCGATTCCGTGGTCGAGCTGCGCCCGGACTTCGCCCCCGGCATGATCACCGCCTTCGTGCGCGTGGAGGGCCGGCCCCTGGGCCTGATCGCCAACGACCCGAAAGTGCTCGGCGGCGCCATCGACGCCGCCGGCGCCGACAAGGCGTCGCGCTTCATGCAGCTGTGCGACGCCTTCGGCGTGCCCATGGTCAGCTTCTGCGACACCCCGGGCTTCATGGTCGGCCCCGAGGAAGAAGAGACCGCCATGGTGCGCCACACGTGCCGCATGTTCGTCACCGCCGCCAGCCTCACCGTGCCGCTGTTCTCCCTGGTCACCCGCAAGGGCTACGGCCTGGGCGCCCAGGGCATGACCGGCGGCTCCTTCCACGCGCCGTTCTTCTGCGCCTCCTGGCCGAGCGGCGAATTCGGCGGCATGGGCCTGGAAGGGGCGGTGAACCTGGCCTACAAGAAAGAACTGGACGCCCAGGAGACCCCGGAGAAGCGTCAGGCGCTGTTCAACGAGCTGGTGGGCAAACTCTACGAGCGCGGCGAGGCCCTGAGCATGGCCGCCGCCCTGGAGATCGACACCGTCATCGACCCGGCCGACTCCCGCGCCTGGGTGCTGCGCGGCCTGCGCGCCGCCCCCGCCGGCGGCCGCGCACCCATCGCCGGCAAGCGCCGGCCGATGATCGACACGTGGTAGAGGCGAGCAGCAAACCTCAAGCAGGCCGTGCTGGAGTAACGGCACTGCCGCTACCAGGACGGTAGCAAGTTGCAAGTTGAAAGTTGAAGGGGCCGTGCCTGCGGGGAGGCCGTGCCGTGGCGGCGATACAGGATTCAGGATGCAGGATACAGGGGAGGGGCTTGCGGTAAGCTTCCAGGTTATTGCTTTTGCGCAACTTTGGGATTGCGCAAGCGCAACGTGCGCGGCGCACGGCCAGCCAGCGCTCTCCGACCTGACCCGCGCTGCATCCTGAATCCTGCATCCTGCATCCTGAATCGCCATTACCCGCCGCCCCCCTTCAACTTGCAACTTTCAACTTGCTAACGCCCACTAACGAGCACGGCCATGACTCCAGCACGGCCTGCTTGCAGCTTGAGGCTTGCAGCCCGCGACTCACGCCTCTATAACAACTATCCTGTCGCATACGCGAATTGCCCTGTCGTAAACCAATCGAAGTCGGGAGAGTGCTTGTGTCTCAACTGGTGCCCGAGATAGACCCGGACGGTCTGCTCGAATACTCCGTGGTGTTCACGGACCGGTCGCTGAATCATATGTCCCAGGCGTTTCAGCAGGTGATGCGGGACATTTCCGCCACCCTGAAACAGGCCTACCACGCCGAGGCCGTGGCGGTGGTGCCCGGCGGCGGTACCTACGGTATGGAAGCGGTGGCGCGTCAGTTCGCCACCGGCAAGAAATGCCTGGTGATCCGCAACGGCTGGTTCAGTTACCGCTGGAGCCAGATTTTCGAGGTGGGCTCGATCCCCGCCGCCGAGACCGTGCTGAAGGCGCGGCAGGTGGACGGCGAGGGCGAGCCCAAGCCGTTCGCGCCGGCGCCCATCGAGGAGGTGGTGGCGGCGATCCGCGCCGAGAAGCCGGACCTGGTGTTCGCGCCCCATGTGGAGACCGCCGCCGGGCTGCTGCTGCCCAACGACTACCTGGAGGCGGTGGCGGAGGCGGTCCACGAGGTGGGCGGTCTGTTCGTGCTCGACTGCATCGCCTCCGGCGCCCTGTGGGTGGATATGAAGGCGCGCGGCGTGGACGTGCTGATCAGCGCGCCGCAGAAGGGCTGGAGCTCATCGCCCTGCGCCGCCCTGGTGATGCTGGGCGAAGAGGCCCTGCGCCGTCTGGAGGACACCCAGAGCACCAGCTTCGCCGCCGACCTGAAGCGCTGGCTGGGCATCATGCGCGCCTACGAGGACGGCGGCCACGCCTACCACGCCACCCTGCCCACCGACGGTCTGGCGCGCTTCCGCGACATCATGGAAGAGACACGCGCCCAGGGCTTCCCGGTGGTGCAGGCGCTGCAGGAAGAGCTGGGCGGCCGGGTGCGGGCGCTGTTCACCCGCTACGGCATTCAGAGCGTGGCGGCCAGCGGCTTCCAGGCGCCCGGCGTGGTGGTCTGCTACACCGGCGACGACGGCATGCACAACGCCAAGAAGTTTATCGGCGAAGGCCTGCAGACCGCCGCCGGCGTGCCGCTGATGTGCGACGAGCCGGACGACTTCAAGACCTTCCGCGTGGGCCTGTTCGGGCTCGACAAGCTCAACAACATCGAGCGCACCGTGGAAAACCTGGAGCAGGCGCTGGCGAAAATCCTCGGCTGAGGGCCGCCGCCGGTTCCGCTTTCCGCCCCCGCCGTTCGCGCGGGGGCGATTTGATCTTGTTTTAAGAACCCCGCCCCGTTTCACCCCTCTAAAGTGACAGACAACAGGGTCGACTTTGTTTACTCTTTTGCGCTGCCCGCAATGTGCTCATAAATATTGCGCAGTGCAAAACCGTTGCCCCTAAAGACCGTTCTGAAGTAGAGGACTGAACCATGATCCGTGCCATCCTGATTACCGCCTTGCTGGCTTTCGGCGCCATCGCCTGGGCCGCCGGCGACGAAAACGCCATTGAAGGTATCTGGGAAACCGATACCGGCGGCTATGTGCAGATTCATAAAGAGGGCGACGCCTGGGTGGGCACCGTGGTGGGCTCGCGCAGCGGCGAAGCCCGCTACGACACCGAGAACCCGGACGAGAAGCTGCGCGGCCGCCGATTGCTCGGCGTGACCGTGCTCAAGGGGCTGGAGTACGCCGGCGACAACGAGTGGGAAGACGGCAGCATCTATTCCCCGGACAACGGCAAAACCTACAGCGCCCGCGCCACCCTGACCGACGAGAACACCCTGGAAGCGCGCGGTTATCTGGGCATCAGCCTGCTGGGCCGCAGCCAGACCTGGCAGCGGGTGGACCGCGACGCCCCCAACCTGCATACCGACCTGCTGAAATAACCGGTCAGTCGGTGCCGCCCACCCGTTGCAGCTCGCCGTCCACGAAGTGCGCGACCATGTCCCCCAGGCCGCGCACCAGGTCGTCGAAGGTGACGGTGGGGTTGGGCTCGGTGAGATAGCGAATCACCGTGAACACCCCACCGTTGATCATAATGAAGCCCATCGCCGGCAGGTTGCCCAGCCGCACCAGCTGCGGATGGTGCATCACATACTTCATCAGCAAATCCATCAGCAGCCGGTTGATCGGCTCGATCTGATCGCGCGGCGCGAAGTAGGCGGCGTAGCTCATGTAGCGCAGGTAACGGCCGTCGTCGCGCTCCAGTAAGTCACGGAACCGATAGAGCAGCTCCGCCACCAACTCGCGGATGTCCATGCGCACCAGCGTGGGGATCAGCGGCCGCACCATGCCCACCACCTCCCGGACCATGTGCTCGTGCATGGCATCGAACACTTCTTCCTTATTGGCGAAATACTCATAGAGCGACCCCACGCTGACCCCGGCGATATCGGCGATATGCCGGGTGGTGGTGTTTTCCACGCCGTTGCGGGCGAGCGAGATAAAGCCGGCTTCGACGATGGCGCCGACGGTGGCGTGGGCGCGCGGCTGCTGGGGTTTACGAGGCATATCCGAGTTGAATCCGAACAATTAGTCGGACTAAGTTGCCATTAATCAATGTCACGGTCAATTCGGCGAGGTTCGCCCTGATGCTCAGCAGCAAAGTGTTTACCAGTAACAAGCTCTCCAAAGGCAGCCGCGCCGTGGTGACCGGCGCCGGCAGCGGCATCGGCCGGGCGTTCGCGCTGGAGCTGGCGCGCCGCGGCGGCCGGGTGGTGTGCAGCGACCTTAACCCGGCCACCGCCACGGCCACCGCCGAGGCGATCCAGGAGCAGGGCGGCCACGCCCTGGCGGTGCCCTGCGACGTGTCCGTGCTGGAACAGGTGGAAGCCCTGGCGGACCAGGCCCGGGAATGGTTCGGCGAAGAACCCACCCTGGTGATCAATAACGCCGGCGTCGGCGCCGGCGGCAAGCCGGTGGGCGAGATCTCCATGGAGGACTGGCACTGGGTGATGGGCGTCAATATGTGGGGCGTGGTGCACGGCTGCCACGTGTTCACCCCGCGCCTGCGCGCCGGCGGTGGCGGCGGCATCATCAATGTGTGCTCCACCGCCAGCTTCGCCGCCGCGCCCAGCATGGGCCCCTACAACGCCAGCAAGGCGGCGGTGCTGGCGCTGTCCGAAACGCTGGCGGCGGAAACCGCCGGCGCCGGCATCACCGTCACCGCCCTGTGCCCCACCGTGGTGAAGACCAATATCTTCCGCGACGGCCGCATCGACGATTCGGTGACGCCGCTGATGAACAAGTGGGTGTCGCTCACCGGCGTGTCCGCCGAGGGCGTCGCCGCGACCACCCTGAAAGCCCTGGATAAGGGCCGTCTTTATGTGCTGCCGCAGGTGGACGCCCGCCTGATCTGGCGCGCCAAACGCTATCTGCCCGCCACCTACGCGCGCGGAGCCGGCCTGCTGAGCCGCTTCACGCTGGCCAAACCCTGAACCCCGTTCCGTACCGGAAGGAGACACGCATGGCTTCCATCGATCTCGAAAAAATGCTCGCCAAAGTCAAAGCCAGCCAGTGGGCCCTGGCGGACATCGACTGGGACGCTCCCGGCGCCGACAGGATCACCGCCGAGCAGTGGCCCAAGCTGAAGGCGTTCATGGCCGATCTGATGTGGATCGAGCACGTCGGCGCGCGCGGGTTCGCGGCCATGGCCAAGAAAGCGCCCAACGACACGCTCAAGGAAATCTACACCTACTTCCACGCCGAGGAGCAGCGCCACGCCAATGCGGAAATGGCGCTGATGAAGCGCTGGGGCATGCTCGACGGCGACAACATTCCCGAGCCCAACAAGAACCTGAAGTTGGTGATCCAGTGGCTGGACCGCTACAGCGACGACATGCCCCTGGAAGTGCTCGGCTCGGTGATTCCGATGCTGGAGATCGCCCTGGACGGCGCGCTCTGCACCTTCCTGCTGGAAACCGTGGACGACCCGGTGTGCCACCAGGCGTTCGCCAAGATCAACGACGACGAATCCCGCCACCTGGGCGTGGGCTTCCACGTGCTGGAAATGCAGGGCCACGGTCCGCTCTACCTGAAGACCCTGAAAGCGCTGGGCACCATCGCCGACCCGCGTTTGATTCTCGGCGTCGCCTCCTATGTGCCGCTGCTCAACCGCATGCGCGACAACATCATCGAGATGGGCCTCGGCGAAGAGCGCCTCTACGCGGCGATGAGAAAGTTCGAGCGCATCGGCGGCCGCACCCAGGAAGGGCGCAACAACCCCTGGTACCAGATCATCAGCCGCCACGGCCGGATGGTGGTGAACCGCCGCAACCGCATGTACCACGCGCCGGTGGACGCCATGGTCAAGCTCACCGACCGCGTGCCGGAATGGGTGATGCCGTCCCGCGTGCCGACCTGGGTGAAGGGCATTACCTACAAACCCACAGCGTAACGGCCCGGAATTTCCCGGTACTACGGCAGCAAGATTGTGCGAGCTTGCTTGCAAGCGAAAGGCCGGCAACGCCGGCCGGCTGGATTCCAGAGAGGCCTGGGAGGGCACACCAAACAGCGTCTCTGGGATCCTGCCGGGTGGCTAAAGCCACCCTTTCGCGGGCAGGGCCCGCTCCCACAGGGCCCGCTCCCACAAAGCCTGCTCCTACATCCGCTTGCCAAGCGATGACCCTTTCAATCCGATCTTTCAGCCAGTGAATTCCTATGAATGACGACACCCCCAACAGCAACGAAAGCCGTGTGGCGGACCAGCCTGAAGTGAAGGCGCAAGACAACGCGGCTAACAACGGCGCCGCTAAGAACGCCGCCGCCAAAGCGCCGCGCAAGAAAGCGGCGGCGAAGAAGGCCACCGCGAAGAAAGCGACAGCTAAAAAGGCGACGGCCAAGAAAGCCACCGCCAGAAAAGCCCCGGCTAAAAAGGCCACCGCGAAGAAAGCGGCGGCCAAAAAAGCCGCCGCCAAGCGCCAGGCGAAGCCGGCCTCGGTGGTGATCGTGGGCGCCGGCTTTGCCGGGCTGGGCATGGCGATCCGGCTGAAGCAGGCGGGGGTCAATGATTTCGTGATTCTGGAGCGGGGCGACCGCGTCGGCGGCACCTGGCGGGACAACACCTACCCGGGCGCCGCCTGCGACATCCCCTCCAATCTGTACTCCTATTCGTTCGCGCCCAACCCGGAGTGGTCGCGCAGCTTTTCCGGCAGCAACGAGATTCTCGATTACATCCACTATCTGGTGGACGAATTCGATCTGGAAAAACACATTCGCTTCAACTGCAACGTCACCGATCTGTCGTTCCAGGAGAAAGCCGGCCTGTGGGAAGCCACGCTGGAAAAAGGCGAGGTGGTGCGCGGCCGCACCGCGGTGATGGCCCAGGGGCCGTTGTCCAACGCCAGCTTCCCGAACATCGAAGGCCTGGAGGAGTTCGAGGGCAAGAAGATTCACAGCGCGCGCTGGGACCACGACTACGACTTCACCGGAAAGCGCGTGGCGGTGATCGGCACCGGCGCCAGCGGCATTCAAATTGTTCCGGAGCTGGTAAAAGCCGTGGGCAAGTTGAAAGTGTTCCAGCGCACGCCGGGCTGGGTGGTGCCGCGTCCGGATTTCAAAACGCCGGACTGGCACAAGAAGCTGTTCAAGAAAGTGCCCGCCAGCCAAAAGGCGGTGCGCCAGGCGCTGTTCTGGACCCACGAAACCATGGCCATGGCGGTGATCTGGAACTCGCCGCTGACCCGCGTGGCCGAGCGCCTCAGCCTGGCGCACCTGCATAACCAGGTGGAAGACGACTGGATGCGCCGGCAGCTGACCCCGGACTTCCGCATCGGCTGCAAACGGGTGCTGGTCTCCAACGACTATTATCCGGCCCTGCAGAAAGACAACGCCGAGCTGATCACCTGGCCGATCGCGCGGCTGGCGCCGAACGGCATCCGCACCTCGGACGGCGTCGAGCACCAGCTGGATTGCATCGTGTTCGCCACCGGCTTCGACGTCAGCAAGAGCGGCACGCCTTTCCCGGTCAAGGGTCTGGACGGCCGCCGGCTGGACGAGGAATGGCAGGGCGGCGCCCAGGCCTACAAGAGCATCAACGTGGCCGGCTACCCGAATCTGTTCCTCACCTTCGGCCCCAACTCCGGCCCGGGCCATAACTCGGCGCTGGTGTATATGGAGTCCCAGCTCGACTATGCGGTGAAGGGCATTCTGCGCATCCTCGACGGCAATCTGAAAATGCTGGACGTCAAAGAAGACGTGCAGCAGCGCCATAACCAGCGCCTGCAAAAGCGCCTCGCCAAAACCAACTGGAACTCCGGCTGCAAGAGCTGGTACCTCACCGAGGACGGCTTCAACGCCACCATGTTTCCGGGCTTCGCCACCCAGTACCAAAGGCAGATGGCGCAGTTCGAGGAGCGGGACTATCAGCTGGTGCCTGCCTGAAGGGAGGATCGCGCCAGCGGATTGGCCGTAGCGACGACGGAACGGCCCACTCTGCACTTTCGGTGACGGGCGGGCGAAGGCATTATTGCCCCCCAGGAAAAGATGCCATTGAGCAATGTAAGCCTGGCCGCCCGGCAGCCGCGCAAAGCGCGCTGCCGGCGGACCGGCGCTGGAGGTAGTAATGTCCAATAACCATTTCGACGTGCTGATTATCGGCGCCGGTTTGTCCGGGGTGGGCGCGGCGTGTCACCTGAGCCGTCAGTCCCCGGACCGCAGCTTCGCCCTGATCGAGCGCCGCAAGCGCATCGGCGGCACCTGGGACCTGTTCCGTTATCCCGGCATCCGTTCGGATTCCGACATGTACACCCTGGGCTATAACTTCCGCCCCTGGACCGAACCCAAGGTGCTCGCCGACGGCCCGTCGATCCGCGAATACATCGCCGACACCGCCGCCGAATACAACATCGACGACAAGATCTATTTCGAGCGCCGCATGGTCGACGCGGACTTCTCCACCCGCGACGGTCAATGGACCGTGCGCGTGGAAAACGAAGGCAGTGGTGAAAGCGAAGTCTTCACCTGCCAGTTTCTGCTCTGCTGCACCGGTTACTACAACTATGACGCCGGCTACACGCCGGACTTCCCCGGCGCCGATCAGTTCAAAGGGCGCCTGGTGCACCCCCAGCAGTGGCCGGAGGATCTGGATTACAGCGGCAAGAAAGTGGTGGTGATCGGCAGTGGCGCCACCGCGGTGACCCTGGTGCCGGCCATGGCCAAGGACGCCGAGCACGTCACCATGCTGCAGCGCTCGCCGACCTACATCGCCACCGTGCCAGAGCGCGACGAACTGTCGGTGAAGCTGCGCCGCTTCCTGCCGGAAATGGTGGTCTACCGCATGGCGCGGGCCCGTAACATCGGCCTGCAGCGTCTGGTCTACCGGCTGTCCAAGCAGCGCCCGGGCCTGGTGCGCCGGGCCCTGCTGGCCGCCGCCCGCCGTCAGCTCGGCGACGACATCGACATGAAGCACTTCCGGCCCAGCTACAACCCCTGGGACGAGCGCCTGTGCGCGGTGCCCAACGGCGACCTGTTCAAGGTGCTGCGCCGTGGTGAAGCGTCCATCGTCACCGACCACATCGATACCTTCACCGAAAACGGCATTCGCCTGAAGTCCGGCGAAGAGCTGGACGCGGACATCATCATCACCGCCACCGGCCTGGACCTGCAGCTGCTGGGCGGCGCCGAGCTGTCGGTGGACGGCGAGACCCGCGAGCCCCGCGACGTGCTGGTGTACAAAGGCGTGATGCTGCGCGACGTGCCCAACATGGCCATGGTGTTCGGTTACACCAACGCCTCCTGGACGCTGAAAGCGGACATCGCCGCCGAGTACGTGTGCCGGCTGCTCAACTATATGTCCCGCAAGGGGCTGCAGCAGGTCACCCCGAAGGACCACGACGGCAGCGACACCGACAAGACCTTCCTGGACCTGCAGTCCGGCTATGTGCAGCGCGCCGCCCACCGGCTGCCGCGCCAGGGCGACAAGGCCCCCTGGAAGGTACTCAGCAACTACCTCTACGATCTGCCGCGCCTGCGCTATGGCCGGCTCAACGATGACGCCCTGGAGTTCGTCAAGGCGGAGGGCGGTAAACGCCGTCGCCTGGGCGTGTCACGCGGCTGACACCGACGCGGCCCGCCCTCGTTCAACGCCCGCCTTTCGGCGGGCGTTTTCGTTCGCGGGCGCTGTCATTTAGTTGTCACGGTAATTGTCGCCGGAAAAATTCATAATCGGGCTCCCCATTAGAACCGCCAACATCGGAGCCCTCCATGAGCAAAGCCGCGACATCCGCTTCGGATTTGCCGGGACGCCTCGCCGGCGCCGCCTGCGATCAGGACGAAACCGTACTTTCCGTGCTTGAAGGTCAGACCAGCCTGACCCCGGCCCAGGTGCACCAGGTGCGCGTGGCCGTGAAGCGGCTGCGGGCGATCTGGCGGGTGATGGCCGGTGTGGTCGACAAGAAGACCGCGCGCCGGCAGGACAAAGCCCTGCGCATGGCGGCACGGGCCCTGGCCGGCGCCCGCGATACGCAGGTGATGGGCGAAACCCTGGAGAGTTTGCGCAAAGGCGCCCGCGACTACGAAAGCGAGGCCATCGACGCGGTGCGCGCCCAGGCCCTGGCGGCCGAGCAGGAACTGGCGTCGCCGGCGATGCCGGAAGGTCTGGAAGGCGTGTTCCGCGCCGACCTCTACCTGTGGCGCAACCTGAACATCGAAGCGGATAATGCGGAGCTGATCAAGAAAGGCTTCGGCCGGCTCTATGCCGACGGCCGGCAGCAGGGGCTGGAAGCGGTGGTGGAGAACCAGCCGGAGCTTTGGCACCGGTTCCGCAAGCGGGTTAAGTATCAGCTCTATCAGCTGGAACCGCTGGAAAGCAGCCTGGACGACTCCGCCCTTTCACTGAAGGAGTTCCGCAAGCTGGGCAAGTTGCTCGGCGAGCTGCACGATCTGCATGTGCTTGACGAGCATCTGCGCAAGCGCAAAAAAGACAGCGAGGATAAAGAACCCTTCGTGATCGTGCGCCAGCTGATCGCCCGCCTGGAGGCGGACCGGGTGGCGGAGTGCCGCAAGCGCACCCGCCGCTGCTACAGCCTCAAGCCCAAGGCGTTCCGCAAAGCCCTGGCCGGCGCGGCCGGCGCCGCCTGAGCGGGTTTCAGTCCCGCTCTTCGTCGCCGTCCTCGTCCTCGTCCTCTTCCGGTTCCAGGTTGGGCTCGAAGGCCCGTTTCGCATCCGGCAGGGCGACCGTGTCGCCCACCGCGATACCCTGGTGCGCGGTGAGCCGCTTGCCGGTTTCCGGATCGATCAACGCCACCACGTCGCCGTAGCTGGTGCCGTCGGTGTAGGCGTCCACCCGCACCCGCGCCACCAGGCCCTGGAAACGGGCCGACAGCACGCTGCCCTTGTGGGGCGTGGCGTCGATGTTCGGGTCCTTGGCGTAGTACTCGGCGACGCTCTGGTCGCCGGGCGAATCCCATTCAATGGCTCTCATTCAGTACGCTCCATGTGTGTGACGCTTCACCGGACAGAGTGCGCCGCGTCGCCGGCTTCGACAACACAGGGGCGCGCTGCAAACGCAAACTCCTGTAAAGAGCGCCGGTTCAGGCGACGGTATCCAACTCCGGGTAGTGGCGGAAGATGCCGCTCTCGTTGAACGGCTGGCGTCGATCCGACTGCAGATACGCCTGGATGCCCGGCCGTGCCGCGACCCGTTCAACCAGCGTCAGCGTTCTGGGAATGCGCGCCCTGTGCGTGTTCATGGTTCTCGGAAACGCGTACTGCAGACCGCGAATGACCTGAAACAGCGACAGGTCCGCGTAGCAGTGCTCGCCGCCGGCCAGATACTCCGGCCCGGCCGGGTTCAGTTCCAGAACCCGCTCGAAATAATCGAGAAAGCGTGGCAGCCGCTGTTGGTGGAAGGCAACCGCCCGGCGGCGCGCTTCCGCTTCCTGTTGGTGGTAATACAGCGACGGCCCGATCGGGTGATGAATGTCGTGGATCTCCGCCACCCAGTCACTCAGGGTCAGTTGCAGGCCGTGGATCCAGTAGCGCGCCGGCTCGTTGTCGGGCACCAGGGCCAGGGGCGGGCCGAGGAACTGGAGAATATTCGCCACATGCGAAATCACCAGATTGCCGGCTTTCAGAAAGGGCGGCGCGAACGGCGGGCGCGGGGTGGCGTCACCGTTGAGGTAGCTGTCGATGGCGGGCAGGCCGAGACCGTCGCGGGCGTCGCCCAGCCCCACATCGAGATAGGGCGCGCCGGCATCTTCCAGGGCGAGTCGGACGAACTCGCCGCGTCCCTGGATGCCGGGCCAGTAGAAGAGTTCATAGCGCATGGTTTTCCTCCCAGCGCGGCCCGGATGGGCTCGTTGCTGGAACGGTAGTTCAAAGCGCGGGCGCTGACAAATCTATTCTCATTGCGGTTTTACGGTGTGATGCCGGGCTGGTCGCGCAGCAGGTCAACCAGCCAGTCGACGAACACTTTCACCTTCCCGGACAGGTGCCGGTTATGGGGATAGACCACGGACATCAGTGACGGGGCCGGCCGGTAGTCGGGGAGCACTTCCACCAGCTCGCCCCGGCGCAGGTGATCCGCCAGGCCGTGCAGCGGCGCCTGGACCAAACCGAGCCCGGCCAGCGCCGCCGCCATGTACGCCTCGGTGTTATCCGTGGTGATGCGGGCGGGCAGGGTGATCTCGCGCACCACGCCGTGCTCGAGGTATTCCCAGGGTAGGGACCGGCCGGTGCGACCGGCGTGGTAGTGGACCGCCTGGTGGCCGGCCAGGTCCGCGGGCACGGCCGGCGTACCGAAACGCCGCAGGTAGCCGGGCGCGGCGCAGCTGATCTCCTGCAGCTCGCCGACCCGGCGCGCCACCAGGCCGGAATCCGGCAACGGCCCTACCCGCAGGGCGCAATCCAGGCCCTCCTGAATCAGGTCCACGGGGCGGTCGCTGACGCCGATCTCCAGATTGAGCTCCGGGTACCGGTCGCAGAAGGCGGGCAGGGCGGGAATGATCAGCAGGCGCGCCGGTCGGCCGGGCAGGTTGACCCGCAGACGTCCGGACGGCCGCTGGCCCTGGGTGAGCATCGCCTCGGTGTCGGCCAGGGCTTCCAGCAGATGCAGGCAGCGCTCGTAGTAGGCGCCGCCGTCCACGGTGACCGCCACCCGCCGGGTGGTGCGGTTCAGAAGACGCACGCCCAGATGGGCTTCCAGCTGTTGTATCGCCGTGGTCACGGTGGCGCGGGGCATTTCCAGGGTCTCCGCCGCGCGGGTAAAACTGCCGGCTTCCACCACCCGGGTGAACACCTGCATGGCTTTGAAGCGGTCCATGGTGCGGTCTCGATTATTCAGATATCTGAATAGAGTTAACCATGGGAGGCGGTTTATCCGCCATTCCTGAATGGCACAGACTGGGCACCCGTCATCGACAGGAGTATCGGCAATGCAAGAACGACGTTTGGGCCGGGACGGCCCGCAAGTCTCCGCCCTGGGGCTGGGCTGCATGGGCATGAGTGATTTCTACGGTGGCCGCGACGACCGGGAGTCCATCGCCACGCTGCACGCGGCGCTGGATCAGGGTGTCACCCTGATCGATACCGCCGACATGTATGGTCCGTACACCAATGAGGAATTGGTGGGTAAAGCGATCGCCGGACGCCGTGACCGGGTTTTCCTGGCCACCAAGTTCGGCGTGGTCCGCGACAGCGATAACCCGCATTCCCGTGGCGTCGACGGCAGCCCTGATTATGTGCGGCGATCCGTGGAGGGCAGCCTCAAGCGCCTGGGCGTGGATCATATCGACCTTTATTACCAGCACCGCATTGATCCGGAGGTGCCGGTCGAGGACACCGTGGGCACCATGGCGAGGCTGGTGGAGGAAGGAAAGGTGCGCTACCTGGGGCTCAGCGAAGCGGCCCCGGACACCCTGCGGCGCGCCCACCAGGTCCATCCGATCACCGCGCTGCAGATGGAATATTCGCTCTGGACCCGGGACGCGGAGGCCTCAATGCTTCCCCTCTGTCGGGAGCTGGGCGTCGGCTTCGTTGCCTACAGCCCTTTGGGGCGAGGTTTTCTCAGCGGTGCGATCCGCTCCCCGGAGGATTTCGACAGTGACGATTTTCGCCGGCACAACCCCCGTTTCCAGGGCGCTAATTTTCAGCGCAACCTGGACCTGGTGGACCAGGTGACGGCGCTTGCCGAGGCCAAACAGGTGCTGCCCTCACAGCTGGCGCTGGCGTGGGTGCTGGCCCAGGGGGAGGACATCGTGCCGATCTTCGGCACCAAGCGGCGGCGCTATCTGCAGGAAAACCTGGGCGCCCTGGGCCTCGCCCTCAGCGAGGAGGATCAACAGGCCCTGGCGCGCATCTTCCCGATGGACGCCGCCGCCGGTGAACGCTACGGCGAAGCGGGCATGGCCACGCTGGGGCGTTGAACGCGGCGGCTAGCGCCGGGGCGTGGACACCACCGGCAGGGCCTCGCAGGGCTCGGCCCACTTCGCGTCGGCGGTGAACAGGGTGTCGGTGACCTGGTGCGGGTAGACCGCCGACACCGCGCTGGTCAGGCGCTCGCGCAGGGTGTCCAGTTGCGGCAGGCCGGTGAGCGGAAAATCCGCCGGCAGCACCACATGGATCATCACATACAGCTGGCGGCCCGGGCGCACCATGCGCACCTGACACTGGCGCACCGGCAGGTCGGCCAGAGCCGCGTCGATGGCGGCCAGCACCGGGCGGCGCAGCTCGCGGGGCGGTGCCCGGTTGAGCAGCTCCATGATCGCGCCCTTGGCCATGCGGATGGGCACGCTCAGGCAGAACAGCACCACCGCGATCACCAGCACCGAATCCACATAGGGCACGATGTCGTCGCGATCGAAGAAACGCGCCACCGGGATCATGCAGAAGGTGAGCAGCACACCGGAGGAGATCAGCGCATTCACCAGCCAGTTCTCGAAATCGGCGCGCATCAGCGGGCTGTCCACGTGCCGGCGGCTGCGGTGCAGCGCCCAGGCGGTCAGCGAGCAGGCCAGGGTGGCGAACACGGCGTAGCCGATGGCCGGGCCGGCGACGATTTCGCGGCCGCCGGCGAGCAGCGCCAGCACCGCGTCGACCAGCGCGAACAGCGCCACGCCGAGAATCAGCAGGCCCTTGCCGGCGTTCACCAGGGATTCGAAGTAGCCGTAGCCGAATGGGAATTTGCGGTCGTCGGGCTGGGCCGCCAGCACGCTGATGCGCACCGTCACCAGGGCGACCAGAAAGTAGATGAGATTGAACAGGCCATCCAGAAGGATGGCCTTGGACTGGGTCAGGGACGCGGCGGTGACCGCGGCGGCGCCCACGACCAGGGACATCACCACGGAAAGAATCAGTGCGCCGCGCTCGCTTTTCATGGCCCGCTCCGGTTGCCGTTAAAAAGCGCAGTCTAGCGCAAATCCCGGCGCGCGGAACGGCACCATGGTTACCGAGGGTTTCAACCCTGGTCGGAGAAATCCTTGTAGGCGTCCATGGCCTTGCGGGTCAGCACCGGGCCCGCCGCCCGGGTAACCAGACGGCGGGCGTTGGGGCTGGCGGCCAGCAGGATGCCGGCGGCCAGCGCACCGACCACCACCGTGCCGGTGTGCTCCCGGGTCCATTGCGCGGCGCGGTCGCCCACCAGGGGCCGGAGATTGTCCTCAATGCGCTCGTCCTGGCGCGAGAGCTCGCGGCTGTCCTTGCCGCTGGATCCGGATTTGTGAGTGGTACGTTGCACCACCATCACGAGCAGCACCGCCATGACCAGCAGGCCGAGGCCGGTGAACAGGGACGCCAGGGGCGCGCCCAGGGGCGGCGCCATGGCGAACCAGGCGGCGGCCGCCAGGCAAAGCAGGGCCGCGAAGCCGGTGAGCATGGCCAGCCAGACCAGCGCGTTAAGGCTGAACAGGCTGGACAGGGGGCCGCGTATATTCATCGATCAGCGGCTGATCAGTTTGCCGATCAGCAGGCCCACGCCGAACGCGCTGAGCACGCTGGTGAAGGGGCGCTCCTTGATGTGCGAACCCACTTGCTCGGCCTGGCCTTCGGCCTGACGGCGCACCTGGTCGAACTGATCGCGGGCGTGTTCCACGCCGGCCTGGGCGCGTTGCTGGGAGTTGCGTTTAAACGCTTCGGTAAGCGCGCCCAGATCGCGGCGCAGCTGGTCCATGTCCTTCTTGAGAGCTTCGGTTTCCGGCGATTGACTCATTACAACCTCCTGTTGCGATGAAGAATCCGTAAGTGGAATTCGAGCATAGAGGATGAACAGAGCCTCTGCCTACGGACACATGCAAAAGATTGATAAAGCGCCGGATAAAAGCTCAGAGGTTACGGATCACCTCGTCGGTGAATTCGGAGGTGGAGGCCTTGCCGCCCAGGTCCGGCGTGGTGACCTTGCCTTCGCCCACCACGAAGCGAATCGCCTTGCGCATCCGTTCCGCGTCTTCGTTGCGTTCCAGGTATTCCAGCATCATCGCCGCGCCCAGCATCAGGGCGGTGGGGTTGGCGATGTTCTGCCCGGCGATGTCCGGCGCGCTGCCGTGCACCGCTTCGAAGATGCCCTTATGCTCGCCCACGTTGGCGCCGGGCGCCAGGCCCAGGCCGCCGGTGAGGCCGGCGCACAGGTCGGAGAGGATGTCGCCGAACAGATTGGTGGTGACGATCACGTCGAAACGGTGCGGGTTCATCACCAGCTGCATGGCGCAGTTGTCGACGATCATCTCCTCGTGCTCGATGTCGTCGTACTCCTTGGCGATGGAGCGCGCCACGTCCAGGAACAGGCCGGAGGTGGACTTCATGATGTTGGCCTTGTGCACCACCGTCACTTTGCGGCGGTTGAGCCGGCGGGCCGCTTCATAGGCGAAGCGCATCAGCCGCTTGGACTCCTTGCGGGTGATCACGCTGCGCAGCTCGGCGCGCTCGCCGTCGTCGCTGACGGTCTGGCCTTCGCCGGAGTAAATCCCTTCGATGTTTTCGCGGATGGTGACGATGTCCACGTTGTCGTAGCGCGAGCGCACGCCGGGAATGGACAGCGCCGGGCGCAGATTGGCGAACAGATCGAAGTGCTTGCGCAGGGTCACGTTCACCGAGCTGAAGCCCTTGCCCACCGGTGTGGTGATCGGGCCTTTCAGCGCCACCGGGTTCTTTTCAATCAGGTCCAGGGTTTCCTGGGGCACCAGGTCCTTGCCCTTGTCCAGGGCGGTTTGCCCGGCGATCGCGTAGTCATAGGTGAGGCCGCAATCGAGCGCGTCGAGAACACGGATGGTGGCGCTCATGATATCCGGGCCGATGCCGTCGCCGGGGATGACTGTAACGCGTGTTGCCGCCATGGGAACTCCTGATTGCCGGTTTTCGGGACGCTATTCAAGCAAGCGTGCGGGGGCGCCGCAAGCGAGGGCCTCTTCACACTACTTGCATCCCGCCTGCTGGGTGCCATTTTGGCCTCCAGCTAGGCGGAGGGAGCGCCGTTTGGTCATTCCAAATAAGCGACCGACAACGACGCTGGGGCCAAAATGGCTCCAGCCCTTCGGGTTGTGGCTAAAAAGCCACCACTCCGCGTTGCTCGTCGTTCATTTGGAATGACCAAACTTCTCTCCTCGCGCCTTGATTGGTGGCTTTTTAGCCACAACAGGCGGGATGCAAGTAGTGTGAAGAGGCCCCAGTCTATACGAACAGGGCCGCTTCTGTGCAGGCGTGGCCCCAGGGATACAAGGACCGTGCCACGCTCAGTGGGTCGTCGGCGGGTGCCCGGCGAGCTGGCGCGCGGTGTCGAGAAACTGGCCCAGCACCACGCCCGGCGGGCCTTTGCCGCGCGCCAGCAGCAGCGGCAGGGTGGCCGGTGCCGGCCGCCCGTGAACCGTCAGGGGGCGCAGCAGTGCCCCATATTGATCGTCGGTGTCCGGGTCGCAGGGCACGATCGCCACGCCCAGGCCGGCCGCCACCAGACCGGCGGTGGTGGACAACTGGTGGGCCTGGTGGCTGACGCGGGGCCGGAAGTCCGCTTCCGCGCACAGCTGCGTGATGCGCGCCACGAAGCCGTCGGCCAGGCCCGCCGGCGGCAGGATAAAGGGCTCCGCGGCGAGCAGCTCCAGGGCCACGGTGCGCAGCGTCAGCAGCGGGTGCCGGGGCGGCAGTATCACGCACAGCGGCTCCTCGGTGAGCGCTTCCCAGGGCAGCGCCGCCGGGCTCTGCGCGGAGTGCACGAAGCCGATATCCAGCCGGCCCGCCTCCAGTTCGTGTAACTGGGCGTCGTCCGAGGCCTCGCGAATGTTCAGGGCGATACGCGGGAACAGCGCGCGGAAGGCGCTGAGAATGCGGGGCACCAGCGGCGGCAAGGGCGCCGCGGGCACACCGATGCGCAACTGGCCGTTGGCCGGCAGGCGCGTGCGCGGCGCGCGGCTGGCTTCCTGGCTGGCGAGCAACGCCCGGGCGCTGATCACCAGGGCGTCGCCGGCGCCGGTCAGGCTCACCGCCGTGGCGTTAACGATCAGCAGGGGCGCGCCCATGTCGCGCTCCAGTTCCCGCACGCTCTCCTTCAACAACATGGGATGGCGACCCAGGCGTTGGGCGGCGCGGGCGAAATCACCTTCCTCGGCGACGGTAAGAAAGTCCCTGAGGTCCTCGCTGCGGATCCGGTCCATAGCATTCACCGGCGGGTTGTTTTTTTACCACAATACCCCTGTTGGCGGCGGACGCCATAGTGTTGTCACCGTTCAGTGTTATAGCCGGTGCAAATGAGGTAACCAGGGGTAACGTTCGCGCCCATGGAATGGCATGCTAATAGACCTTTCCATCCGCTGGGGAAACGAACGCATGTGGTTATACGTACTGGCGATCAGTGGCGGCGCTGCGCTGGGCGCCAATGCCCGCTGGCTGCTGGGGCTGTGGCTGAACGCCTTGTTTCCGGCGCTGCCGCTGGGCACGCTGGCGGCCAACCTGCTGGGCGGCTGGCTGATCGGCCTGGCGTTGGGGGTGTTCGCCTGGCTGCCGGCGCTGGCGCCGGAGTGGCGGCTGTTCCTGGTGACCGGGTTTCTCGGCGCGCTGACCACGTTCTCCACCTTTTCCGCGGAGATGTTCGAGCATCTGCAAAGCGGCCGCTGGGCGGTGGCGCTGGCCGGCATCGCCGTGCACGTGGCCGGCTCCCTGGCGATGACCGGCCTGGGCTTCGCCATGGTGGCGCTGGTGCGCGACCGGCTGTAGCGCCTGTTAGGCCTAGAGGCGCACCGCGTGCGGCGTCTCGCCGCGCAGTTTGATCACGTCCGCCCGCGGCGGCGCGCCGAACAGACGGCTGTATTCGCGGCTGAAATGGGACGGACTTTCATACCCCACCCGGAAGCTGGCGGTGGCCGCTTCCAGCCCCTCACTCAGCATCAGGCGCCGGGCTTCGTGCAGGCGCAGCTTCTTCTGGAATTGCAGCGGCGACATGCGCGTCACCTGCTTGAAACTGTGGAACAGGGACGACTCGCTCATGTTCGCCTGTTCCGCCAGCTCGCGGATGCGCAGCGGCTCGGTGAAGCGGTCCTTGAGCACGGCGATCACTTTGGAAATACGGTGCGCCTGGCTGTCCGCCGACGCGAAGCGGCGCATTCTCGGTCCGGTCTCGCCGATCAACGCCCGATAAATAATCTCGCGGCGCGCCAGCGGCGCCAGGATGCGCGCGTCCGCCGGGCTGTCCAGCAGTGACACCAGGCGGGTGACCGCCTCCACCATGCCTTTTTCCGCCTGGGTGCGGCACAGGCCGCAGGAGATATCGGGGCACTCTTCTTCCGGTTCGCTGAGATCGTCGCCCAACTCGATGATCAGATCGGTGACTTCCTGAGGGTCCACCGACAGCTTGACGCCCAGATAGGGTTTGTCCGGGCTCGCCTGGGTGACCTGGCCGAGCACCGGCAAATGCACCGACGACACCAGACAACTCAACGGGCCGTAGACGATTTCCTTGTCGCCCAGCCAGACGGTCTTGCCGCCCTGCGCGATCAGGCACAGGGAAGGCTCGTACACCGACGACACACAGGTGGTGGGGGTGTCCGAGCGAATCAGTTCCAGGCCTTCGATGGGGGTGGGCTGCAGGCCGTCCAGCGGTGCCCAGGGCAGAATCTTGCGAGACAGAATCTCGCCGAGAAGTCGCAGTTCCTCGGCGGCTTCGTTTTCCGTGCTCACGGTGGAAGTGCTTGCCTTCACGTCGTAACCCTCCCGAATTGGCTTGCGGCTCAGTATACGCCCGGCGACGATGGCGTGAAGCGACTCCGTACACGGCCTGCAGTTTTGGGCAAGCACCCTGCAGGATCGCGCAACCCGTGGAAGGAATACGCAGATAACAGTTTCGTGAACCTTTCCCTGCTTAACAGAATCGGGCAAGCACGCGGCAGGAATACGCTACCGCCGTCCGATGCCCTCTCCCTAAAGTGGCGCTTCATCGTCGCCATAGACGAAAGCATTCATTTTTTTATTTGACCTAAGGAGCCTCTGGGCAACTCCCTTGCGTGCTCTGGCTTTCAGGCGAGTCCGCCGTCAAGGCGCGATTTTGAAGTCGTGCTGACGGCCCGACGAAAAAGCGCAACGCTGAGGGCGGGCTCGCCTGAAAGCCCCGAAGGGCGCGTCCTGAAGCGAGCATCTGCTGCGTTGTGCTTCTTGCCAAGGGCTGCGGCCATTGGCGGCGAACCACGCCTTGCATCTGCTCGCTTCAGGACGCGCAGAGCACGCAAGGGAGTTGCCCAGAGGCTCCCGACTTGAGGAATTACCGTCCTGTCGAGTTCGGGTCGACCCGTTCGATTAGTGCCGAGGCCAGGCCGCGAGGCGGGCCGTTACTACATGTGGAGAGAAACGACATGGATATTTTTAACGGTGAGTCCGCCAGCGACGCGGGCTTGTTCTGGGGGCTGACGCCCCTGCTGTTGGCCATGGTGTTCCTGGCGGGCTGCGACGCGCGCAGCGAAGCGCAGCACGCCGGCGAACCGCCGGAGGTGGACGTGGCGCGCGTACTCGCCGAGCCGGTCACGCTGCGAGAAACCTTCACCGGGCGCGTGGAAGCGCCGGAGACCGTGGCGCTGCGCCCCCGGGTCAGCGGTTACATCGACCGGGTGGCGTTCGAGGAAGGCGAGCTGGTGAAAGCCGGTGACCTGTTGTTCCAGATCGACCCGCGTCCGTATGAGGCCCGTGCCCGGGCGGCGCGCGCCGAGCTGGAGCAGGCGCGCAGCCGGCTGCAACTGGCCGAAGGCGAGGCCGGCCGCGCCCAGCGGCTGCTGGAGAGCCGCGCCATTTCCCAGGAGGAATACGACCAGCGCCGCGCCGCCCTGCTTAACGCCCGCGCCAGTGTGCAGCAGGCCCAGGCGGCGCTGCAGAGCGCCGAACTGAACCTGCAATACACCCGCGTCACCGCGCCGGTGGACGGCCGCGCCGGCCGCGCCCTGGTCACCAAGGGCAACCTGGCCAGCGCCGACCAGACGCTGCTGACCACGCTGGTGTCGGTGGATCCGCTGTACGTGTATTTCGACAGCAACGAGGACAGCGCCGTGCGGAGCGGCCAGTCGCTTGAGCCGGGAAAGACCGAGCCGGTACGCATCGGCCTGGTGGGCGAGGACGGCTTCCCGCACCAGGGGGCGCTGGACTTTATCGACAACCGGCTCAACCCGAACACCGGCACCCTGCAATACCGCGCCGTGCTGGAGAACCCGGATGGCGCTTTTAAACCCGGCCAGTTCGCGCGCGTGGAAATGCCGGTGGCGGAACTGGACCGCGCCCTGCTGGTGAACCGCAAAGCGGTGCTCACTGACCAGGACCGTCGCTACGTCTATGTGATCGACGGCGACAACACGGTGGGCCGCCGTCAGGTGGTCACCGGCCGCCAGGTGGGCCAGCTGCTGGTGATCGAATCGGGCCTGGAAAGCGGCGACCGGGTGATCGTCAACGGCCTGCAAAAAATATTCGGATCGGGCATGCAAGTGGCGCCCCGCGACGTCGCCATGCGCGACGCGCCGGCCGTCGACGGCAAGGCCGTTGCCGCGTCGCAGCCCTAAAGCCTTACCACCCTAAAACCTTAATTCTCGGGGAACGACTGCATCCGGCGGGCCGGCGGCCCGTCGCATGGGAGCTATTGCGATGAATTTTTCACGCTTTTTCGTGGACCGACCGATCTTCGCGGCGGTGGTGTCCATCATTATCTTCGCGGTCGGGTTGATCTCGATTCCCAACCTGCCCGTGAGTGAGTACCCGGAAGTGGTGCCGCCCTCGGTGGTGGTGCGCACGGTGTATCCCGGCGCCAACCCCAAGGAAATCGCCGAAACCGTGGCCACGCCGTTGGAGGAATCCATCAACGGCGTGGAAGACATGATGTACTTCAAATCCGTGGCCGGCTCCGACGGCGTGCTGCAGATGACCATTACCTTCCGCCCCGGCACCGACGCGGAAGACGCCACGGTGCGCGTGCAGAACCGGGTCAGCCAGGCGCTGGCGCGGCTGCCGGAAGCGGTGCGCCGCCAGGGCGTGACCACCCAGAAACAGTCGCCCACCTTTTTGATGGTGGTGCACCTGACCTCACCGGACGGCCGTTACGACACCCTCTATCTGCGCAACTACGCCCGGCTGCATGTGAAAGACCGGCTGGCGCGGGTTCAGGGTGTGGGCGACGCCCAGGTGTTCGGCGGCGGCGACTACGCCATGCGCGCCTGGCTGGACCCGGCCAAGGTGGCCTCGCGCGGGCTCACCGCCAGCGATGTGGTCGGTGCCATGCGCGAACAGAACGTGCAGGTGTCCGCCGGCCAGTTGGGGGCCGAACCGATGCCCGACAGTGATTTCCTGACGTTGATCAACGCCCGTGGCCGTCTGCGCACCGTGCAGGAGTTCGGCGACATCGTGCTCAAGAGCGGCGACGACGGCGAAATCGTGCGGCTTTCCGACGTGGCGCGCCTGGAGCTGGGCGCCGGCGACTACACCCTGCGCGCGCAGTTGGACGGCAAGGACGCGGTGGCCATCGGTATCTTCCAGGCCCCCGGCGCCAACGCGCTGGAAATCCGCGAGCAGGTGATCGGCATCATGGATGAGCTGGAACCGCGTTTCCCGGAAGGAGTGGAGTACGAAGCGGTCTATGACACCACCATCTTCGTCAGCGATTCCATCAAGTCGGTGATCAAGACGTTGCTGGAAGCGGTGCTGCTGGTGGTGCTGGTGGTGACGCTGTTCCTGCAGACCTGGCGCGCCTCGATCATCCCGTTGCTTGCGGTGCCGGTGTCCGTGGTGGGCACCTTCGGCGCGCTCTATCTGCTCGGCTACTCGATCAATACCCTGACGCTGTTCGGCCTGGTGCTGGCCATCGGCATCGTGGTGGACGACGCCATCGTGGTGGTGGAGAACGTGGAGCGGAACATCGAAGAGGGGCTGACGCCGCTCGCCGCCGCCCACCAGGCCATGAAGGAAGTGTCCGGCCCGATCGTCGCCATCGGCCTGGTGCTGTGCGCGGTGTTCGTGCCGATGGCGTTTCTCGACGGCGTTACCGGGCAGTTCTACCGGCAGTTCGCGGTAACCATCGCCATCTCCACGGTGATCTCCACCATCAACTCGCTGACCCTGTCGCCGGCGCTGGCGGCCATGCTGCTCAAGCCCCACGACGCGCCCAAGGACCGTCTCACCCGGGTGATCGACGCGCTGTTCGGCTGGCTGTTCCGGCCGTTCAACCGCTTCTTCAATAAAAGCTCCAACAAGTACCAGGGCGCGGTGTCCCAGGCGTTGGGCAAACGCGGTGCGGTGTTCCTGGTGTATATCCTGCTGCTCACCGGCACCGGCGCCATGTTCCAGGTGGTGCCGCCGGGCTTTATCCCGATCCAGGACAAACTCTACCTGATGGCCGGGGTGAAGCTGCCGGAGGGCGCGTCCTTGCAGCGCACCGACGAACTGCTCAACGACGTGGTGGACATCGCCATGAACACCGAAGGCGTGGAGCACGCCATCGCGTTCCCCGGTTTGAACGCGCTGCAGTTCACCAATACTTCCAACACCGGCGTGGTGTTCTTCCCGCTCAAGCCGTTTGATCAGCGCGAGCGCAGCGCCTCCGAGATCAACGCGGAGATCAACCAGAAGATCAGCGCCTTGAAAGAAGGCCTGGCGTTTTCCTTTATGCCGCCGCCGATCCTTGGCCTGGGCAACGGCTCCGGATATCAGTTGTTTATCGAGGACCGGGGCAATCTGGGCTACGGCGCGCTGCAGGACGCGGTCAACAATTTCCAGGGCGCGGTGGCGCAGACGCCGGGCATGGGCTTCCCGATCAGCAGCTACCAGGCCAACGTGCCGCAGCTCGACGCGGAAGTGGACCGGCTGAAAGCCAAGGCCCAGGGCGTGTCGGTGACGGAACTGTTCGACACCCTGCAGACCTATCTGGGCTCCACCTACGTCAACGACTTCAACCGCTTCGGGCGCACCTGGCAGGTGATGGCCCAGGCCGACGCGCCGTTCCGGGAAAACGTGGAAGACATCGCCCGGCTGCGCACCCGCAACGACCGTGGCGAAATGGTGCCGATCGGTTCCATGGTCACGCTCACCGAGACCTTCGGGCCCGATCCGGTGCTGCGCTACAACGGCTACCCGGCGGCGGACCTGGCCGGCGAAACCGACCCCACGGTGTTGTCCTCCGCCCAGGCCATGGCCGGCCTCACCGCCCTCGGCGAGGAAGTGCTGCCGCCGGGCATGGACTTTGAATGGACCGACCTGAGCTACCAGCAGGCCACCCAGGGCAACGCCGCGCTGGTGGTGTTCCCGCTCTCCATTCTGCTGGTGTTCCTGGTGCTGGCGGCGCTGTACGAAAGCTGGACCCTGCCGCTGGCGGTGATCCTGATCGTGCCCATGTGCATGCTCTCGGCGCTGATCGGCGTGTGGTTCGCCGGCGGCGACAACAACATCTTCGTGCAGGTGGGCCTGGTGGTGCTGATCGGGCTGGCGTGCAAGAACGCCATTCTGATCGTCGAGTTCGCCCGCGAGCTGGAGCTGCAGGGCAAGGGCACCGTGGAAGCGGCGCTGGAAGCCTGCCGCCTGCGGTTGCGCCCGATCATCATGACCTCGATCACCTTCACCGCCGCCGTGGTGCCGCTGGTGCTGGGCAGTGGCGCTGGCGCCGAAGTGCGCCAGGCGCTGGGCACCGCGGTGTTCGCCGGCATGATCGGCGTCACCCTGTTCGGCCTGTTCCTGACCCCGGTGTTCTACGTCGCCCTGCGCAAGCTGGCCGGCGGCGGCCGGCCGGTGAGCCATCACGGTTCAACCATGGACGGCGAAGCGCACGGCCAGACTTCTGGAGACAATCATGCATAAATCCATTGTCCTGCTGACGGCCTTGGCGTGGCTTTCCGGCTGCGCCGTGGGGCCGGACTATCAACCGGTGGAACCGGACGCGCCGGAGCGCTTCCTGGAGGCACCGCAGGCGTCAGCCGGCAGCGCCGACGAACAACGCTTCTGGGCCGGCTTCGACGACCCGATGCTGGCGGGGTTGATCCGCCAGACCCTGGACGCCAACCGCGAACTGCGCGCGGCGCTGGCCCGCTACCAGCGCGCCGAAGCGCTGCTGCGCGGCAGCCGTGCCGAGCAACTGCCCGACGTGGGCGTTTCCGCGTCCGCCGCCGAACAGCACCTGGCGGATGTGGAGCGCACGCCGCCGGGCGCCGGTGACGATCGCGTCGAGCTGTATCAGGCGGCCGCCGGTCTGAGTTGGGAGCTGGATCTGTTCGGCCGTCTACGCCGCGCCAGCGAAGCGCAGCGGGCCGAGCTGGGCGCCGCCGGCGCCGACCTGGCCGCGCTGCAGGTGGCGCTGGTCGGTCAGCTGGCCACCAGCTACTTCGAGCTGCGCGGCCTGCAACAGCAACTGCTGGTGGCGCGCAGCAACGTGGACAACCAGCGCCAGTCCCTGGAGATCGTGCGCTCGCGGGTGGGGGCAGGGCGCGGCACCGCCTTCGACGAAGTCCGCGCGATATCCCAGTTGGAGGCTACCCGCGCGGTGATCCCCGATCTGCAGGCGGCGGTGCGCGCGCGCATGTTCCGCATCGCCGTGCTCACCGGGCAGAACCCGGGCGCGCTGGTGGACGAGCTGGCGCCGCCGGCGCCGCTGCCGGAAAGCCTGCCGGTGATCCCGGTGGGCAGCCCCGGCGAGGTGCTGCGCCGCCGGCCGGACATCCGCGCCGCGGAACGGCGCCTGGCCGCCGCCAGCGCCCGCATCGGCGTGGCCACCGCCGACCTGTTCCCGAGCTTCAGCCTGGACGCGCTGATCGGCTCCGTGGCCAGCGACAGCGGCGACCTGTTCAGCGCCGGTGCCGAATCGCGCCGGGTGGCGCTGGGCGTGGACTGGACCTTCCTGGACTTCGGCCGGGTGCGCAGCCGCATCGACGCCGCCGACGCGGACAGCCAGGCGGCCCTGGCCAACTATGAGCAGACCGTGTTGCTGGCGCTGGAAGAAACCGAAACCCAGCTGGTGCGCTACGCCCGAAGCCGCGAACGCAGCGAACGCCTGGGCGCCGCCACCGACGCCGCCGGCGAAGCCGCCGAGCTTGCCCGCACCCGTTACCGGCAGGGCTTTATCGGCTTCTTCGAAGTGCTCGCCGCCGAGCAGGAGTTGATCGACACCCGCGACGCGCTGATTGAAAGCCGCACCGCCGAGACCCTGGCCATGGTCAACATCTACCGCGCCCTGGCCGGCGCCCCCGGCGACGCCACACCCATCGCCTCGGCAAACGATTAACCGAAAACGACGCGCTGATTCGTTTTCTTACCCCAGGGGCCAGGACGGCCCCTTTTTTTAAGACCTTGTGAGAAGGTGCTCTTTGGGAGCGGGTGCTGGAGGAGCGGGCCTTGTGGGAGCGGGCCCCGCCCGCGAAAGGGTGGCTTACAGCCACCCGGCAGGATCCCAGAGACCGGTTTTGTAGCGGAGCCTGTTCTAATGTTCTCGAAGGTTATCCAACATCCGATTACCAATCTCGATAAAAATATTCTGGTCTTTCTTATTAATGCCTTTGAGAAGTGTTTTCTTCACTTCGTCTTCCGCGTCCTGGATACGCGCCATCAGCCCCCGCCCCTTCTCATTAAGCGACAGAAGCTGGGCCCGACGGTCCCCCGGGTCCGGCGTCCGCGTAATCAGCGCCATGCCCTCCAGCTCCTTGATCACCCGGGTGATCTGCGCCTTGTCGCGGCCGGTAACACTGGCGATCTGCTGGGCGGTGCAATCGGGGTGGCGGCGAATCATTTGCAGCAGGCGTATGTGCATACCGTTCAGCGGCAGATCGTAATCGCGCACCGCGCGCTTGGAACTGACTTTGAATTGAAACGCCAGTTGCCAGAGCACCTGGCGGATATCGGAATCGTCATTCATATGGTTGACAACATCAACTAGTTAAATTATGGTTGATATTGTCCACTAGTTAGGCGGGCGCCGCAAGCGCCACCACCATGAGGTAACCCATGCCCAGACCGGCCCCCCGTATTCTGGAAGTGCTGCGCACCGAGAGTGTCACCCCGAACATGAAACGGGTGGTGCTCGGCGGCGGCGATCTCAGCGACTTCCCGAAGAACCACGAAAGCGCCAACTTCAAACTGCTGATTCCCCGCCCGGGGCAGATGGCGATCCCGCTGCCGCCGTTCGGCGACGCGCCGCCGGAAGAACGACCCATCGTGCGCACCTACACCCTGCGCCACTTCGACCACCAACGCGGCGAAGTGGTGGTGGATTTTATGATGCACGCTGACCACGGCCCCGCCTCCGGCTGGGCCGCCGCCGCCCGACCCGGTGACCGCGTCGGCTTCGCCGGGCCCGGCGCGCCCAAGTTCGCGGACTTCGACGCGGACTGGTTCCTGTTCGCCGGCGACATGTCCGCGCTGCCCGCCATCGTCGCCAACATCGAACGCCTGCCCGCCAACGCCCGCGGCTACGCGGTGCTGGATATCCTCGACGACGCGGACCGGCAGGCCCTGCCGTTCCCGCCCGGCATGGAAGTGATCTGGCGGGTGAACCCCCACCCGGAACAGCCCGCCATGGGCTGGGTGGATACCATCGTCGGGCTACCCTGGCTGGACGGATCGCCGTCGGTCTGGGTGGCCGGCGAAAGCGGCGCCGTCCGCGCCGTGCGGCGCTACCTCACCCAGGAACGCCGGATCGAACGCGGCCGCCTCTACGCCAGCGGCTACTGGCAGATCGGCCTCACCGAGGACCGCCACCAGCTAGAAAAACGCAAAGAAAAGGGATGATCTCGCAGAATTGATGCGTGATGCGCATCACGGTATATTGAGCAACGCTTACGTGCTTGATTACGAGGATTATCACTGATGACGATGCACAATCCCCCGCATCCCGGTGAGTTCATTAAAGAGGTCTATCTGGAGCCGTTCGGCGTCAGCGCCCGGCAGTTGGCCGTGAAACTGGCGGTGTCGCCGTCCACCTTGTCCCGGGTATTGAAAGGCACCAGCGGCATCAGCCCCGAGATGGCGTTGCGGTTGTCGAAAGCCCTGGGAAGAACCCCCGAAAGCTGGCTGGCGCTGCAGCATGCGTACGATCTTTGGGAAGCCCGGAAGTCGATAGATCTCAACGCCGTTGAGCCGGTGGATTTCGATGCGGCCTGAAAGGCCGCGATTCGCTAGTCGCAGCACTTCTTGAACTTGCGGCCGCTGCCGCAGGGGCAGGGGTCGTTGCGGCCGGGCTTGAACGGCGTGACAGTGTGTTCGCCGTCCAGATAGAACCAGTGGCCGTTCTCGCGCACAAAGCGGGAGCGTTCCTCCAGCACCGCGAAGCCGTCACCGTCCCGGTGGGTGGCGCGGAAGTGCACCTGCCCCTTGTCGCCGTCCTGCCCGGCGTCGACGATCTCCAGCCCCAACCATTGATCGCCGCCTTCCAGCGTCAGCGCCGCGGGCCGGGTATCCGGGTGCCAGCTGGCGCGCACATAGTCCGCGTCGTCGCGCACGAAGGCGCTGTAGCGCGAGCGCATCAAGGCTTCCGGTGAGGACGCCGGCTCGCCGTGATGCAGCAGCCGACAACACTGGGGGTAGTCCAGGCCGGAACCGCAGGGGCAGGGGACGGGCTCGCTCATTTGGGGCGGTACATCTGGAAGAAAGTATCCGGGCTGATGCCGAAGTAATCCGCCGGGCCGCCGCCGCGCAGAATCGGTTCAGCGTCGGCGGTCTGGTAGACGCCGTCCTTGAGCAGATGGCGGGCGATGTGCACGCCCACCACCTCGCCGAACACCATCCAGGTGTCGGTCTCGGTGCCGTCGGCGCCGGTAAGCCGCAGAATCTGGCTGACCCGGCACTCGAACGACACCGGCGTCTCCTTCACCCGGGGCACGCCGATCACCCGTGACGGCTCCGGCGTCAGCCCCGCCAGCTGGAACTCGTCCACCTCCGGGCCCACCGCCGCGCAGCTCTGGTTCATCGCCTCCGCCAGCGGGCGGGTGGCCAGGTTCCAGCCGAACTCCCCGGTCTCCTCGATGTTCCGCACGCTGTCCTTGTAGCCGATGCTGGCGAAGCCCACCAGCGGCGGCTTGTAGTTGAAGGCGTTGAAGAAACTGTACGGCGCCAGGTTCAGCACCCCATCGCGGCTACGCGAAGAAATCCAGCCGATCGGTCGGGGCGCCACCAAAGCGTTAAACGGATCATGGGCCAGCCCATGGCCAGCGGAGGGTTCGTAGAAATGAATGTCAGTAGTCATTGAGCAATGCTACTTGGGCCGGGCTATAACCGACAAGCGCGGGCCAGGCCCACGCTTGAAGCTATCAACTGTCAATTATCAACTATCAACTCAAACCGCCACCTTCGCCGGCGCATCCCCGTGCTTGATCCCGTACTTCTCAATCAGCTTCTCGCGCTTGGCCGGATCGAAGTTGATGTTGCGGGCATCGTAGCCGGCGTGCTCCAGCAGACGCTTGTCCATCACCTTGTACCAGATCGGCGGGAAGTAGCTGATAAAGAACATGCCGAAGTAGCCGTTGGGCAGCTCGGGCAGGTTCTCGAAGTGGCGCAGGCTCTGGTAGCGACGGGTCGGGTGCGCGTGGTGGTCGGAGTGGCGCTGCAGGTGGAAGGTCGCCCAGTTGGAGAACATGTGGTTGCTGTTCCAGCTGTGGTGCGGCTGGGTGCGCTCGTAGCGGCCGTTGGCCTTCTTGTGGCGCAGCAGGCCGTAGTGCTCGATGTAGTTGGCGGAGGTCAGCTGGAAGGCGCCCCAGAAGGCGGTGCCCAGAATGTAGGGCAGCAGACCGATGCCGAAGATGGCGAGCACGGTGCCCCAGGCGACGAGGGTGATGATCGCCGGCTGGATGATCTCGTTCTCCAGGGACCAGACCGATTTGCCCTGGGCGTTCAGGCGGTCCTTCTCCAGGCGCCAGGCGCGCTTGGCGGCGCCGGGCAGCTCGCGCAGCGCGAACTTCCAGATGCTCTCGCCCATGCGCGAGGAGGCCGGATCTTCCGGGGTGGCCACGTCTTTGTGGTGGCCCTTGTTGTGCTCGATAAAGAAGTGGCCGTAGGCGCAGGGCGCCAGCACGAACTTGGCCAGCCAGCGCTCGCCCTTGCCCTTCTTGTGGCCCAGCTCATGGCCCAGGTTGATGCCCACGCCGCAGGTGCCGCCGATCAGGTAGATCATCGCCAGCACGCCGTGCCAGGGCAGGCTCTGGGTGCCCACGAACCAGGCGCCGTAGAACCAGGCGCCCCAGATCAGCGGCACCAGGGCGTACAGAATCCAGCGGTAGTAGGGGTCGTTTTCCAGCTGCGGCACCACCTCTTCCGGCGGGTTGCTGGTGTCCTCGCCGATCAGCATGTCCAGCACCGGCACGGTCAGGTAGTAGAACGCCAGCGGCAGCCACAGCATCAGCGCGTTGTTGCCGGTGGCGAAATAGAGCGCCGGGCCCACGAACACGATGGCCGGCACGAACAGCGACGAAAACCACAGATGCCGTTTGCGGTCGCGGTAGATCACACCGGACGGTCCGGTGAATACACCTGCCTTGCTCATAAACCTCACCTCTTTGTTATGTAATGGTTCCATCCTCCGCCTGTCCGGGGCCCACCGGCACCGCTTAGAGTGGCAATAAATCGTCATAAAGTGACAAGGCGGCTGACATTCACTACCTTGGAGGGAAGGCTTCCAGGGAGCGGCACCCATGACCGTGCAGATCACAAACCGGCTGCGCCCCGCGATTCACCCCACCTATCCGCGCCTTTTGTGCGCGTATTTGCATGAGCGGGGCTTCGATAACGCGGTGATATTCCAGGACACCCGCCTGCAATGGGAGCAATTGCTGGGCGATCACCGCTATCTGAGCCTGGAGCAGATGTCGCGCCTGATCCGCCGCGCCATCGACCTCACCGGCCAGCCCTGGATCGGCCTGGAAACCGCCGGCGTCACCTCGGTGTCCGCCCACGGGCCGCTGGGCTACGCGGTGGTGTCCGCGCCGGACCTGCGCGAAGTGCTGCGGGTGGTGTCCCGCTACGTGGGGGTAAGGTTCCAGCTGGTGGGAGTGCGCTTCGAGGAATTCGACGACCACGCCGTGCTGACGCTGGACGAGCAGGTGGACCTGGCCGAGATTCGTGAGTTCGTCACCGGCTCGATCCTGGCCACCTACTTTCAACTGGTGGACACGGTGACCTCGCGGCGGCTGCGCGACGTGGCCGTCACCCTGCCGCTGGACGAGCCCGCCTGGGCGTCGGTCTACGAAGAGTATCTGGGTTGCCCGGTAACCTTCGGCACCGGCCAGCTCACCATCACGCTGCCCGCCGCGCTGCTCGACACCCCCTGCCTGACCGCCGACCCCACCACGCACCGCGCGGCGTTGCGGGATTGTGAACACCAACTACGGCAGATCCAGAGCGGCGGCCCGCTCAGCCAGCGCATCGGCGTGATGCTGCTCGACCGCGACGGCGACTACCCGACCCTGGACGACACCGCCGAAGAATTCGCCATGTCCCGCCGCACCCTGATCCGCAAGCTCAAAGCCGAAGGCACCAGCTTCCAGGAACTGCTCGACGACGTGCGCCGCGAACTGGCCGCCTGGTACCTGCTGGAAACCAGCCTGCCGGTGGAGCGCATCGCCGAAAAGCTCGGCTACCAGGACCCCTCCAACTTCAGCCGCACCTTCCAGCGCTGGTTCGGCACCACGCCGCTGCGCATGCGCCGCGCGCCCTGAGTTACGGCGCCAGCGCCAGCAACCGCCGCTCCAGCCCGAACACATGCTCGTCCTCAGCGCCCAGCTCGCGCAGCGCCTCGGCCAGATGCAGCAGATAATCCCGGTTCGCCCCGCTGGGCCCGTGGCTGCCATGAATATGCCGCGCGATCTCGTCGTCCGGTGCCGGCCCCAAAAAGGCCGCGTTATCCTCGGTGGCGATATACACCAGACCCTCTTCACGGCCGCCGTCGGCGAACGTCATCGGCGTCGCGAACCGCAAATAGCCGTTCTTCTCCCGCACATCCAGATGCTCGAACACCGACGGCGCCACCCGGTACGCCATGCCCGCGCACACCGTGCCCGGGCTTTCCACCAGCGTCAGCACCCGGCCAGGCCGCTCCGGCGTGCCGCGATGATCGTGGGAGCCCTGCCAGAACCGCCGCGCCCAGCCCTCGATGCTGGCGGGCCGGCGCTCCAGAAACGGAAAGTCCGCCTTGAAGATCAGCGAGCCGTAGCCGAACAGCCAGACGCTGTCGCGGCCATTGAAGTCATGGCGGGTTTTATTGAGTTCGGAAGTGTCGAGAGTCATAACGGAAGGAAGATACAGGATGCAGGATACAGGATGAAGCGCGCGCACGGCCGTGCGGCGGGGCAGGCCTTTACCCGCGCCTGTATCCTTCATCCTGTATCCTGATTCCATAACGGATAGCTACAATTCCCGCATCACCGAATTGCCGAAGGACACCCCATGAAAGACGTACGCCAGGAATACCACGCCCCCGGCCTCACCGAAGCGGACCTGCTGGCGGACCCGGTGGAACAAGCCCGCCGCTGGGTCGACGACGCCATCAACGCCGAGCTGCCCCTGGCCAACGCCATGACCCTGGCCACCGTCTCCGCCGACGGCCGCCCCTCCAGCCGCGTGGTGCTGCTCAAAGGCATCGAAGACGGCGGCTTCGTCTTCTTCACCCACTACGACAGCCGCAAAGGCGACGACATCGCCGCCAACCCCAACGTCTCCTTCGTCATGTTCTGGGGCCCCTTCGACCGCCAACTGATCGTCAACGGCCGCGCCGAGAAAATCCCCGCCCAGCAATCCCGCGACTACTTCGCCAGCCGCCCCCGGGGCAGCCAGCTCAGCGCCGCCGTCTCCCATCAGAGCCGGCCCGCCAGCCGGGAGCAGTTGGAAGCGGATATGGCCGAGCTGGCCGAGCAATATCCGGACGGTGAGAGCATCCCCATGCCGGAGACCTGGGGTGGTTATCGCATCGTTCCTGAAGAGATTCAGTTCTGGCATGGGCGGCCTAGTCGGTTGCATGACCGGTTCCGCTATATCTTGGAGAAAGGTAACTGGCGACGGGAGCGCTTGGCTCCCTGAGACACCTAACTCCTCGGCCAGATCCCAAGGGACTGCGGGCGCTGGCAGAACCCTCTCCGCCGTTCTCACCAAATCCTTATTGGTGGTGAGCCAGATCAAAAAGGTCGAAACTTCTGGCTCCGATATTTCAGCGGAGATGCTGCTTGTGGAACCGAATAAAATAGCGAATCAGTACTAATAGGTCTTCTAGGTCCGCGGGCTGTAGTGGCGCACTCGAAAGGCATCGCGAAACTGATCACGGAGTCTTGGTCGCATGTCACTATCCGTGTGCATGGCTGCTCTCTTTTTGCTGCCCATATGATCAGTGTCATGCCAATTGGGAAATGAACAAGTCAAGCGAACGGGGACAGACAGCGAGTCAGGTTTGTAACTTATTGAGTTTTCTGGTTTTATTTGAAGATACTAAAATTAGAAATTTGATATAACGCCGACGCGTTCATTAGATATTCGAGCCGGCGTCCTAATAGCTGCTAGCAATCAAGTGCTCCAAACCAAATGTGAGGTAGAAGATATTGATTTCTATAGCAATGTTTAACAATAAAGGTGGAGTTGGAAAAACGACACTGACTTGCAACCTTGCTGCATTTTCCGCTTCGGTGAAGAAACAGAGGGTTCTGGTTGTGGATTGCGATCCCCAATGTAACGCCAGTCAATTGATTATGGGGGAAGAGTTTGCAACGGACTTCTACTGGAACTCGGATCATCAAACGTCAACTACAACGATTCGAGATATTCTGAGGCCAATAGAAGATGGAGACTCTGATATATCAAAAGAAGTACGCCCAATACTCAGTTCAAAAAATAGATTCGGAGTAGACCTTTTGCCAGGTCACCCTGGGTTTTCTATTGTCGAAGATAGATTGGGCGCTGCATGGCATGAACTTCTAGGGGGTGATATTGGAGGGATCCGAAAAAACAACTGGAATACCGAATTTTGCACAAATATAGAAGACCATTACGATATGATATTTTTCGATTTAGGGCCCAGTCTGGGTTCTATAAATCGAAGCGTTTTAATTGGTTGTGATTATTTTGTTACGCCAATGGGTGCAGACATTTTTAGCATTTTGGGAGTTAGAAATATTGCAAACTGGGTCGAGCACTGGGCGGGCCTTTATGAAAATAGCATAGGCTTGTCACAACAAAGAAACCCGGGGCGACTTGCTAACTACAACATTAAAGAAAGGCCAAGTGTTCTGAATGGGTATCTCGGGTACACCATGCAACAGTACATAACTAAGTCGAAGCAAGGTGTCCGGAGGCCAACTAAAGCTTACGAAAAAATTATTAATTCAATCCCACATATTATTGAAGAATCTATGGGGCCGTTCTTTGGTGAAAACACCTCCACGGAATCAGCGAAACTGGGTGATATTCCGCATCTTTATAGTTTGATTCCGCTAGCACAGTCAGTTGCAACGCCGATTCTCGATCTAAAGTCCAGTGATGGTCTGGTCGGAGCACAATACAAACAAAGGGAAGATTACGAAACAATCATCAACACAATTGCAGAAAATCTTTATGCGAACCTTGGGGGATCAGCGTAATGGATTGGCCGGTTTCTCTTGTCGAAGAATTGGCGTCACGACGCTGTATCGTTTTTTTGGGTGCAGGTGCTTCTGCTGGATGTTTATCCGCAGTGGACAGAAGTAGCCCGCCGACATGGGGTGTATTTCTTGAAGATTTAAAAAATAGGATACCCGATCCTGATGGAACAGAAACCATCGACGCATTGATAGATAAGGAAAAATATTTGGATGCGGCGGAAGTTATTATTAATAAATTGCCGGCTGCAGATTTTACTCGCGCCATTAGGGAACTATTTGTCCAGCCCCGATATGAGAAATCCAGTATCCATGAGTCTACGTTGAAAATTGACCCAAAGGTTGTGGTCACTACCAACTATGATGATGTTTACGATGCATACTGTAGAACAGGGATTGCTCAAGACGGCTACAATGTTTGTAAGTACTACGAGCAGCACCTGGCTACAGATCTTAGGTCCCCTGTAAGAATAATTGTTAAGGCGCATGGATGCGTAAATGATATTTCAAAGATCGTTCTTAGTCGATCGCAATATTTTAGAGCTAAGCAAGAGAATCATGATTTCTACGCTATCCTTAACTCCCTTTTTATGACTAATACACTGCTGTTTTTGGGTTATAGCATGTCGGATCCGGATATTCAGCTAGTATTGGAAAATTCAAATATTTTTTCAAGGAGCACTCATCCTCATTATGCGTTGGTTGGTGATGACATCATCCCTGATATTGAGGAGTCGATGCGAAAAGCATATAACATAGAGTTTTTGAAATATCCCGCTGGTCAATATGATGAGGCAAATAGGTGTGTGCAAGATCTAGTTGAGCAGGTCGAAGCAATGCGAGCTTCCCGTATGACATGAATGCTAACAAATTGCTTCACTACGAAATTGTAGTTCCCCCGCTTTAGTGGACACCTTCTCCTAACGAGAGGAGGTGGGCAATGCCCAGATATAAGCATCCTAGGAAGACCTGGCAGTACTCGGCGGATTTCAAGGTGAAGGCTGTCGAACTGAGCCATCAAGAAGGCATTGAAGTGCAGCAGGTCGCTGCAGGTCTGGATATCCATCCGTTTATGCTTTCACGGTGGCGTAAGGAGTACCGCGAAGGCAGAATCAGGCCAGATGGTCGAAAACGTGTGGATGTGATGAAAGAGAAGAAAGCGCCACCGGCCGAGGAGTTAAAAGAGCTGGATAGGCTGAAACGGGATAACGCACGCCTGAAGAAGGAGAACGACCTTCTAAAAAAGTGGCAACGGTATCTGGCGGATCAACATCAGAAAGGTTTGGATTCATCCAAGCCCACGGACGAGAACTAGGTGTCAGATACCTTTGCCGCTGGTTGGGCGTATCACGGAGTGGCTATTACGCTTGGTGTAAGCGTGAGGAGTCGCAGCAATCGCGGTCGAACCGTGACTTGCTGAAGAAAGTGCGGCAAATACACCGGGCCAACCTGGGCGTCTATGGTAGCCCAAGAGTGCACCAGGCCTTGCGCCGTGAGGGCATCAGCGTTGGTCGTAAACGTGTGGAAAGGCTGATGCGCGAGGCCTCGCTGATCGGGCGTGCTGGCAGGGTATACCGCCGAATCCCAGGCATTGAGCGCTTTTATGAGCGCCACAGGAACATCCGGTTGAATCAGCCCGCACCTACGGGGCTGAACCAGCAATGGGTCGCGGATCTCACCTATATCCGGGTTGGAAATGAGTGGCGATACCTGGCGGCTGTACTCGATGTGTATTCGCGAAAGGTAATTGGCTGGTCTTTGGGTAGCAGGAAGACAGCGGACCTGACTCTGCGAGCGTTGCGTCACGCATTGCGAGTGAGGACGCCAAGGCCGGGCTTGATCTTCCACACGGACCGAGGCGTCGAATACGGGGCGTACCTAATCCAGAATGAGCTGGGCAGGCACGGAATTCAGCCCAGCATGAATCGGCCCAACCAATGCACGGACAATGCGCATATGGAGTCGTTTTTCCACAGCCTGAAGGCGGAAGCCATCCACGGCGTATCGTTCAAAAGCGAACAGGAGTTGAGGGTGGTCCTGAGCAGCTATATCAACCAGTTCTATAACCAGAAACGGTTGCACTCTGGTATTGGGTATAGGGCCCCGGCAGAATACGAGAGAATGGTAGCGTGAAACGAAGCGTGTCCACTTTATCGGGGGAAGATCAAATTGCTCGCTGCGCTCCCAATTTGCGGTGAGCAAAGCGTTATACAGAAAAAACTGCGGGAGGTTTGTATGAAGCTACGGAAGGCAATAGTTCACAACTTTCGCTCCATTTTAGATGGCGAGTTTGAAGTTTCCAATTATGGACTGATTGTTGGCGAAAATAATTCAGGAAAGACGAATCTTTTAAGCGCGTTGCGTGTTTTCTATGAGGATGGGGGCGCTAAGTTTGAACCATCCCGGGATTTTCCAAAGGTTGCAACTGCTGATAAGGAGTCATGGATAGAACTGCACTTTGAGACAACAGATATTGAACAAGAAGGGCTACGAGACGCCTACAGGTCTTCTAATCGAGTTTTGAGAGTCCGAAAATACCTCCAATCTTACGAGGGTAAGGTTAAAACAAAGCAGTCTAATATTTATGCTTACGAAAACGGAAAATTGTCTGAAAATCTTTTCTATGGCGCCGCAAATATATCGTCCTCTAAGCTTGGCTCAATAATTTATATACCCGCTGTAAGTAAGGTTGAAGATACAATCAAAACTACAGGACCTTCTCCTTTTAGGGATTTGATCAATCTTATCGGCAAGAGCCCGATTTTTGAAAGCTTAAATGAGGCATTCTCTGATTTTAACGAAAAATTCAAAGAAGAAGAGTCGAGCGGACTATCTTTAGAAGCGATAAAAAAAGATATAAACTCCGAGCTTTCCCAGTGGGGTGTCGGGTTAGATATTGAAGTAACTCCAATAAAAACCGATGATCTTGTTAAGAACCTTTTGAAGCCTCATATAGAAGATCAGAAATTGAACGGGCAGCGAGTCGACATCGGTTCGTTCGGTCAAGGACTTCAAAGGCATTTAATTTACACACTGATAAAAATGTCTGCACAGTACTCCAACCCTACCCCGCCGAGTAAAAAGGAATTCAATCCTGATTTTACGTTGTTATTGTTTGAGGAGCCGGAGGCTTTCCTTCACCCTTCTCAACAAGACGTTCTTTTTAGAAGCCTCAAAGGATTGGCGAATACCGAAGGCCAACAGGTGCTGGTCTCTACGCACTCTGCGCAATTCGTAGGAAAATCGGTCAAGGATATTTTGTCAATCGTTCGTTTGCACCGAACTGGTGAGCACACTGAAATTCATCAATTAACGGAGAGTAAACTACAGGAGCTTTTGGATAACAACTTGGTTGCCGCAAGAGCGTTTGGTGAGGATGCAGAACCCGCTTTCGATCAACAGGCAAGAATGGCGGATGAGGAGCTAAGGTATTTTCTATGGTTAGACTCAGAACGATCCAGCCTGTTCTTTGCTAGGCATGTTCTGCTTTGCGAGGGTGCATCTGAGAAAGTTTATTTAGATTACTTGGCAGACAATGAATGGGGTTTTCTGAGGGACTCCAGAGTGTATGTCTTGGATTGCCTTGGAAAATACAACTTACACAGGTTTATTCATTTGCTGACGGAGCTCGGAGTACCTCATTCGGTCCTCTTTGATGGCGATAATGATCGTGGCAAGCATCAGAAATGGAATCAAATTGTAAATGACGCGGCTACGCACCTTACTTTGGGAATCCATCAGTTTGATGAGGATTTGGAGGGTTTTCTTGGTATAGAAAAACCAGCGGATAGGCCTGATTTAAAACCCATCAACGTTATAAAAAGTCATGTTTCTGGCAGCATTGACCCAATAAAAAAACATGATCTTGAGAATATAGTCCGGGAAATCATGAATGTATAACAATGCCAGGTATGGCGACGTCTACTACATTGCGGTTTCGCCTCGATTTATTAGCCGCGCATGCTGGCGGCGTTATGTGTTTCGCCGGAAACTAAATTAATCGGTTGGGTGATTTTGGAGTTGTAATGAAGTGGTGGGAAAAAACAGTTGAATATTCTTTTGTATGTTTGGCCATTGAAAAGGATATTTTTAATTTGCTATTGCCATTGGATGGTGATGTCGAATCTATAGGAGACGCGGTTCTGGGCAAGGATTCAGAATTCTTTGTTGTTGAGTTCAAGCGATCACTGTCAGATTTATCTAGAGAGTATGAGAAATATTCAGGAGGAAAAAGCGGCTACTTAGCTGCTGCTAAAGAAATGAAGGATGATCCCTCTTCTAGAGCACATTTTTTAGTAGGCGGTAGGTTTTTAGAAAGTCAATCCCGCCTCTCTATTGAAGCTCGAAGGTATTTTGAGGTCGATGGAGTTCCGATTGTCGATATTGCGGCAATGTTCAATGCTGGGTTGAGCTTAGAGCAACTTAAAGAATACACCAGAAAAATTACATCTTTAAAGAAAACAGAAGAAGGCGGAGAGGGTAATGCCTCTTCTTCTGGCTCCTACGCATTCGCAAATGTGTTGGCAGTATCTAAAGAAAAGAAAAAAGCATCTCTGATCCCGCTCTCTTACTTTAACGCCCCATTTCTTAAAAATGAGCCTCAAAAAAAGCGTGCACTCGAACGTCGGAGAGGGCCCAGATAAATGGCACATAACCAAAGGGTCAAAAGGACCGATACTACGCTGCGCTCCGTGACGGGAGCTTACCCTAGGCGTTATTGAGCGGGCCTCGAAACTCTCCGAGGCCCGCCTTTCAGTCTCAGCTATTACAATCTCGAACAATCGACAGCCGTCCGTCCTCAACCGTAATCGATACCGGTGTGTCGATGGAGAAGCCGGCTTGTTCGAGCCAGAGACCTTTCAGAAGAATGAATGGTGCCACGCGGTTCCCGCTGGAGGGAGTACGTTTTGGGATATAGTCCCAGTGGCCTTTGCGGACTTTGAGGGTGCGGTTGTTCATGGTTGTGCTCCTGTTGTGCAATTTCTAGGTTGCGTAAGTAGGGCGGTCGGGAGGCTAGAAACAGCAACAGGTACTGCTCCGACTATTTCCTGCAAGCAGGTGTTCTATTCGCCGGACCTCCCGACCATTACATTCCCGGATTTCGGGCACAAAAAAACCGCAATGCTTCCGGGGTGCGGTTTTGCCCGCCTGTTGGAGTTTCTAGGCTCCTTCTCAAACTCTACCTGGATTTGCGATGCTGTCAATATGGACAGTGTGAGGAGAAACCATGGCTTTTCCAAAACGCGGTACAACGCGCACCGGCACTCTGTCAGCAGGCTTGCTGGCCATCGCTTTAATTACAGGCTGCTCGGATCCGTCCTCGGACGCTGAGGACAAGGCAGCGCAACCGTCGTCGGCTCAGCCGTCCAACGAGGCGCCGACTGATTCCGCCGAACAGGAAGATGACTCGTCCTCCGGGCAGACCCGGGGCGGTGATGGTTCGGAGATTACGCTGAACGCTCTGACGGAGGAGGACATGCGCGACACCAGCCTTCCCGGCGAGCTGGGTTGCTCATTCACTACGGAGGACGGAGAAGTGTTGCTGATTGCCATGGGCAACGTGGCTTCGTCTGATGCGGCACAGGGTGTGGTCAAGGTCGCCGGTTATGTGGAGCGCGTGTCCGCGCCAGGCGGCTTCGACGGCATGACGGGGTCGCCGACCTTCAGTGGCAAGGGCAAGACGGTTCACATCGAGGTCACCGGGGAGCCCACCGAAGGCGGGGAGTCGCCGCCCAGGCCGGCGACGTTGACGTATGACCGGGCCGATGGCGCTCAGCGCGATTGGCAGGGCGAGTGGCGCTGCGGGCCGTAGGACGATGAACCGGCGGTTTGTGGTGACCGGCGGCCCCGGGGGCGGTAAGAGCACACTGCTCGATGCCCTGGCGGAACGGGGCTATCGCATCGCGCCGGAGGCGGCCCGGCGCCTGATCAAGGAGCGGCTGGCTGCGGGGCTTGCGGCACGACCGGACCCTGTCTCTTTCGCGCGCGCCATTTTGAACTCGGATATGGAGCAATACCGGGCCGCGACGGACCATGACGGCATCACCTTCTTCGACCGGGGCGTGCTGGACGCGCTTTACATGCTGGATCTGGAATCCGCGATGTCGCGGGATGAGATCGCAAGTCTGGTCGAGGCGTTCCCCTACAACGACACCGTGTTCCTCCTGCCGCCCTGGGAGGCAATCTACGCCATGGACTCGGAGCGCGATCAGACGTTCGAGGCGTCCGTGGCGGTGTTCGAGGGCATGAAGCGCTGGTATGCGCGGTGGGGGTACGAAACGGTGGAGGTGCCGCGCGCCAGTGTCGAGGCGCGTGTTTCGTTCATTCTGGAAGCCATTGGCCACCAATCTGTTTAGGTGCCTGCCCGCTGCGTTGGCGCTATGTCCGCAATTGACGTTATGACGTCATAACGTCAATATGTCGCCTGTTGTCAGCCTAAGTGGAGGCGGCCATGAGCGGCACGTCCAAGCGTTCAACCATCTACTTCGATTCCCAATTGCATGCGGCGCTGCGTCTCAAGGCGGCGCACACTAACCGTAGTGTGTCCGATATCGTCAATGACGCCGTTCGTGAGGCGCTGGCCGAGGATCAGGAAGACCTGGCGGCGTTCGAGGACCGCGTCGCCGAGCCGACCCTGAGCTACGAGGCCTTTCTCAACGAATTGAAGGCCGATGGCAAGCTATAAGCTGGTCTTCAAACGGTCCGTCGGCAAGGACTTCCGGCCGATCCCAAGGAAAGACGCAGTCCGCTTACTGCGCCGTATCGATTCGCTGCGGGACGAGCCGCGTCCGGTGGGGTGCGAGAAATTATCCGGGCTGGAGCGTTATCGTATCCGTCAGGGCCGGTATCGGGTGGTGTACGAGATCACCGATGAGTGCCTGATTGTGACGGTGGTGAAGGTGGCGCACCGGAGGCATGTCTACCGGCGATAGTGCGGTCCGGGGTGAGTTGTGATTTTGCCCGAGGAGGGTATGGATGTGAGCTTGCTGCATGTTCAAACCATGGCGCGGTACAACCGCTGGATGAACCAGAAGGTCTACGACGGCTGCGCCGGCCTGTCGGATGAAGACCGGAAGCGTGATATGGGCGCCTTCTTTAAGTCAATCCATGGCACGCTCAACCATATTCTGCTCGCGGACCGGATCTGGATGGGGCGGTTCACCGGTGAGCCTTTTCCGGTCCGGTCGCTCGACCAGGAGCTGTACGCGGACTTCAACGTGCTGCGGGATGAACGGGCGGCGGAGGACGAACGCATTATCGACTGGGTGGCGTCACGCTCGCCGGAGGACATGGAGGATAATCTGGTTTACACCAGTATTGTGAACCCGGAACCGCGCCGTTATCCGCTCTGGTTTGCGCTGTCTCATTTCTTTAATCATCAGACGCACCATCGCGGCCAGATCACCACCCTTCTTACCCAGCTCGGCGTCGATGTGGGCGTTACCGACCTTATCGGAATGAAACCATGAACCAGAAGCAAGCGACTGAGTTCGCGGCGGAGTGGATCGAGGCGTGGAATGCGCACGATCTCGATCGCATCCTTTCTCACTATACCGATGATTTCGAGGTGAATTCGCCGTTGATCGCCAAGCGGCTCGCGGTGCCGTCAGGGACGCTGAGAGGCAAGGCTGCGGTCGGTGAGTATTGGCAGGGCGCGTTGCGCGCTTACCCGGACCTCAGCTTTGAGCTGCTCAAGGTGCTGCGGGGCGTCTCCTGGGTCACGCTCTACTACCTGGGCGCAACAGGCAACGAGGTGGCGGAGACGTTCCTGTTTGACGGCAACGGTAAAGTCACGCAGGTGTTCGCGTCTTACGCCTAGATCTTGGGTAATGATCGGCGGGGCACCCTTCTCTTCCATTTTCAGCGGTTCCGCCATACGGCGTACTCGGCCGTTGCTGCGTACAAGGGCTTTATTTAGTGGTCGGTTATGGTCGTTTCTGAGCCTTGACGGTTTTCACGTCATGTGAGTCGTGATACGCATGAACATTTGCACGTCGCTTATGTACACTATGAGGGGGGAGACGAGATGTATCTTGCTTGTCAGCGGCGTGCGCTGACATTTTCCAGGCGCTAACGGATAAGCCCTGGGACTTGCATGACTCTGGTATCGCAACACCGGAGGGCCATCGGGGATTGATGGCCAGGTTATAAAGAGTGGGGGGGGAAACGTTGAAAAAACAATGCCTTAGAGCCGTTTGCACCACTTGGTGCCTGCTTGCCTTGATGCTTGGCGGCGTAGCGAATGCGGATGAGAATGCGTCGCAGGGCGCCAACCGCGCCTACGCGGTCGGTGATGACGATTACTTTGCCGTTGGTGTGGACTATATCGCGCCTAATGTCACCGCCGGTCAATTCAAGGGGGTCTTCGTGCTCCACTTCGCGACCTTCTACAACACGCGGAATAATCCGAACTTCCAGGAGACCGTCGACGGCTCGCTCCGGTTCGCGGAGGGCGCGCAGCCGAAGATGCTGGTGGTGCTGCCGCCGAAGGACCCTCGATTCAGCGATAATTACGACTATCAGCGTGATTTCCCGGCCTGGGCCGCCAGCCTGGCGGATCCCCGGGTCAATGAAAAGATCAACTTGCTGCTGGTCCAGGAGGTCGTCAAGCGCGAGGAGATTTTCGGGCACGAGATCGACACGAAGTATTTTGAGCATCTGGACGGCGTAGACGATTTCGGCCTGCTCTATACCGACAATCTTAAGCCCGGCTTGGACGACTGGACCGGTGAGCGTGCGCCTCGTCGCAGCGGATTCCGGTACTGCGATGGGTTCGAGGAACTGATCGATGGGTACGACCTGGTGGTCGCGCCGTTTGTCTGTATCGCCGACAGGGAAGCGATCATCCAGCATGATGGCCTATCCCCCCGCGCGGAGTGGCCGGTGGACCGATATATCTCCCGCAAGAAGCTCTACGAGCACGCGGTGGCTGAGCTGCGCAAGGAAGAGGAGGATTACCGCCAGGCGCTGGAGCAGGCGCCCAACACCTTGTCGCAGCTGACTCTCCCGCACTATCGCCTCTCGCGGAATGATCGCCGGCCGGATGGCACCGAGAATACCGGAAGTTTGTGCTCGGTGGCCGGCGTCGATGAGCTGGACCGGGATGTGGCGAACCTGTATGCCTCCCAGAGCCAGGGCCGGCTTTATCCCGTGGCGGTGCTCGACGACCTCGATGCGTTGTTCATCGATATTCAGGAACGCACAAGCTCCTGCCGCTATGTCGTGCTGCCGGTGAAACAGAAAGAGATGTTGAAGACGGCGCTGGAGCGCAAGAGCATTGCCTATGACCTGCCGCACCATGTCTTCGAGTTCGATAACGCCTTGCAAATACTGACGGACTTCTTCGCTGCCCTGGAGATCAAGTCGCGGGAGGAGTACCTGCTTTACAAGGTGCTGGGGTTCGATCAGCAGGTGATTGCCGCCTTCAAATCCGAGGGCATCACCACCTTCGCTCAACATACCAAGTTCAAGCAGCGCTACGAAGCCGACTTCCCGTCGACCGACCTGGGCTCCGTTGACGGTATGCTGTACGCCATTGACGTCAAGCAGAAAGCGGAAGCCCAGGGTCAGAGTGTGACGGCGTATTTGCAGGCGCAGCAGAAGGCTGAGGCAGAGCGCCGCGAGCAACAGCGCATTGCTGCCCGCGAGCGTGCCGAACGCCGGCGCGCCGCGGAGAAGGAGAAAGCCAAAGAGTTCCCCTACTACGCCGAGGTGTCCTGCGGCGTAATGGGAACCGTCGTGGATGTGCGGGCCTGTTTCACCGATACCACCCTGACCGTGTCCATGAACAACATCACCCGGGAAAAGAAAGGCTGGGAGCTGGGCGATCTGGGCACCATGCGGGGCGACGTGCTGGTGATCGATCTTACCGAGGATTTTTTCATCAAGGCGCAGAACTCGCACAAGACGCTGGGGGTCACTATTGATGTCAAGGACCGGCTCACGCAACGGACGGTGGCGTCCGATCAGGCCGGCGATTTGTACAAGGTAGCCATCATTCGGCGTTAGTCGGTCAGCCGCCTATTTGAAGGGCCAGCTTCCGCCGTCATTGGCGGCACCGGCCTCACAGCCCTGCTAGGGCGTCCAGCAATCCAGGATAGACCGCATTGGTGGCCTTGGTGACCTCGGTGAAGTTGGCCTTCTCGCCATGTTTCTCTCTGAGCCAGGCAGCCATGTCGTCCAGGCTGTGAAAGGAAAGGTCCGAGGTCTGGCGTCGGTAGGCGTCACCGCCAGAAACGTCGTCGGCCATCTTGTTGCCCACTGCTTTCCCTGCCTTGGAGCCGAAGATGCTGCCTATCAATGCGCCACCGGGTACGTGTTCCAGCGCTTTCTGGGCGGCATACTTGCCGGCGACGGCCCCCACGGCGGAGCCGGCGGCGCTGCCCATCTTGTTGTTGATGGCCTTGTTGACCCACTCGGCGACGACGCCATCCGAGGTGTAGGGGCTCAGGTAGCGCCCGGAGTTATCCCGAATGATTGGTGTGCCCGCTGCCGTTGTTTCGGAGATACTTGCTTTGGCGACGGTGGCGCTTTTCTGAGCGGCGCGTTGCATCATTTCCTCACGTTGTACGCGCTTGGCGACCCACTGTTGCCGCTCTTTCATCAGTTGCGGGTGCTCTTCCCACGCTTGTTCTTCGGACATGGCTTCTCTCCCCAGCGCAGCCAGGGCCGCCTCACTCCGAGCCACCACGGTTTCAAGTCCGGGTACGTCACGGCGCCATACGACATACATTTCAATGACGTCCGCCGGGAGCCTGCCTTGCTTGTCGCGGAGGGTTGGGTCGGCACCGTGTTCCAGTAGCGCCTCGACCGCTTCAGGAGATCGCGCGATATGCAGTGCCGTTTGGCCTTCATTGTCGCCGTTCTTGGTGACGCGCTTGTTGGGGTCTGCCCCGTTGGCGAGCAATGCTCGTATTATTTTTTCCCGATCAGCGGAATTATTTAGAGAGGCGAACATCAGAGGCGTAAGGCCGGTGGGGCCTTTCCCATTGGGATTGCCGCCTTGGTCCAGGCTCTGCCGGACGGCGGGAAGATCGCTTTGTACTACAGCGTTCTGCAACTCATAGGTGGCGTATGACATGCAACCAGATAACAACCCGAGAAAGCATACGATGATCAGCAGGCTTGTTACCCTGGGTTTTGGTTGAGCCTTCTTCCTTGCATCCGTGAAACCAAGATTAAACATCGTTTCCCAAACTCCCCCGAAACGAATTGGATATTTAAAGCAGACATACCTCACTATTTAGTCTGTCAGGGCCCCGGATCATCCACATACCCCATTTGGGGTAAACAGGCAGATTTCGCGGCCGTGATTTGCCGGACATTATTATTCTGAGTTAGGTTGATCCCGAAGGGCTCTCGCGAGAGAGCATGCGACTAATGCGTACTGGGGGATTGTCATGTTTCGGTTTTCGTTTGTTATTTTCTTTTTGTTTTTGGGCGGGCTGGTTACCGTCCAGGCGAACCCGATGGTCGAGGAGTTCGAGGCCCAGCTGGAGGAGGCTGAGCGCCAGGGTATAACGGGCCCTGAGATTGATCAGTTGCGACAGATGCTTAAACGGATTAAAGCCGACGAGGCAGAAAGCGCTTCTTATACGGGGTCATCGAAGGGTAATACGGCCGGAGCCAATGAGCGCAAGGAGTCGCCGGCACAGCCTCGGTCAGGCGGCGATGCGGTGAACGGTGATACGCTCACGTATACCTCTTCTCAGGGAGAGAGAAAGTCCGTCAATGTCGATAAGAGCCAACGTGATACCTACGCCGGGTACTACATTAATGAGCATCAAGACCCGGCCGTCGCGGATTTCCGCTATGAACTACGGGCTGACGGTAGCGCCGTGCTCGAGCATCGCGTTTGTCAGAACTGCACCCATGAACTCACCGGCGAAGCGTCATCCCGCGATTGGCAGGTTCAGTACGAAGCCATTGAGTGGGCGCCCATGGTCACCGAGTCCGGCGAGCCGATGAGGCGCAACGTTAAGGATATGGCGGGTGAGACGTTCCAGGCCCGGGTTCTTATTGTCACTTTGCAGGGCGGTAAAGTGATGAGCTTGAACCACTATCAGGACGCGCAAGGTGATGCGCTGGGCGGTCCCTACGGTGTTCCCCGGTATCGTCAGTGACACGGGCCAGCCAGGGGCGCGGTGGACGGCGGCCGACAACTCTCGCTTTTAGTCCGGTTGACGGCCCTTGGCGCGTGCTTCGTGCAGCATGTGCAGGGTGATCTTTCTTACTTCGTTGCGGCTGGTTTCGATGTGTGCCTTGAGCATGATCAACGCTTGCTCGGTGCGGTGATGAACGATGGCGTCGAGGAGGCCGCCGTGTTCTTCGTAGGTGGCATCGATGCGCGGCGGCTTGGTGAAGTCCAGGCGGCGGATAATGCGCAGCCGCTCGGTGAGGTCGTGGTGGATGCGGGCCATTTCGGTGTTGCCGGCGGCTTCCACTAGCGTTTCGTGGAAGCGTTCGTCCAGGCCGGACAGCGTGGCCACGTCGCGTAGCCGGTCGGTGGCCGGCACTTGCCAGATGCGGAGCAGGTCTTCGAGCATGATGTCCGGTTGTTGCAGGTCGCACAGGCGCCGCACCGCGGCGCATTCCAGCACGGTGCGCACGTCGTAGAGTTCTTCGAAGTAATCGAAGTCTAACGGTTTGACCTGCCAGCCGCTGCGTTGCAGTACCTGCACGTAGGTCTCGCGCTCCAGGCGGAACAGGGCTTCGCGAACCGGGGTGCGGGAGGCGCCCATGCGTTGGGCGATTTCGTTTTCGCTGAAGCGGTCGCCGGGCAGCAGCCGGAAATCGAAGATGTCTTTCTTGAGTTGCCGGTAGATCCGCTCGGCCAGGTTTTCGCCACGGCCGCTGCTCTTCAGCGCCATTCTCATGCGGCGCTCTCCGTGTCGATCACCGCCACCGGGTCGCCGGTGTTGATCACGGTGCCGGGTTTGCAGTGCAGTCCGGTGACGGTGCCGGCGGCACTGGCGGTGATCTCGAATTCCATCTTCATGGCTTCTACGATCACCAGCGTCTGGCCGGCCGTCACGGTGGCGCCTTCCTCCACCAGCAGTTTCCAGACGTTGCCGCTGATTTCGGCGCTGACCAGGTGGCCGTCGACCTCGCCGATGTCGGCGTTGCCGGCGCCCATTAGGGCGGATTCGATTTCTTCGTCTTCGTTCTGCCAGCGAGTGACTTCTTCCCGGTAGGCGGTCTGCTGATGCCCGCGGAACGTTTCCATTTCCGGTTCGATGCGTTCCAGGAAGCGGCGGTGCTCGGCGAGGCTGAAGGTTTCCTCGGTGATCTCCACTTCCAGGCGCCCTTCGCGGAAGGCGTCGCGCATCTTGTCCAGCTCCGCTTCGCTGACCGGGTAGTAGCGTACCTGGTCGAAGAAGCGCAGCAGCCAGGGCTCGCCGGGCTGGAACTGAGGGTTCTTGAGGTGCTTGTTCCAGATCGGCAAGGTACGACCGATCAACTGGTAGCCGCCGGGGGAGTCCATGCCGTAGATGCACATGTAGACGCCGCCGATGCCCACCGTGCCCTCGGCGGTGTAGGTGCGCGCCGGGTTGTATTTGGAGGTCATCAGCCGGTGGCGCGGGTCCACCGGCACGGCGCAGGGCGCGCCGAGATAGACGTCGCCGAGACCCAGTACCATGTAGCTGGCCTTGAACACGATGTCCTTAACCTGATCGGTACTTTCCAGGCCGTTGATGCGGCGGATGAATTCCACGTTGTTGGGCAGCCAGGGGGCGTCCTCGCGGATCGTCTCCTGGTAGCGTTGCACCGCATCCAGGGTGGCGCTGTCTTCGAAGGCCAGTGGCAGATGCAGCACACGGGAGCGTACTTCCATATTGTCCACGGAGCCGATTGTTTTCTCTCGCTCGAGGAGGGCGCTTACCAGGCTGGTCTGATTGATCAAGCGGGAGTCGTAGTGCACCTGCAGGCTGCGCACACCGGGGGACAGTTCCAGGATGCCGGGCACCGGCTGGTCCTTGAGATTTTCCATCAGCGCGTGCACGCGCAGGCGCAGCGCCAGATCCAGAACGTTGTCGCCGTACTCGATGAGAATGTATTTGTCGCCGGCCTGGCGATAGGTGATGCGCGGCACATGGCCGTCGGCGTCGAGCTCGGCGACCATGGTCGCGGAGGTGAACGATGCATCGCTGGTGTTGTGGACCGATAGCGCGATCACCGGCACCGGTGTCAGCGTTTCCACGGCGGCGTCCTGGGCCTGTTCCAGAGCCAGCGCTTCGGCGAACGCCACGGGCGTGAAGCGGATGCTGTCGCCGGGCTTGAGCTGGCCCACTTTCCACAGCTCCGCCTTGGCGATGGTCACCGGGCAGACGAAGCCGCCCAGGCTGGGGCCGTCCTTGGTGAGAATTACCGGGAAGTCGCCGGTGAAGTTGATTGAGCCGATGGCGTATTCGTTGTCGTGCAGGTTGGATGGGTGCAGCCCGGCCTCGCCGCCGTCGGTGCGCGCCCAGCTCGGCTTGGGGCCCACCAGGCGGATGCCCAGGCGGTTGGAGTTGTAGTGCACCTGCCAGTCGGCTTCGAAGAACTGCTCGATGGCCTCTTCGGTGAAGAAGTCCGGCGCCCCGTGGGGGCCGTACAGCACTTTGATCTCCCACTGTTGCGGGTAGTCCGGAATCATCGCCTCGGGGGCCGGGGCCGGCTCATGGTCCGGTGCCGGCGTCGGGCAGCCGGCCAACTGCGGCTGGCAGATCGATAGCACGTCGCCCTTGCGCAGGGTGCGGCCGCCGTGGCCGCCGAACTGGCCGAGCACGAAGGTGGCCTTGCTGCCCAGGTAGTCGGGCACGTCGATGCCGTTGCGCACCGCGATATAGGTGCGGCAGCCGCTGGACGCCTTGCCGGTGGCCAGCGTCTGGCCGGCTTTCACCGGCACCGGCCGCCACATGGGTACCGGCTCGCCGTCCAGGGTGGCGTCGCAGGCGGCGCCGGTGAGCGCCACCACGGTGTCGCTATGGAATTTCAATGACGGGCCCACCAGCGTGGTTTCCAGGCCGGCGGCGCTGGCGTGGTTGCCGACGATGCGGTTGCCGAGCCGGAAGGCGTAATCGTCCATGGGTCCGGACGGCGGCACGCCGATGTCCCAGTAGCCGGCGCGGCCGGGGTAGTCCTGTACGGTGGTGTAGGTGCCCGGTTCCACCACCTCGAAGGCGGTGGGGGTGTATTGAAAGCTTTCCAGGTAGCGGGTGGAGACCTTGCCTTCCACCACCTTGGGGTCGATCAGAATGCGGCGCAGGTAATCCAGGTTGGTGGCAATGCCGGACAGGCGCGTGGCGGCCAGGGCGTCCTGCATTTTTTTCAGCGCCGCCGGGCGGTCGTCGCCATGCACGATCACCTTGGCGAGCATCGGGTCGTAGTGCGGGCTGACCTGGGTGCCGGTGTCCACCCAGCCGTCCAGGCGGATGTCCTCAGGGAATGAGACTTCCGTGAGCTCACCCGGGCTGGGTTGGAAGTCCTTGAGCGCGTCTTCCGCGTAGATGCGCACTTCCATGGCGTGGCCACGGCTCTGGTAGTTGGCGTCCAGGGGCGGGGTTTCGCCGCCGGCCAGCATCACCATCCACGCCACCAGGTCGACGCCGAACACCGCCTCGGTGACGCCGTGCTCCACCTGCAGGCGGGTATTCACTTCCAGGAAATAGAATTCGTCGCGCTCGTCGTCGTAGATGTATTCCACGGTGCCGGCGGACTGATAATTCACCGACTCGCCCAGGCGCACGGCGCTGGCGTGCAGTTGTTCCCGGGTGGCCTGGGGCAGGTTGGGGGCCGGGGTTTCCTCTACCACTTTCTGGTTGCGGCGCTGCAGGGAGCACTCGCGCTCGCCCAGGGCCAGCACCTTGCCGTGGCCGTCGCCGAAGATCTGCACTTCCACATGGCGGGCGCGGGCCACGAAGCGTTCGATAAAGACGCCGCTGTCGGAGAAAAAGTTTTCCCCCAGGCGCTTCACCGATTCAAAGGCGTCCACCAGCTCCTGCTCATTATCGCAACGGCTCAGGCCGATGCCGCCACCGCCGGCGGTGCTTTTCAGCATGATCGGGTAGCCGATGTCGGCGGCGGCGCCTTTCGCTTCGTCCAGGCTTTGCAGCAGGCCGGTGCCCGGCGCCAGCGGTACGCCGGCGGCCTCCGCCAGGGCGCGCGCTTCGTGCTTGAGGCCGAAGCGGCGCAGCTGGTCCGGGGTCGGGCCGATAAACTGAATGCCGGCTTCCGCGCAGGCTTCGGCGAAGTCCGCGTTCTCGGACAGAAAGCCGTAGCCGGGGATGATGCCCTGGGCGCCGGTGTCCTTGGCGGCCTGCAGAATCAGCTCGCTGCGCAGGTAACTCTCGGCGGCGGTCTGGCCGCCCAGCGCCACCGCTTCGTCGGCGGCGCCGACGTGCCGGCTGTTGCGGTCCGCGTCGGAGTAAACCGCCACCGAGGCGATGCCCATCTGTTTGAGGGTGCGGCAGATGCGTACCGCGATCTCCCCCCGGTTGGCGATCAGAACTTTTGTCAGCCCTTTTTTATGCATTGCTCAAACCTCTTATGTAGTGCCTCCACCCCCCAAGGGCGGTTATGTCGGTGGCGTCGTCGATGGCCCAGCCTTCGCAGATGAAGCCTTTCACCTGTCGGCCGTCTTCGGTTTCCAGCGTGCCGATGCCCAGCGGTGCCGGGATCAGCGCCACGAAGCTGCCGAACTCGCTGACCGGCAGCTTCCACAGTTCGATTTCAATGGCGGCGCCGTCGGCGCCCTTGATCAGCCCAGGCTTGGGCGGCGTGGTGTTGGCCAGGGCGTAGAGCCGGTAGCAGGGCGCGGTGCGGGTGCTTTCCAGCAGCACGGCGCCCCGGTCGGTGAGCTGGTGATTGAGCGGCATGCCGGTGAGGTGGGCGCCCACCACCGCCACCGTGACCATGCCGTCGTCGCTGCCGGCTTCCGGCTCCGCCGGCGCGGGCAGGGCGTTGTCGGTGGCGCCTGCCTTCCAGGGGCGGTGGCGCTGCCAGCGGCGGCCGAACTCGGCCAGGGCACCGTCCTGCCAGGCGCCGCCGATCAGAGTGATGCCCACCGGCAGGCCGTCGTCGCGGAAGCCGCCGGGCAGGGCCAGGGCGCACATATCCAGCAGGTTGACGAAGTTGGTCCAGGTGCCGAGCTGGCTGTTGAGCTTGACCGGTTCCTCGGCCACCGCCGCGCGGGTATGGATGCCCGGCGTGGAGGGCACCACCAGGGCGTCCACCCTGGCCATCAGCTGATCGGCCTCGCGGCGCAGGTCGGCCAGGCGGTATTGGGCGCGGAAGCCGTCGGCGGCGCTCATATCCTTGGCGGGCAGAATCACATCGCGGATCACCGGCAGCAGCGCGTCTTTTTCCAGCAGCGGCTCGGCCACGGTGTAGCGTTCGGCGACCCAGGGACCCTGGTAGAGCAGCTCGGCGGTTTCGCGCAGCACGCCGGTATCCAGCGGAATCAGCTCGGCGATTTCCGCCAGCTCTTCCAGGTGGCGCTGCCAGGCGGCGGCGGCGCGCTGGTCGCCGAACCAGGGCGTGTCCTTGGGAATGCCCAGGCGCGGCCGCTCCGGCAGGGCGGCGGGCAGCGGCTGCGGCGCCGGGCGCGCGTAGCCGTCCAGCTCGTCGTAGCCACGGAACAGGTCGTAGACGCTTTGCGCGTCTTCCACGCTCAGCGCGAACACGCTGATGCAGTCCAGGGTGCGGCAGGCGGGCACCACGCCACGGGTGCTCATGCTGCCCTTGGTGGGCTTGAGGCCGACGGTGTTGGTGAACGCCGCCGGCACCCGGCCGGAGCCGGCGGTGTCGGTGCCCAAGGCGAACGGCACCAGGCCCAGGGAGACCACCGCCGCCGAGCCGGCGCTGGAACCGCCGGAGATATAGTCCGGGTTAAAGGGGTTGGGCACTTCGCCGTAGGGCGAGCGCACGCCCACCAGGCCGGTGGCCAGCTGATCCAGGTTGGTCTTGCCGACCAGGATGGCGCCGGCGTCGAGCAGCGCCTGCACCGCCGGCGCGGTTTCCTTGGCGGTGTAGGTGTAGGCGGGGCAGGCGGCGGTGGTGGGCAGGCTGCCCACGTCGATGTTGTCCTTGACCGCGAACGGCACGCCGTACAGCGGCAGGCTGGGATCACTCAGGCGCTCGGCCTGGGCCAGCAGGCTGGACTCGTCCAGCAGGTGGATCCACAGGGCCCGCTCGCTGTCCTGCAGCTGAGCGGAAAGAGCTTTCATGGCCGATACCGGAGTGACGTTCTTCTTCCGGTAGGCGGCGCGCCATTGATCGATGGTCCAGCCAAGCACGATCGCATACCTCGTTGTATACCAGTGGGTATGCCGATCAGTGCAAGGCGGGTGCCAGCGTGGGGAGCGCGGGGCTAAGCTATTGTTTAAAAATAGGTTTTTCTGTTTCCCGGCGAACGGCGAGGTGAGTCGGGAAAGGTATGAGATGCGTCTTCATGGGGCGTCCGCGCCATCATTGTGCATGGCCGGGTGGCTGGACGGTCAGGGTAGCGGTGGCGGCGCGGGCGGCCGTTGCGGCCGTACGCCTTGCCCGAGGGTATTGCCCATCCGATTGCGCAAAGTGGACAGGTTGAACAGGCCTAGGCGGTTGGGCGCCTGCTCGGCGACGGTGGCGGAGTGCATCGCGGGCGTGCCGCGTTCCGGGACGGACGACGGCGCCATCTTCCGCTGATAACAGTCGTAGGGCAGCGCCTTGTGGCCGTCGATTTCGACAGTCACACAGCTGGGTGCGTCCTGGTTGTTGTCCGCCCGGGTGGGCGGGCCGGCGATTAACGCCAGGGTGAGCACGGCAAACGCCGGCATGGAGCACCACGGGGTGGATTCGGCTGTCATGGGGTCGTTCCGGGACGGGAAATGAAGGCTCACCTTGGTGCGGATCACTGCGCCGTACAAGGCGTAAGCACGCAACCCTGATGAATTTTTAATGACACTGTTTCGGTTTGAGAGGTATCGAACACTCTTCCCTGGTGTTGACCGGAGCACTCCTCGGCTGTCGCTGAAAGCCGCGGTGGTCAGCAATCAGTTAGCCGCTGTCCGTAATGTCCCCGGACCAGCGGCTTTTTTTTGCTTCGTTTCATGAATTTTCAATGACAAAGGTTCGGTCGTGGTGGGTTCCAGTCATCTAGAGAGTGTTAACTGGATCACTGGCCGGATGGGCCGGTGAGTTGTTGGTTGTGGCAGCGGCTTACGGGGACACCACTACGGTGGTGGTGCCACGACCCGGTGCATCAATGCCGAGTTTTGAATCCATGCTTTACAAGAAACGAAAGACTGGACGGTGTCGTTCCATGACCGGGATGTGCTTCAGCGGACTTCTGTTAATCAGTCCGCTGGCATGGACGCAGCAGAGTGCTGAACCGGATGCCGCCGGGACGCCTGTCACGACAACGGTGACCATTAATGAGTACATCGTGCGTGGTAATACCGTGCTGCAGGCACGCGATATCGAGCGCGCGGTTTATCCCTATCTGGGGCCGGATAAAACGCTGGACGACATACGAGAGGCGCAACGGGCCTTGCAGGCGGTGTACCAGGACTCCGGCTATCAATCGGTATATGTGGAGCTGCCCGAGCAGAAGGTCAGCGGCGGCGTGGTTTACCTTGAGGTCGTGGAAGTGAAAGTCGGTCGGGTGCGGGTGGTTGGCGCCGAATACCAATCCCCGCTCGAGATTCGAAATCAGGTGCCCGCGCTGACCAGTGGCACGGTACCCAATTTTGATCTGGTTCAAGAGGAGCTCACCGAGGTTAACCGTACCGGTAAGCGGCAGGTCATGCCGCTGGTCAAGGAGGGGCGTATCCCCGGCACCATGGATGTGGATCTGGCCGTTGAAGACGAGCGCCCCTGGAGCGCCAGCCTGACGTTGAACAATGACTATAGCGCCGACACCGAGAAGCTACGCACGGTGGCCACGCTCAGCCACGCCAATCTCTGGCAAAAAGGCCACAGCGCCTCGCTCACTTTCTTTACCGCGCCTCAGGATACCGACAACGCCGAGGTCTGGTCCTTCAGCTACGAAGCACCGCTGAGCAAGCGCTGGTCGGCACGCTTTTCCGGCTATACCTCCGACAGTGACGTCGCCACCGTGGGCGGCACCAATGTACTGGGTCGCGGCGATTCGTACGGCGTGGCCGCCGTGTACAGCCTGCCGTTCGACGGCAACTGGGGGCACTCGTTTTCGGCGGGCATCGACTTCAAGGATTTCGAGGAAGCGCTGGTGTTCGGTCAGTCCGAAGACCAGGTACCGTTGCAATACGCGCCATTCTCCTTTGCCTACAACGGTTACTTCTACACCGAGGAAACACAGGGGTATCTCAACGTCAGCGTGATCACCGCCGCCGATGAGTTCCCCTCCAATGGCAGCGGCTGGGAGGAGTTTGATTACAAGCGCTACCAGGCCAGTCCCGACTTTGCGGTATTGAAAGTGGACGCCGGCAGCGAGTGGCAGCTCAGTGAATGGATTCTGGCCACCAAGCTCGGTACCCAGCTGGCTTCCGGCCCGCTGGTTTCCAACGAGCAGTTCGCGGTGGGCGGCAGCGGTTCGGTACGCGGCTATCTGGCCGCCGAGCAGGCCGCGGATGACGGTTATCTGGCCAGTTTCGAATTGCGCACGCCGTCGCTGGCGGAGTGGTTCGGCAATCCCTGGTCGATGTTTCGTTTCCACGTCTTCGCGGAAGGCGCCCAGCTGCAACTCCAGGACCCATTGCCGGACCAGGATGACACCTTTGATCTCGCCAGCGTCGGTATCGGCGCACGCGCCGAGATCGGCGACAGCCTCAGTGGTTCCGTGGATTTCGGTTATCCGCTTACCGACGGCGCCGATACCGAGCGATACGACCCCAGAGTCCACTTTAGTGTGACCGCCGGATTTTGAATAACACCTAACACAGCCAGTTCTTCGGAGTGCCTGACCATGCGACAACGCTTACTCGTCTTTCTTTTATCCTGCCTGGGGACGCTCTTGCCGACCCTGGCCCATGCCTGGTGGCAAGAAGATTGGAGCTACCGCAAGCAGATATCCCTGGACACCACACAACAGGGTGCGGCCATCACCGATCAGGTGGGGCGCATTCCCTTGCTGGTGCGTCTGCATACCGGCAACTTCAGTTTCGACGGTGTGAAAGCGAACGGCACGGATCTGCGCTTCGTGGCGGCGGACGACGAAACCGTCTTCAACCATCGCATTGAGAGTTTCGATTCTCTGCTGGGCGTCGCCTATATCTGGGTGGACGTGCCCGAGATGCAGGGCGGCGCGCGCCAGGATATCTGGATGTACTACGGCAATCCTGACGCGCCGGCCCTGGACAGCAGCCAGATCTTCGATGCGGATTACGCCGCCGTCTATCATTTTGACAGTGCCCCGGGGGCCACCGTCGATGATGCCACCGCTTACGCCAACGACACGCAAAACGCGGTGCCTGGAACGACATCGGGTGTGATCGCACAGGCGGCGCAATTCAGCGGCGAGCCCTTGCTGCTGCCGGCGTCGCCGTCGCTTTCGATCCCGGAGTCCGGCCAGTTCACCTTCAGCGCCTGGGTACGCACACCACAGTCCACCGGCGAGCAGCTCCTCTACGCCCGCCGGGACGCCGGTAATTCGCTGCTGATCGGCCTGGAAAACGGGCTGCCTTTCGTGGAGGTAAACGGGCAGCGCAGTGGCCAGGCACAGCCGTTGACCGCGGACCAATGGCAGCACTTAGCGGTGACTGCCGACGGACGCCAGATCACCCTCTATTTGAATGGACAGCCGATATCCTCCCTCGATGGTGCGTTGCCGGCGTTCAATACGCCGGCCGCCCTTGGCGGCGATGTGCCGGGCTACGGCGTGGCGGCCGTGGCCGGCACGGATGAAGAGGAAGCGGCCACCACACCGGCGGATGAGGAGGCGGCCGCGAATGACGCAAGCGCCACGCCGGTTGCCGCCGGCTTTAGCGGCGCCATGGATGAAGTGCGTCTCTCCCGGGTCGCCAGGTCCGCGGCGTTTCTGAAGGCCAGCGTGCAATCCCAAGGCGGTGAATCCCGCTTGCTGGAGTTTGGTGTCGACGAAGAGCAATCCGGGTTCGGCTTTGGCGCGCTCGGTTTCCTGCTCAGCGCGGTGCCCATCGACGCCTGGGTGATCATCGCCGTCTTGATGGTGATGATGGTCCAGACCTGGGTGGTGATGTTCCAGAAGTTCCGCCATACGCGTCGGGTGGACGAAGCCAACAGCGAATTCCGTGAGGCCTTCTCCGGTGTCGGCACCCGCCTGGAACAACTCGCCGACGATCGCTCGCTGGGTGAACGGCTGCACTATTCATCGCTGTGGCGGCTCTACCAGGTGGCGGTGCACGAACTGCGAGTCCGGCGTGAACAAGGCGCGGACACCGACCGTATTTCGTCGGAAACCCTGGAGGCGATCCGCGCGTCCATGGACGCGGTGCGGACCCAGGAGAACCGCACGCTGGGACATCGGCTGGGTGTGCTGTCGAACGCCATCGCCGGCGGTCCGTACATCGGTCTGCTGGGCACCGTAATGGGTATCATGGTTGTGTTCCTGGGCACCGCCATGGCCGGCAACGTCAATATCAACGCGGTGGCGCCGGGTATGGCGGCCGCTTTGCTCGCCACCGCCGCCGGCCTGTTCGTCGCCATTCCCGCGCTGTTCGCCTACAACCGGCTGAACGGACGCAACCGCGATATCAGTTCCGATATGCGCGTCTTCCTCGATGAATTCGTCACCCGCCTGGCCGAGCAGCGCGGCGGCACGGCGCCGGTGCTCGACGCCAGCGGCGATAAGCATCGAACCACTTCCCGCGACGTAATCGCTTAAGGAGAGCGCCATGGCTTCCGTAAGAGCCTCGATGGACGACGATGAAATGGACGGCCCGGTGGACGGCATCAACATCACCCCTTTGGTCGACGTGCTGATGGTGGTGCTGGTGATGTTCATTCTTACCGCCACCGCGCAGGTGGCGGGCATCCAGGTCGATTTGCCCAAGGCGAGCGCTTCCGTCTCTTTATCGGAACCCAAGACCAAGGCGGTTTCGGTGAACAACGATGGGCAGGTCTTTCTCGATGCTTACCCGGTCACCCTGCAGGAACTGGAAGACCGGTTGCGCACCGAGAAAGCCACCAATCCGGACTTCCCCGTGGTCCTGCGCGGCGACGCCGCGGTGCAGTACCAGAAGGTGGTGGAGGTGCTGGATATTCTGCGTCGCCTTGAACTGGCCCAGGTCGGGCTGGTTACCGGCAAGCCCAAGAACTGACTGCACGGACCCTAGCCGAGATGCCAACCGAATCACCGAGATGGAAGCGCCGTAGAAAAACCGGTGGGCACGGGCCGCGCCCTGGCCCGTCTGGCCGGCGACGGTCAACCCCGATACCACGGTTCGCATGGGTCGCCGCCGCGCTGCTCGGGCTGGCCGTGCTGAGCTGGTTGGTCTGGCTGTGGGCCAACGACACCGCCGGAGTGCGTCGCCAGGTCGCGAAGCAGGAGATGATCATTCCGCTGCCGCCACCGCCGCCGCCCGAGGAGACACCGGAACCCGAACCGGAGCCGGAGCCCGAAGAAGCGGTGGAACCGGAGCCGGAACCAGAGCCTACGCCGGTGGAAGAGCCGACCCCGGATGAGCCGCCGTCGCCGGCGGAGGATCTCTCCGACGCCATGCAGATCGATGGCGAGGCGCAGGCCGGAACCGACGCCTTCAACATTGCCGCCGGCGGCGGCGGTGGAATGGGCGGTTCTGGTGCCGGCGTGGGGAACGCCACCTATGGCCAGTACCTCTCTTACGCGTTTCAGAAGGCGCTTCGCGAGAACCGGAGCATCCGCAATCTGAGTTACCGGGTCGAGGTCAATCTGTGGCTTGACCGTTATGGACAGGTGACTCGGGTACAGCTGCTCGAATCGAGCGGCGATGAAGACGTGGACGAAAAAGTAATCGCCGCCTTGCGCGACATTCAACCTTTGGATCAACCGCCCCCGGAGTCTCTCAACCTGCCGGTGCGTATGTCGCTGCAGGGGCGGCGGCCGGGATGACCAGGGCAACCTCACAAGATGAACGTTTCAGGAGCGACATAGCATGAACAGGCAATCTCATCGTTGGGTCCTGGCGCTGGCCCTCGCGGCGGTGCTGGCCGGCCCGGCCGTGGCGCAAACCGCCACGCCATCGCAAGCGGACACTACCCCCAACACCACCGTCCATCTGATTCGCCTTCTGGTCGAGCAGGGCGTGATCACGGCGCAGCAGGCACAGGCCCTGATGGAGCAGGCGCGCCGGGAGGCGGTGGCGGCGGAACAGCGGGCCGAACCGGAAATACGCGAAGGCGACGTGCGGGTGCCCTATATCCCGGAGACGGTGCGCGATGAAATCCGCGCCGAGGTCAAGGACGAGGTGATGGCCCAGGCCAAAGAGGAAAACTGGGCGGCGCCCAATACCTTGCCTGACTGGGCCTCACGGATCACGCTCTTCGGTGATGTGCGCGTGCGGAATGAATCCCGCTTTTACTCCGGAGACAACAGCGTCGAAATTTTCGACTTCAACGAGTTCAATGATGAGAACTATGACTTGCGGGGCCTGACACAGCCACCGCTACTGAACACGCGAGAGTCTCGGGAGAACCGGCTGCGTGTGCGTGCCCGTTTCGGTTTGCAAGCGGCGCTGACCGACACCTGGAGCGCGGGCCTGCGCATCGCCACCGGCAGTAGCGACAGCCCGGTATCCACCAACCAGACCCTGGGCGGCGGCCTAAGTAAGAAAGATATCTGGCTGGATCGGGCGCGCATCACCTGGGCGCCGGGGGTATGGAATATCACCGCCGGTCGCGCGGAGAACCCGTTTGTCTCGTCGGATCTGTTGTACGACGGCGATCTGAATTTCGATGGCGTGTCCGCGAGCTGGGGCGACGTCACATTCAGCGAAAACGGCGCTTTCTTCGGCACCCTGGGTGCGTTCCCTCTTTCCTACACATCGGACGATTTCCCGTCGCGGGATTTTGATAAGAAAGGCAGCGATGACAAGTGGCTGCTGGGTACGCAGATCGGCGCCGACTGGCGTTTTAATGAGGATAACCGCTTCCTGGTGGCGCTGTCCTACTACGACTTCCACAACCTTCGTGGTGAGCGATCCTCGGAGTGCGTGCTCTATTACGGCGACAACACCTGCGACACGGATGACTCGGCGCCGGCCTTCATGCAAAAAGGTAACACCCTTTTCCTACTGCGTGACATCGCTCTCAACCCGGCTGACGAAGCCGGTACCGCCATGCCGCAACTGGTCGGCCTGGCCTCTGAGTTCGAATTGTTCGACCTCAATCTGCGCTGGGACACCCCTTTTATCGGCGGCTACAAGCTGCGCCTCGCGGGCAACTATGTCTATAACAATGGCTACAGCGAGGAAGAGATGTTCCGCAACGCGGAAGGTCAAGTGATCAACAACTTCGACCAGAACGGCGAGCTAAAAAGCGGCCGCGATGCCTGGATGGTACACGCTGCCTTTGGCCCCTCCCTGGATCTCGAGCGCGTCGGCGACTGGAAGGTATTCGCCGGCTACAAGCACATTAAGCCGGACGCATTGCCGGACGCCTTTAACGATTCCGCCTTTCACCTCGGTGGCACCAACGCCAAGGGCTACTACCTGGGGGGCGCCTACGCCTTCACCGATGGGGTTTTCGCCCAGGGACGCTGGCTGAGTACGGATGAAGTATACGGTCCGCCGCTGGCCATCGATGTGTTACAGATCGAATTGAATGCCCGCTTCTGACGCACGAGGAGAAGGAAAATGGGAACAACGCTAACCAGGCAAGTCATGGATCGGAATGACAAGGATAGAGCGGGCGCGCGCTGGTTGCTGGCGCTGGCGCTGATGTTCGGCCTGGTCTCCGTCCCGGCCGCATGGGCGCAGGCACCGGAGAGCCTTGAACAGAGGCTGCGGGCTGAGCTGCGTAACACCACCCAGCAGCTGCGTGATCTTCAGTCCCGGCAGGCACGCCTGGAGGCGGCGCGCGCCAAGGCCGAGTCGCAGCGGGATGACGCCCTGGCGCAAGTGGAGGCGCTTCAGGCGCGCCTTGATGACCGCGAAGGCAAGCTCACTGCCGAACGCCGGGCAAGCCAGTCACGAATCGCCGCCAGTCAGGAGCGCGCCCAGCAAGTGCGGGACGCCTATGACGAGCTGCTGGCGTTGGCGAGAGAGAAGGAGGCGCAACGAATGACCTGGGAGAAGCAGGCGCGGGAGCGGGCCGCGGCACTGCGGACCTGCGTGGAACGCAATGAAGCATTGTTTTCGGCCGGCCGGGAAATTCTCGACGCCTATCAGAATCTGGGCTCGGGAAGCTTGTTCCGTATGCGGCAGCCGCTGGCGGCCTCGGCGCGGGTGGAGTTTGAAAACCAGGCGCAGGCGTTCGGCGATCGCCTTTACAACAATCAGGTGCAAGTAACGGAGACGTCGTCCGACGACGGCGAGCAGACGGATCAATCCGAGGAGGCGCGCAACAATGAGTGAACAAAAGAGCGACATGATCGAAGCGGTGAGTCTGCAATACCTGGCGGAAGTATTACAAGGCGCCGGTTACCGCACCAACGAAAGTGAGCAGAACGGCGGCAAACAACTGCTCAGCGCCAGCCAGGGCATCGGTTTCGCGGTCAGGCCGGGCAACCCGGTTGGCGAAGGCCCGGAAATGCTCGATTTTACGCTGAGCTGTGCGTTGCGTATCCAGGGGACGTTACCTGAAAACATGGTATCCGATTGGAACCGCGATAAGCGGTTCAGCCGGCTCACTCACCAGGTTGACTTTTTGGTTCTTGAGATGGATGTGGTCGTGGCGGGCGGCGTCGGTGCGGGCCACCTGCGCACTCAAGTGGAGTTATGGGATCGGTTGATGCGGGAGTTCCTGCTCTATCTACGTAACTATCGCGCCACCGGCTCAGCTGATGATCAAGACGCCGCCGGGTAGCGAGCGAACGTTGGCACCGTGCACTTCCCGCACCAGCGTGGCGAAATCGTCGAGCCGGTCCAGTGACAGATACGCCTGCACCGGCGTGCGTCCAAGGCGATCATCCAGCAGCACGATCCGGCCCGGCCGATACCGGTTCACCTCGTCGACCACCTGGTTCAACGGCATGCCGTCGAATACCAGCACGCGCTGTCGCCAGGCGCTGACCCGCCGCGTATCAACATCTTGCACATCGGTCAGTCGGATATCGTTATACACCACCTGTTGAGCCGGCCCCAGTCGTGATCGCTGGGCGCCATGGGCGACATCGACCTCGCCTTCCAGGCAGGTCACGCGTACCCGTTCGTCGGTGTAGCGCACATTGAAACGCGCGCGCCCCGCCGCGATCCGCCCTTGGCCGGCGCTTACCATGAAGTCCCGGGTATTGGCCACGGTGGTGATTTCGGTCTCCCCGGAACGCAGAACAAGGCCGGTAACGGTGTCGTTCCGGCGTTGCAGGTCGACACGGGTCTGGGTGTTCAAGAGGACGGTGGCGGCCTGTGGCAGAACCACTTCGCGCTGTTCGCCGGTGGCGGTCCACAGGTCCGACGACAGCGCGCTGGCGTCGGGCCAGAGGTCCAGCGGTGAACGCAGTGCCACCCAACCCACGGAAGCGGCCACGGCACCGCCGAGCAGGGCGCGCCGGCTGAAGCGTCGCTCCCGGGCGCCACCCAAGGACGCCACCGGCGATGCCGTCGGTTCCGCGGCCTGTTGCATCCCCCGCCACACCTGGCGGCACTCCGCGAAGGCTTCCGCATGCGCCGGGCTGCGTGCGCACCACCGCCGAAAGGCGTCGCCGTCGGCGGATGTGGCCTGGCCCGAAGCGAGCCGGACAACCCACTCGCGGGCTTCCCGCCTGATCCGATCGTTGTCGGGATTGTTAGCGGCGTGTTGATTGTTCATGACGGCGGCCTTTTTATTTTCGGCCCGAAGCGTTGAATGTACTCCCGGTCCAAGCGTTTGCAACAGTGCTCAAGACCGGCTTTCAGTTCCTTTTCGACGGTGCGCAGGGAGACGCCGTGACGCGCGGCGATCTCTTTATGCGGGACGTCGTTCAGTCGCGCGGCGGTGACGATGGCGCGGCGGCGCCGCGGTAACTCCGACAGAGCCCGCCGCAGCATGGCGATCTCCTGTTCGCCGAGCGCCTCGCGGGCCGGGTCGGCGCGCTCATCAGCCATCAGATAAAGATCTTCCACTTCATCCAGCGTCATCACCCGCGCCTGTTTGCGGCGCTGCTCTTCGGCCACGTTGAGAGCGACACGGAACAAGTATGCCGCCGGATGACGAACGGCGGTACTGTCGCGCATGGCGTCAACACGCAGCCAGGTCTCCTGAAGCGCGTCCTCCGCCAGTTGCCGGGAACCGAGCCGGCTGCGCAGGCGTTGGCGAAACTCGTCGTAGCGGAGCACCAGCAGATCGCGTAGCGGCTGGTGGAACGTATCGGGCATCTTAGTGCTCCCCAGTCCGTTCGCAGGGCGACGCGCCGTCACGGACCAGCAGCACCGTAAGGGGCGTGGGTTGGTTGGCGGGCGGAGCGGCGATTCGGCTGCCCTCCAGCGTCTCGTGAACGGCGCTGCTCCAACGCGGCGCGTGCTCTGAGTCGAGGACGTGAACGCGTTCGATAAGACCGTCGCCGCGCACCCACAACTGCAACGCCAGGCGGGTTCGCCCGAGCTGATCGGCATGGCCGCGACACAGCAGCCGGGCGATATGACGTTGCACCGCCCCGGCATAGGCCCGGGTCACGGTGTTGGCCGGTGGCGTGACGGTGTCGGTGTGTTGCGGTTCGCGTGGCAGCAGTGTCCACGCGGATGCGTCAACCCGGCGTACTTCCAGATCGGTGGGTTCAAGCAACGCCCGCAGCGCGGTCGATGGCGTCAACCGGCCATGCACCGGCGCGGCGATTTTATTATGGATCAGATCGCTGGTTACCAAAATAGAGATCCCCGTTTGTTCGCTGAACGCCGCGAGCGCCTGAGACAGGGGCTGCGCGGGCATATCGAACATTACCGTGGTGGCCACCCGGCCCACCGACGGCCACGTCAGCAAAGCCCCCAAAGCGGCCACGCTCAGCAAGCGACGGACGGTCACCAGACAGCGTGAAATAATCATAGGACGGGAGGCACGGCTGAAACGATTGCGCAAATTGCCACCCTACCGCTGTTTTATGTCGGAAAGATGTCACAAATATTTTTCGGCACGGATTTATGAATTTTCCATGAAATAACTGCGGTCGGGCGGCGTATTAACCATCTAGTTCAAAGAGTCCAGCCACCCTTGGTCGTGGTGTACCGGGCCGCACCCGTGTTCGCCTTGAGAGAGTTCCCGATGAAAATGAGAAAAGCCGTTCCGTCCAATGCGTCAATGAATCGCACCGCCGTGGATCAGCCCTTCGCGGTAAAGCCGCTGGCACGGGCTGTCGCGTTAGTTCTGGCGGTGGGAACGGCCGGGCTGGCGGAAGCCGCGCCCCGGCCGCTCAGTTCCGAGTGGCTGGCGGCCAAGGCGGCGGCCCGCGCCAGCGCGCCGGCGCCCCGTCCCGGCGCCGCCGCGGACGCCCGGATGCAGGCGCAGCGCCAGGCCAACCAGAAACTGCGGCGCTCGATCGATAATCTGACCCGCACCGCCGGCGCCGTCGCCGCCCAGCGGGCGGCCCAGGAAGCCGCCCGGCAGGCGGCCCGACAGGCGGCCTCGAATATTCCCGACGGTCTCGCGGAAGGCGGCCTGAAGGTAGACGCGAACCCGGACACCGCCGGCTGGTTCAATGCCGAAGACCCGACCCAGTCGGTCCGCGACGGCCACACCACGGTTAATATCAAGCAGACCGGCAACAAAGCGATCCTTAACTGGGAGACCTTTAACGTTAGCCGTGACACCACCGTGGATTTTGACCAGCAGGCCAACTGGGCGGTGTTGAACCGGGTCAACGATCCCAACGCCCGGCCCAGCCAGATCCAGGGCCAGATCAAAGGCGACGGCACGGTGATGCTGGTGAACCGCAACGGGGTGGTGTTCAGCGGCTCCAGCCAGGTCAACGTGCGCAATCTGGTGGCGGCGGCGGCGGACATCAGCGACGAACAGTTCCGCGAGCGCGGCTTGTACGGTGACAACGAAGGCAGCCAGGCGGTGTTCACCAACGCCCAGGGCGACATCGACGTGCAGGCCGGCGCCCGGCTGACCACCGCCGCGCCCGGGTCCGCCACCCAGAGCGGCGGCTACACGCTGCTCGCCGGCCGGAACGTGCACAACCAGGGCGAGATCGTGACCGAGCAAGGCCAGACCACGCTGGCCGCCGGTGAGGATTTTTATATTCGTAAAGGCCGTGGCACCGAGGAGAACCTGGCCTCCACCACCGACGGCAACGAAGTGGCGAGCCGTCAGTCCGCCGCCAGCGCCCTCGACGGTAGCGCCGGCACGGTCACCAACAGCGGTCTGATTCTCTCGTCCGAAGGCGACATTACGCTGACCGGGCACGACGTACGCCAGCAGGGCGTGGCCGTGGCCACCACCAGCGTTGATAAGCGCGGCACCGTCCACCTGCTGAATTCCGCCAGCGACGCGTCCGGCAAGGTGACGCTGGGCGAGGGCAGTGTCACCGCCGTGGTGATCGATGAGGACGGCGGCACCGCGCTGGATAGCCGTCGCCAGACATTGATCGACGAATCAGCGGAGTACGATCTCGAGCGCGAGGGTCTCAACGACGGCGTCTTCGATAACCTGGCCGAGCTGCCCGACCGCCGCGACCAGTCCCGCGTGGAGATCGTCTCCGGCGGCGACGTGATCTTCGAGGACGACTCGCTCACCCAGGCCACCGGCGGCCAGATCGCCGTTGCCGCCAGCGACCGCGTGCGCGTGGAAAGCGGCGCCGAGCTGGATGTGTCCGGCGCCGTCGGCGTGCGCGTGGCGATGGAATCCAACAACGTCCTGATCAATGTACAAAGCAACGAACAGCGCGATTCGCCGGTCAACCGCGACAGCGGCGCGCTGCGCAACGGCGACGTCTGGATCGACCGCCGTGAACTGATCCACGTGCCCGCCGGCACCGGCGGCTATGAAACCGACCGCTGGTACACCGCCGGCGGCCTGTTGGAAGTGGGCGGCTATCTCGACACCGTGGCGCACTCCGCTGGCGAGTGGGCCGCCGCCGGCGGCACCGTGCGGCTGCACGGCGACGCGGTGATTGCCCAGGGCGGCTCCGCCGTCAACCTGTCCGGCGGCACCCTTAACGTGCAGACCGGCTATATTCGCCAGACCTGGCTGAAAGGCGCCGACGGTAACCTCTACGACGCCGCTACCGCGCCGGGCTACCTGCGCTATACCGGGCTTTATCGGGGCTACGAACGAACCAGCGAACGCTGGGGCCAGACCGACGCCTGGCGCAACCCGCTGATCAACCCCGAAAAGCGCCTGGAAAACGGCTACGTCACCGGTCGTGACGCCGGGCGGCTGATCGTCAGCGCGCCCACCGCCATCCTGGAGGGCGACATCGTCGCCGAAGTCTACAACGGCGAACGTCAGAACCGCGCCCGCGCCCAGGGCCTGGACGGCTACAGCCAGGCACAGAACAGCGTCGCCCGCGCCGGCCAACTGCTGCTCGGCAAGTACGGCCTGCTCGGCCTGAGCGGCGGCTTCGACAGCGACGTGCGCGTCGGTGACATCGAGGATGTCGCCGGCGAACTGGAACGGGACGCGGAACTCGGCGAGCGGCTCGGCACCGTTTGGCTGGACGCCGCCCGCCTCAGCGAGCAGGGCCTCGGCGGTCTCGATCTGGTCAGCGCCAGCGGCATCGCCGTGGAGCAGGACCTGGACGTCACCCCCGGCGGCTACGTGCGCCTGGCCTCCGGCCAGGTCGACGTGGACGCCACCGTCACCGCGCGCAGCGGCGACATTACCCTGACCAATATCATCGACGTGGTAAACAGCAATGGCGGTGCGGCACGAACCGCACTGACCGGCGCCGACGGCGATACCTATGTGCGGCTCGGCGCCGAGGGGGTATTGGACGCCCGTGGTCTTTGGAGCAACCAAATACGAACACCGGACACCGCCGCGTTGGCGCACCGCGACGGCGGCAGCGTGACGCTGGCCTCCAGCCGCGACGTCGCCCTGGAAGCCGGTAGCCTGATCGATGTCTCCTCCGGCGGCGCGGTCACCGCCGACGGCCAGTTGCTCGGCGGCCGTGGCGGCGACATCACCCTGAGCGCCGCGACCACGGTCAATGACAACAGCGGCACGTCGGAGAACGGGGTTCTCACCTTGGATGGCGATCTGCGCGGTTATGGTGTCGATGGCGGTGGCACCCTGTCGATCGAATCCGGCCAGGCCATCGTCGTGGGCGACGAGTTGTTTGAGACCGAAGGGCTGCTCGCCGCCGGTCAGGAAGTACCGGTGGATCTCACCTTGCTGGAAGAAGTGGTGATTGAAGCCGGCGGCACCTTGCCGTTCAACTATGAGTATCGCCGCACCCAGGCCCTGCCGGGCCAGCCTTTCGGCGACAGCCCCCTGGCCATCAATGGTGGTCCGGGTGTGACCTTGGCGGCGGATTGGGTGGTGCCGGACGGGGTGATGCTTCTGGCCGGCGGCTCGGTGTACCAGGGCGGGGCGACGGTCCCCGCCGGCGCCACCATTACCGTCACCCAGGGGTCGCCGGCGCCGGATTATGTGGTGCCCGCCGATGTGTTCCCGCAGGGGCTGCCCGTCGCGGAAAGCATGGCCGTGGCGCAAGCCGGCACGCCCCTGCCGGTGGACGCGGTCTTCTCGCCGGGTCAGACCCTGGGTGCCGGCATCGTTCTGGATAGAGACGTGAGGGTGGAAGCGGTTTCCACCCTGGCTCCGGAATACTTCCAAAACGGCTTTTCGAACTATGAGGTCAACGGTCATCGCGGTGTGCATGTCACCGAGGGCGCCAGCATCGACGTGGCCATGCCGGTGTACCGTTACCGGCCCGGGATCATTAATGCGGTGGATCGCGATGCGGCGCTGGAAGTCTGGACACCACCGCTGTATCAGGCGCTCCCGGAGGAGAGACGGGTGGTGCGTCGGGACGGCGCCAGCCTGACCCTGAAGTCCGAGAGCCAGCGCCGGCCCAGCGCCATCGCGATCAGCGAAGGGGCGACGGTCCAGGTCGACCCGGGCCAGTCGATCACGCTCAGTGGTGGCCAGACCACCGTGGAAGGCACCCTGCGGGCCCGCGGCGGCCGCATTGACATCCTCAACCCGGAGACCGACGGCGTCACGCAAAGCCAGTCCCTGGGGGAGTCCATCTGGATCGGTGAGCAGGCGCTGCTGGACGCCTCCGGCTTCGCCTACGCGGCCACCGACGGCCGAGGCCGGCGCTACGGCGAGGTGTTGGACGGCGGTCGTGTGACCCTGGGCAGCCTGGCGCCGGACGAACTCAACGATAACGGCATCTATGAGATCAACAATCGTTTCATTGTTGTCCGCGACGGCGCCGTGATCGATGTGTCCGGCACCCGGGCCGATCTGGACTTGGGCGGCGACCGGCCCACCACGGTGGCGAGCAACGCCGGTGGGCTGGCGATGCGCTCCAACGCCGGCATCTACTTCGATGGCGAGCTGCGCGGCCAGGCCGGCGGTGAGGGCGCCGCCGGGGGCGACCTGGAGCTGATGCTGGAAACCGTGCTGTTGCCATCGAACAGCGGTGACGAGCGCCAAGCCGGGCTGCGCAACATCGTTCTGGGCGAGCAACTGAGTTCCGGCATGCCGGAGGACATCGAGCCGGGCCCCGGCAATGCCGGCCTGCGCTACGGCGAGGCCCGGCTGGCCACCGACGACCTGGCGGACTGGGGCGTGGACGGTCTTTCCGTTTGGGCCCGTGATGCCATCCTGTTCGAAGGCGACACCAGCCTCTCGCTGGACCGGAAAATCGCCCTGGGCGCCACCGTTATCGGCGCCGCGCCGGAAAACCCTGATATCAATGTGGAACTGTCGGCACCCTACGTTAATTTGTCCGGGCGCACCGCCACACCCGAAGGGCTGGGATCAGGCAACAATCCGGGGCCGGTTTTCGCTTTTAACCACGGTAATGTGGACGCTCTCTCTCGTTTAACCGGTGAGAACAGCCGGCTTTCGGTGCGGGCGGACCTGATTGATCTGGGGAGAGGGCTCTTGACGTTCGGCGGTCGCGGCAGCCGGGACCTTCTGAGCGGTACCGAAACGGTGGATCTCCCCGGTTTTGCCGACATCCGGCTGGATAGCCGGGGAGATATGCGGCTGGATAACGTGTCCATGGTTGCGGACCGGGAACTGACCTTGATCGCTGAACGATTGTACCCGGTGACCCATAGCCAGAATGCGATTCAAGTAGGCGTGGCGGTGGCGGGGGATCTCTCCGGCGATCCGTTGGAGGGGGCGCTGCTGCGCATTCAACGCCGGGGGACGGGGGACCCGTCTCCGCCGCCTTCGGTATTCGGGGCCGTCGCCCTTCGTGCGCCACGGATCGAGCAGGGCGGCGCTTTACTGGCTCCTTTGGGATCAATCTACATCGGCGGAGACCGGCCCTCGCTGGGCGGCAGCTTCCTGTCGGAAATCGCCATTAACTCCACGTTGGGGGATGTCGCATCCGACGCTGTGTTGCAAGAAGGCAGCGTGACCTCAATCAGCGCGGCGGGCCTGACCCTGCCGTACGGCTACACCACGGACGGCATCAACTATTTCTACAACGGTGAGGAAATCGATTTCGATGTGCCCGGGTTGACCGGCAGTCAACAGGCTCAACGCACTGGCGGTGGCATCCGCTTCGGCACCGCCACCTTCATGGCGGAAGAGGGCGCCGTGGTCGACACCTCCGCCGGCGGCACTCTTTGGCGGCTGGGGTTCAGCAACGGGGCCAGCGGCTCCGTGGACATCCTCGATACGGCCCTGGCCAACGCCGCCCCTTGGCATTCCGGCGGCTCCGATCGGGAAGTCTATGCCATCCTGCCCTCGATGAACGGAGCGGCGGCACCGTTGGACCCGGGGCTGCCCGCCACCGGCCAGGTGGGCCGACAGATCACCATTGACGCCGGCGTGCCCGGGCTGCCGGCGGGCACCTACACCCTGCTGCCCGCCGAGTACGCCATGATGCCCGGCGGCTACCGGGTGGAGCTGGGCGGGGCGGCGACACAGCGGCTCGGCGTTACCGCCGGCGCCGCCCCGGGGCTGTACAACGCGGACGTTTACACCGGCCTGGCCAATACGGGGGCGATCGCGCGACAGCCGCGTCGGGCCACCATCATGGCCGGCACCGAGGTGCGCCGTTACGGGGAGTACAACGAGACCTCCCTGACCCGGTGGGTGGCGGAGCAATCAGCGGAATTCGGAGTCGCCCGGCTTAGTAACCTGATTCCCGAGGACATGCGGCCGCTGCTGTTCGACTTTGGCTACTCGGACCCGGCCAATCCGGAGGCGTTCCGCTTCAATGGTGAGTTGCGCAACGAGCGTGCCGAAGGCGGCACCGGCGGCCTGGTGGGGTTCCACGGCGGCGCCCTGGAAGTAATCAGCGAGCCGGGTCAGGCGGACGCCGGCCGCATCAGCCTGCGGGACGACGACCTGAACAGCCTGGGCGCCACGGTGCTGGGCCTGGGTACCAGCGACACCGATGGTTATACGGAGCCGGGCAACTCGGTAATCGTGCGTTCCGGCTCGTCACTGAACGCGGCGGCGGTGCTGCTGGCCGGCAACGGTGAAGAGACTTCGGTGGTGGTCGAATCCGGCGCCACCATTGATACCCGGGGGCGCGGCTCGGCGGGATGGACCGCCGATAACGGTATGGTTCTGAACCCCAACGAGGACCAGTCCCTGTTGGCGGTGGGCAACGACCTGATGACGTTCAGCGGTGTCCAGGGCGAGGGCGGCCTGCGCGTGGAGGACGGCGCCGGCCTGTTCGGCGAGGGCTCGGTGGCGCTGCTGGCCCCCGGCGGTGCCGAAATCGGTGAGATCGCCGTGGGCGCCCGCGACCTGCTGCTGGGCGTGGAGAGCGTCAACGTGGGTACGGATGGCGCCCTGGATCAGGCCGCCACCGACGGCGTGCTGTCCAGTGGCTGGCGCCTGACCCAGGCGATTCTGGATGGCCTGCTGCGCCCCGCCGAGGGCCCCGGCATCGAGAGTCTGAGCTTCCAGGCCTCCAATTCCATTAATTTCTTCGGCCCGGTGAGCCTGAATACCTTCGATCCCGCCACCGGTGAGTCCAGCGCCGATCTGCGGTTTATTACCCCGGCGATCTATGGCCTGGGCGGCGAGGGCGATACCGCCACCCTGCGCACTGATCGGTTCACCTGGAGTGGCTTGGGGTTCATGGAAGGTCAACGGGGGAACCCGAAACCGGTGGCGGCGGAGCCGGGCCCGGTGATCGAGGGTGGCGCCGGTACCGGCACCGGCGGCTTCCGGGTGGACGCCAATGAAGTGGTGTTCGGCTTCAACGGCCCGGTGGTCGACGAGACCGCCAACCTGAGCCTGGACCGGCTGATGCTCGGTTTCCAGGACGTCGAGTTCAACGCGACGCAACGGATCACCAGCGAACGGGAAGGCGCGGTCTCCGTGTATCAGCGCGACCTGGGGGACGGGCAGTACCAGGGTGGCAACCTGACCCTGAACGCGCCGGTGCTCACCGGCCAGGCCCGTTCCGACATGACCTTCCGCAGCGGCGGTGATTTGACCGTGGCACGGCCGGAGGGCGCCGAACCGGTGGACCGGAGCAGCCTGGATCTGGGCGGTCGCCTGACCCTGGACGGCAACCGGGTGCGCATCGACGGCACCGTGGCCGCCCCCAGCGGCCGCATCGAAATCCACGCCGACGAAGACGTGGAACTCACCGAAGGCAGCGTGCTCGATGTCGCCGGCCGGGAAGTGACCTTCTTCGATGTGACCCGCCACAGCTTCGGCGGCGATGTCGTGCTGGAAAGCCGTCAGGGCGATGTGCGCCAGGCTGCCGGCGCCACCCTGGACGTATCCGCCCGGGGCAGTGACGCCGGCACCGTCAAGGCCACCGCCGCCAACGGCCAGGTGGCGCTCGAAGGTGACCTGATCGCCCGCGCCGGGGATCAGTCGGACAACGGCTTCGAGGGCGGCTCGATTCAGGTTGAAGGCCTGACCATCCTCGACTTCGTCGGCCTCAACCAGCGGCTCGGCGACGGCGGCTTCGACTACCGCCGGGACTTTACCCTGGGCAGCGGCGATCTGGTCATCGGCGACGAACTGCAGGCGCGCCATCTGTCGGTGACCGCCGACGGCGGCAGCCTCACCGTGGCCGGCACGGTGCGCGCCGGCGGCGAGTACGCCGGCAGTCTGCGGCTGGCCGCCCGCGACGACCTCACCATCGAGAGCGACGCGGTGCTCGACGCCAGCGGCGACACGCTCAAACGTGACAGCCACGGCGGCGCCATCGAAGGCAGCAACCGGGCCACCCTGGATCTGACCACCCGGGGCGGCCGCCTGGTGCTGGCGGACGGCGCCACCCTGGATGTGAGCGCCGGCGGTGAGGCGCGCGGCGTGATCAATCTCAACGCCCCCCGCCTGGGCGGCAAGCAGGGCGACGACGTGGCGGTGGACGCCGACGGTCCGCTCACCGTGCGCGGCGCCAAACGGTTGGCGGTCAACGGCTTCTGGACCTACGACGACGCGCCGCTGGACCCGGAAGACGACACCACCCAGGTGGTCGACGAGACCTATATGGATGGCATCCATGGAGACAGCAACGCTTTCGTCAACGGCGCGCTTGCCAATGCCCAGTTGATGGAGCGGCTGGCCGGCCTGCGCGACGCCGCCGGCGAAGGTTTCCAGTTGCGGCCCGGCGTGGAGATCGTCTCCTCCACGGAGCACGGCAACCTGCGCCTGGACGGCGACCTGGATCTGGCGAACTACCGCTACGGACCGGATGTGGACCCGAATGTAAGAGGTTCCGGTACCGCCGGTGTGTTCACTCTGCGGGCCGGCGGCGACCTTACCGTGAACGGCACGATCAGCGACGGCTTCGGTGTGCCGTTGAGCAGTCCGGATACCGCCTATTATCTCGACTACGAGCTTGAGCCGGGACTGGTCACCAGCGACGGCAGGCTGGCACGCTCATTTATGTTGCCGGAAGAGCTAATATTGAAAGCCGGTTGGACCTTCGATCGCTACGTGGAAGGGGTGCTGCCCTTTGATGTGGTCCCGTCAACGTTATACATCAAGAGCGGACAATCCGTCAGTGAAGAGGTCATATCGCTTAGCTCTCCCCGCTTGATTAATCATACGCTAACGGCTGATATGTTCCTGCCTTACGAGGTCATGGATGCCCGAACGGGTATTGTGTATGGCCCGGGGCGCGTGCCAGCGGGCACTTCCCTTTCTAATTTTACAGCTCCGTCGGGGACCCGGTTTGCCCCTGGTTTTGTATTTCCCCGCGCGGTTCGCATTGAACCTCGGCCTATGCCCGCCGGAACGGATCTTTCTATCTACACTGTCAATATCGCCAATGAGGACAGGGTGGCCAAGCGACTGCCCGCAGGTACGGTTCTGCCTCAGGGCACGTATCTCACGGGGCTCCAGACCGCTGAGCAAGAGACCCAGAATGTTCCGGCGTTGGCCCCGGTGCTGGAACGGGGTCGTGAATCCTGGGATATCCGTCTGGTGGGCGGCGCCGATCTGGCCTCCGCCAGCCGCCGGGCGGTGCGGGCCGGCGCCGTGGCCGGGGATCTGATACTGGATAACACCGCGTCGCCGGAAGTGTTGCGGAACACCAGCGAAGCGACCGAGGCCGTCAGCGTGATCCGCACCGGCTCCGGCGACCTGGAGCTGATCGCCGCCCGGGACTATCGCCAGGATTCCGCGTTCGCGGTCTACACTGCCGGTGGCGCCTTGCCCACTGATGAGACGCCCCAGGTCGGTCGGCCGGATGGTGGCGATCTGCGGAATGGCTACGATAATTACGAAAGTTCCGCGGCGGTCACCGAGGTACAGGCGGGCTTCCTCACCGGCGGCGGTGACGTCCTGGTCAGCGCCGGCCGCGATCTGATCGGGCACAGCAGTGGTGACCTGCCCGCGTCCCGCTGGCTGTGGGCGGACGACGCCCCCGCCTCCGGCGAGCAGGCCGCCTGGTGGATGCACTCCGGGACCTATATGCCTTCCGATCTCTCCTTCAACGGATCCCAGCCGGTGCTGGCCGTTTTCCAAGGCATTGGCGCCCTGGGCGGCGGCAATGTGACCCTGGCCGCCGGCCGCCATCTGGGCGCCAACCGGGATCAGACCAGTATTAACGGTGGCCTGAACGTGGCGGTGGGCGCCAGTGGTTGGCGTGATGCGGACGGCGGCATCACCCAGTTTGGTGGCGGGGAGCTGCGTATTGACGCCGGCGGCTCCGTCAACCCGGTGCGAGGAACGTCGGGTGCCAGCAGCGTGAATAACCTTCGCGGCGATATTCAGGTGCGGGCCGGGGGAATCGGGCAGACCTGGCAGACCTTTGAGTCGCCGTCGTCAAACAATGTCGACCCCAGGCCGGACGATCTGATCGCCCGGGCTCCGACAGACCCCTACGGTCGTCTTAACGTCGCTGTTGGCGACGCCTCGGCCCGGCTGCTCAGCGTGGGGGACCAGGTGCTTTCCACCCGCGATCCGCTGGCGAGCATGGGCGTGGACATCCGGCAGGACCAGAGCGGGATCGCCGCCTTCTCCGCCGGCGGCGACGTGACACTGACCGGAGGTCAAGCGCCCTCCACCCTGAGTCTGGTGGCCGGGGAAGGTTCCCTTTATGGAGCCGGTAGTAGTCCCACGGCCCAGGATGCGGTGGTGCGCGCCTCCCTTGAGGGAGCCGTGGAGTTGCTGGCGGCGGATTCCATCTACCACCTGGGGTTGGGCATCGACGCTCACCCGGACGCCCGGGGCGTGGCCGGGCTGGCGCCCGCCCGTTTCTACGCCGTGGAGGGGGACGTCTATAACCTGATGTACGGCTATCTCAGCAATCCCGATGACAACCTGCCGTCCCTGTTGGGGCGTCCTGCCTGGGTTCGTGCCGGCCGCGACATCGTGGCTTTCGGCCAGAATACCTCTGGCTCCATCGGTCATGAGAGGGCATCGGTTCTCGGCCACAATGCCGCTACGGACATATCCTTGATCGAAGCCGGCAGGGACCTGATCTTTATCGATGCGCTGGCGGTGGGCCCGGGAACCCTGGAGATCACCGCCGGCCGCAACTTCTACCAGGCGGACCGGGGCTGGGTACGCAGCATGGCCGGCCTCTCCGACGACGTCGGCAGCGGCGCGGACATCGCCATCAATGTCGGCATGGGCGCGGACGGCCCGGACTACCAGTCCCTGATCGACGCCTACCTGAACCGGGCCAACCTGGCCGACCCGGGCCGGCCCCTGGCGGACCAGCCGGACAAGGTGGTCAAGGTCTACGATCAGGAGCTGCGCGACTGGCTGGAAGGCCGCTACGGCGACACGGCGCTGGACGGCACCACCGCGCTGGCGTACTTCGACACGCTGGCGCCGGAGCAGCAGCGCATCTTCCTGCGCGAACTCTACTACGCGGAACTGCGCGCCGGCGGCCGGGAGTACAACGACCCGAACGGCGACCGCACCGGCAGCTACCTGCGCAGCCGTCGGGTCATCGCCACCTTCCTGCCCGAGGCGGACAGCGAGGCGGGCACCTCCGGCTACGACGGCGACTACACCATGTTCTCCACCGGCGAATATTCCGGTCTGGTGCGCACCGAGGGCGGCGGCGACATCCAGATGCTGGTGCCCGGCGGCGACCTGATCGTGGGCGTGGAAGGGGTGCGCCCGGCGGACGGTGACAATGGTGTGCTTACGCAGGGCAGCGGTGACATCCAGATGTACAGCCAGGGCGACATCGCCCTGGGCCTGTCGCGGATCTTCACCACCTACGGCGGCGACATCTTCGCCTGGTCCGCCGCCGGCGACATCAACGCCGGTCGCGGCGCCAAGACCACCCTGGTGTACACGCCGCCGCGCCGGGTCTATGACGATATCGGTAATGTGAGCCTGTCGCCGGTGGCGCCCACCACCGGCGCCGGCATCGCCACCCTGGCGCCGATTCCCGAGGTGCCGCCCGGTGACATCGATCTGATCGCGCCGCTGGGCGTGATCGACGCCGGCGAGGCGGGTATCCGCGTCTCGGGCGATGTGAACATCGCCGCCCTGCAGGTGGTCAACGCGGAAAACATCCAGGTACAGGGGGAATCCACCGGCCTGCCGGCGGTGGCCAGCGTCAACGTGGGCGCGCTTACCAACGCCACCAACGCCGCCAACAGCGCGGTGCAGGCGGCGGAGCAGGTGAGCCGCGGCGACCGGGGCAATCGCCCCTCGGTGATCACCGTGGAGATTCTCGGCTACGGTCAGGAGCGGCTGGTGCCGGAGCAGGATCGCAACGCCGGCGCGCCCGACTACCGGCCTGACGGCGTGGTGCGAGTGCTCGGCGCCGGCGAACTGTCCGAAGAGCAGGGCGCGGCCCTCACCGACGCGGAGCGCCGCAGCATGCTTTGATTCATCCGCCCGGTACACCGGTTCTTTCCGCCGACGGCCCAAGCGTCGTCGGCGGAGACGCGCGACCGGTACTCATTAAAAGAACCGGGCCAATAAAAAGGGAACGACAAGGATGTTCTACGAGCGCGATACCACCGACCAGATTCTCTCCCTGGCGCGGGTCACCACCCTGGGCCGGCTGCGGGCCGGGCTGAGCTATCTGCTGGAGGCCCACGGCTTTCGCTACTATGTATTTACCTGCCACACCGTGGAGTCCGACGGCGCCTGCACGGCGGTGCTGCACAACCTGCCGTCCCGCAAGCAGGCCGCACCGGCTTCCGTTGATAACGTGATCGTCAACGACCCGCTCGCTCAATACGCGATCAATGAAACCCTGCCGATGGACTGGCGTTCGCTAATGAGCCGCCCTGAATACCAGGGCCGTATCTTCCGGGCAGCGATGAACCGGCGGGTCCGGCGCGGCATGCGCAGCGGCTGTACCGTGCCGTTACTGCAAGGCTACGGCGCCCTGGCCTGGCTGGATCTGGCGTTGGACCGCGATGACGAGTCCGCCTGGGCGCACATTCGTCAGTACCTGCCCTACGCCACCCTGTTGGGGCGGGTGGTGCTGGACAAGACCCGGAGGTTGGGCAAAAAGCCGTTGTCCGCGGATGACGTTTCCTCGGAGCCCCTTGATGAGCGGGAACGGGCCTGCCTGCGTGGCGCTAGCGAAGGTCTTAGCAATGCCGAAATCGGGGCACTGCTGGGCATCAGCGAACGCACCGTCTCCAACCATATCCACCGCGCCTGCGAAAAACTCCACGCCCGCAACCGCCAGCACGCCATCACCAAGGCGCTGCTTTCCCGCCAGCTTTACGCCTGCACGCTACCGCTGGCTAACGAAGTGGCCCCGATTTATTGAACATTCCCCGCACAAAATAAAAAAGGGCGCCGGGTGGGCGCCCTCCGCACTGGCGTGCGTTGATCTTGCGATCAGTTGATGCAGGAAGCGGCGGTGGCGGACGCCGTGGCGCCGACAGTCAGGCGAGCAAAGCCGGTGGGCAGGATGCTGCTGCCGTCAACAACAGTTTCTATCAGCTCTTCCAGAGCCTGGGGATCGGTGTGGCCGTCGGTGTAAGTCAGCAAATTGATGACGGCGTGAATCGGGTAGGCGCCGGTGAGCTGGGCGGTCGGGTTGATCACCAGGAGGCAGTTGCTGTCGATGCCGGATACCGGCTCGGGCTGCGGCAGGCCGGTGAACGGGTTGATGTCGCCCAGTACCTGACCGGTCAGCAGGTCATTGCTGCCATAGGCGATCTGCGTGGTATCGGCCGGGTCCTCGCCTTCCACGTCGGCGTAGTCCAGGCCTTGCTCGGCCAGCACACTGCCTATCCCAGCGTAGCCGATGGACCAACTGGATGTGGACAATTGATCAGTGATATTGAATTCGCCATCCGTCGGCGTGGCGATGGCGTAGTCACCCACTGGCGCGGCGGTGGCGAAGTCTTCATGGGTAATGAAGATGACCTGGGAGTCGTTACAGACGGCAGCCAGATACTGGATAAAGGCGAAGGTGGCCCCGCTGCGGTCGGAACGGTAGAACACGTTGATCGGCTCTCTGGGCCAGGTGGGGTCGATCTCGTCCCAACTGGTGGAGTCACCGGAGAAGATGTCGCAGACCTGGGCAGTGCTCAGGTTGGGACGGTTGATTGGGTTACCGAACACATCGTTGCCCAGATTCAGCGGCAGTGCGATCAGAGTGCTCAGGGCGGGAACCTGCACCAGATCCTGGCGGTTGGCGCGCGGACCGTTCAGGAAAGCAATCACTTCGTCGGCGGTCAAGGGAGCACCGGAGCTGACGAAGTCCGGATCGGTCTGGCCGGCCGGCGCGCTGAAGCCCACCGGGCTGGCGTTGTAGTCACGGCAGTCGCCGTCGGCGTTCAGGGAGTTGGCGCCTACCAGAACCCGCTTGCCGGTGCCGCTGCCGGTCTGGCAGTAGGAGGCATAATCGCCGGGGTGGTAGTTTTGGAAAACGTCGAAAATGGAACCTTGAGCGAGTACCGCCTGCTCGTACGGATTGCCGACGCTATCATTACCGGCAAGAAGGCTAGTTAAATAGTCGTCGGTCGACAGGCGAGACCGCGGGTCGGTGGTAGTGAAATTGTCGCCCACGTAGGCTAGAGCGGGGAGAGAGGCGCCGCCGCCTACCAGATTGGTAAAGGCGGAAGCGGCCAACGGTGCGCTGATGATGGCGGCGGCCAGCGTCGCCTTTTTGATGATGGTATTCATGATTGATTCCTCTTTTTATATACAAAAAAAGGGCGCCGGGTGGGCACTGCTGTCCCACAGTTGGCGGCCTCATAGGGCGAACCTCATTTGAGGTTCGCCCTTTTTACTTCGCCCCGGGTCCGGATTGAGGATCTCCGCCAGGGTTCGGCGGTCGAACAGACTTAACTGCAGCACCCGCATGATCCGCTGAACCGTCCAGCCCGCCCGGGCACTGTGCCGGGCAAACGCCACCAGCAAGTAAGTGATCATGGCGATCCACAACTGGGTCAGCACCGCGTTCCTCGAGGTCCCCACGAACGCCTTGATCTTCAGGTTCTGCTTGATCGTCTTGAAGAAGATCTCGATCCGCCAGCGGTCCTTGTACAAGGCCGCGATGGTCGCCGCGCTCAGACCAAAATGGTTGGTCAGGAACACGTAATGCTTGCCCGTCTCCCGGTCAACGAAGCCCACCCGCCGCAGGCGCGGCGCTCCGCGCTTGAGGGCGTGCGCGCTGTTGAGCTGGATGGTCTGGTCGCAGGTCAGTCCCTTGGATCGGTCCACCGGACGCCGCTCCTCGACCCGGTAAATGGCGTTCGGCCTGAGCCGGGTGACGAAGAAAACCCCTTGATCCGTCAACGACTTATACCAGCCGTAATCCACATACCCTTTATCGAACACCACGATGCTGCCCTTCGGGAAGACGAACCGCCGTCCCTGCACCAGGTCGTTCTCGTTGCCGTCACCCAGCGCCACGAACTCCGGTACATCGGTGCCGTGGTTGAGCCCCACGCTCAGCTTCACGTTGCCCGCGTCCGGCCGATAGGCCGCCCACGGGAACAGCTTCAGCGACAGATCGATGGCGCTGGCATCCAGTGAGTAAAGCGGGTTCTTGAAGCGGAACTTGTGCCGCCCCGGCAGGCTCTTGCAGTGCTGCAGCAATCGCCCGAAAAGGGCCTGATACAACGCCGCCGGTTGCTTCTCATTGATCCGGGCCAGGGTCGAACGGGGGATCGGCTTGGCGCCGAGGTGGTAGAGCTTGTGGCGCTGGCTTTCCAGGTTCGACTGGATATCCCGCAGGCTTTGCCGACCGGAGAGCTGCGACATGGCCATGCCGACGAACTGATCCCAGCGCGACGCCGAGCGCAACTTCTGGCCGTGATGGTGCTCCCGCGCCAGCCTCTCAAAGTCATGTCTGGACAGGGGCTTGAGCAGTTGGTGAAACGCGGTGTTATGATGTGACAAAGCCTGGACCTCCCGGAATACAACGTTTTCTCGACAAAAACATTGTACCCGGGTGGTTCAGGCTTTTTCTTTATGTCCCTTCAACTGTGGGACAGCAGTGGCCGGGTGGGCGCCCTCCGCACTGGCGTGCGTTGATCTTGCGATCAGTTGATGCAGGAAGCGGCGGTGCTGGAAGCCGTGGTGCCGGTGGCCAGGCGAGCAAAGCCGGTGGGCAGGGTGCTGCTGCCGTCGACCACGGTGTCCACCAGGTCTTTGAGCGCCTGGGGATCGGTGTTGCCGTCGGTGTAGGTCAGCAGGTTGGTGACGGCGGCGATCGGGTAGGCGCCGGTGAGCTGGGCGGCCGGATCGATCACCAGGACACAGTTGCTGTCGATGCCGGATACCGGCTCGGGCTGGGGCAGACCGGTGAAGGGGTTGACGTCGCCCAGTACTTGGCCGGTCAGGAGGTCATTGCTGTCGTAGGCGATTTGCGTGGTGCTGGCCGGGTTTTCGCCTTCCACGTCGGCGTAGTCCAAACCTTGCTCGGCCAGGACGTTGGCCAGGTTGGCGAAGCCCACGGACCAGTCGGTGCTGGACACCTCGGTGATGATGCCACCGTTGCCGCTGGCCGGCGTGCCGACAGCGTAGTCGCCCACCGGCGCGGCGGCGGCAAAGTCTTCGTTGGTGTTGAAGATGACCTGGGAGCCGTTGCAGTTGGCGGCCAGATACTGGGTGAAGGCGAAGGTGGTGCCGCTGCCGTCGGAGCGGTAGACCACGTTAATCGGCTGGCTCGGCCAGGTGGGGTTGATCTGGTCCCAGCTGGTGGCGTCGCCGGAGAAGATGTCGCACACCTGAGCGTTGCTCAGGTTCGGACGGCTGATCGGGTTGCCGAACACATCGTTGCCAAGCTTCAGCGGCAGCGCGATCAGGGCGCCCAGAGCCGGCACCTGCACCAGGTCCTGGCGGTTGGCGCGCGGACCGTTCAGGAAGTCGGTCACGTCGTCGGCGGTCAGGGGCGCGTCGGAGCCCACGAAATCCGGGTCGGTCTGGCTGCCCGGTGCGCTGAAGCCCACCGGGCTGGCGCTGTAGTCACGGCAATCGCCATTGGCGTTGAGGGAGTTGGCGCCTACCAGAACACGCTTGCCGGTGCCGCTGCCGGTCTGGCAGTAAGAGGCAGTGTCAGACGGATTGCCGGTTTGGAAAGCGGCGAAGATGGAGCCAGTGGTGAGCACCGCTTGTTCATACGGGTTGCCGACGCCGTCGTTACCGGCTGAGAGGTTGGTGCGCTGTTCGTCGGTGGACAGACGAGACTGCGGGTCGGTGCCAGTGAAGTTGGTGCCCACGTAAGCCAGAGCGGGCAGAGAGGCGCCGCCGCCTACCAGGTCGGTAGCGGAAGCGGCCAGCGGTGCGCTGATGATCGCGGCGGCCAGGGCCGCCTTCTTGATGATGGTCTTCATGATTCAATCCCTCGATATTGGGTTTGGTTTGTGATTAATCCCCGCGGCGGGTGCCGCACAAATCACGCTATCGAGAGCGCATTTCGTTTTGGTTCCAATACGAATAAATTTGCTGGTCGGTTTGGCGGCATTGATTTGTCAGCACTTGCCGGAATCGGCAAGACGAGTGAGTGGTTGGAACGAAGTCGAAGGTAAGGCGCTGATTTTGCGAGGGTATGGCGGACACTGAAACGGCAAGCGCCGTGACCGGACGGTGACAGTGGCGGGCGCCGGCTTGCGTGGGCCGGCAGGTCTGTCCCTAAAAAAAGTTTGTCTTATAAAAAAGCCCCGCCGGGAGGCGAGGCTTTCTTGAGTCTGGTGCCCGGAGACAGAATCGAACTGCCGACACGGGGATTTTCAATCCCCTGCTCTACCGACTGAGCTATCCGGGCGTTGGGCGCGTATTAAACCGACTCGACCCGGCCCCGTCAAGCGCGCTTGGCTATTGGTTGGCGTCTTTTGTGGGAGGAACGTAACCCTCTGCTTTTTCGACGCTTTCGTTGTTCAAAAAGCGATCACGTTGCTCGTCCAGAAAGGCCTTGGCCTTGGGGTCCATCACGTTCAGGTGCTTCTCGTTGATCAGCAGGGTCTGGTGCTGCAGCCATTCCTGCCAGGCCTGCCGGGACACGTTGTCGTAGATGTCCTGGCCCTTGGGGCCGGGGAAGGGCGGTTTTTCCAGGCCTTCCAGGTCCTGCTGGTACTTGCGGCAGAAGACGGTGTGGGTCATGGCGGTGCACCTCCGATGCGGGTTAGAGCAGGCCGGCCTGTCGCGGGCCGTGCAACTGCTCCAGTAGCTTTTTGACCGGTGCCGCCAGGCCCAGCTCGCCGGGGTCGGCGGGGCGGATCCAGCGGCCCCCGGCATCCTGCACACCGGCGCCGGTGGTGTCCACCCGGATCAACAGCGGCTCGATGTCCAGATGGAAGTGGCTGAAGGTGTGGCGGAAGGGGGTCAGCGCTTCCTGGTCGCGGGCGTCCAGGCCGCGCTCGGCGAGGGCGGTGTGTTGCCGGTCGTCGGGATCGAGCTGGGGGAAGCACCACAGGCCGCCCCAGATGCCGCTGGGCGGGCGCGGCTCCAGCCAGACGCGGCCGTCCGGGTGCTGCAGGATCAGCATGCGGGTCTGGCGCACCGGTTTTTCCTTGGCCGGTTTGCGGCCCGGGTAATCCTGCGGGTTGCCGTCGGCGCGCGCCTGGCACCAGTTCGCCACCGGGCAGGCCGGGCAGTCCGGCCGCCGCCGGGTGCACAGGGTGGCGCCCAGGTCCATCACCGCCTGGGTGTAGTCCGCCAGCCGACGGTCCGGGGTGTACTGCTCGGCCAGTTCCCAGAGCCGGTTTTCCACCGGCTTCTTGCCGGGCCAGCCGGGCACCGCGTGCAGGCGGCTGAGCAGGCGTTTGACGTTGCCGTCGAGAATCGGCGCGCGCACGCCGCGGCTCTGCGCCAGGATGGCGCCGGCGGTGGAGCGGCCGATGCCGGGCAGGGTGGCCACTTCTTCCACGGTGTCCGGGAAGTCGCCGCCGTATTCGTCCACCAGCTGGCGGGCGGCCTTGTGCAGGTTGCGGGCGCGGGCGTAGTAGCCCAGGCCGGTCCACAGATGCAGCACCTGGTCCGCGTCGGCGGCGGCCAGGGCGTGCACATCGGGGAAGCTGTCCATGAAGCGCTGGAAATAGCCGATCACGGTGCTGACCTGGGTCTGCTGCAGCATGATTTCCGACACCCACACCCGGTAGGGCGTGCGCGGATGCTGCCAGGGCAGGTCCTGACGGCCGTGCTGGTCGTACCAGGCCAGCACGGCGTCACTGAAGGTGGTGCGGTCCGGGGCGGTGCTCAACGGTTGAAGAACCCCTTGAGCTTGTCGCCCATCTCTTCCTCGATTTTTTCCTGGGCCTTCTTCTTGGCGGCGTTTTTCATCACCTCTTCGGTGGTGTCGCCTTCCGCGTCGATGCCCAGTTTCTCCTTGAGCTTGCCCTTGGCCGCGTTGGTGGCGGCCTGCTGGGCGATCTTGGCGAAGCCTTCCTTGTCCGGGCCGCACCACTTGGCCGGGCTGCCCGCCAGGCTGCCCTGGCAGCGCAGCGGCCAGGTCACGTCTTCCAGGTATTTGCTGCCGCCCAGTTCCGGCGACTGCATGCCGATTTTCAGGTCGAATTCCTGGGTCAGCATGTTCATCCAGCCGTTACCGGAGAGGGTGCCCTTGTCGAGCTTGGCTTCCAGGCTGTCCAGGTTGGCGACCTGCTGGTTGAGGCTGGCCTTGGTGGTCAGATCAATGATCTTGGTGTCCTCGGACAGCGCCGCCGGCAGCTTGCCGGATTCCTGGTTGGGGATCAGCGCGCTGAGGCCTTGGAAGCGGCCCAGCATGTCGTTGACGCCGCCCACCAGGGTGCCGTACAGGTTCAGGCCGCGCACGGTGCCGTCGGCCAGATTCATGCTGGCGTTGCCCTTGGCGGAATTGACCAGCGCTTTTTCGCTGTTGCCGGAGGCGCTGAAGTCCAGGTCCATGGAGAAGATGCCCTTGGCCAGGTCCTTATCCAGGGCCATGGCGACCACCGGCTGCAGCTGCATGCTGGACACGTTCTGCTTGAAGCTGATGCGCGGCGTGTTGCCGGACACGTCCAGGCGGCCGCTGGCGTTGAAGCCGCCCTGCAGGGTGTCGCCGGAGGCCTTGGTGAGGCGCAACACCCCGTCCTTGGCATCGACGTTGAAGACGATATTGCTGGCCTGGATGGTGTCGTAGTTCAGCTCACCGATCTTGAGGCTGCCGTCGAGCAGCAGCGGGCGGAGGCTGTCCACCGGGATCAGCTCCGCTTCGGAGAGCTGGGTGGTGCCGCCTTCCTTGCCGCCGGTGCCGCCGCCGGCACCGCTGGCCGCGGCGCTGTCTTCCTCGTCGCTTTGCGGCGGCAGGTAGCCGTCCAGGGTGATCTTGTCCAGGTTCAGATCGAACACGATCTTGCCGGTCTCCAGGTTTTCCAGGCCGGCCTTGCCGTTCAGGGTGCTGCTGTCCAGGGTCACCTTGAGCGGGTTGACCATGACGCTGTTGGCCGGGCCGTCCAGGGTGGCGCTCAGGGCCACCTTGCTGAGGGCACTGTCGTCGCTGGTCTCGATGGGTTCCTCGCCGATCGCTTCCAGGGCCGCGTTGGCGTCGAACGGTTCGGTGTCGATCTGGCCGGCCACTTTCATCTCGCCGGTCAGGCCGGTGACGGTGGCGTTACCGGTGGTGCGGGTGCCGGCCGCTTCCAGCAGCAGGTCGGTGATCTGGGCGCGGTCCTCGTCCAGGTTCACGTCCAGCTTCTGTTCCAGGTGCACGCTCACCGGATTGGTGGTCATGCCGGCGATGTCCGCGTCCAGGGTCATCGGGTCGAGCACGAAGTGGTTGTTGTCGAGATCGGCGGCCAGGGTGGTGTCCAGGTTCAGGTCCACGCGCATGTCGCTCTGATCCTGGTAGCGCAGCGACATCTGCATCGGGAACGGCTCTTCCAGGCTCACGTCCTGGGCGTTGAAGTTGAAGTGCTCAACGCGGATGTCGGTGCCGTCGGTGGTGTTCCGGTAGCGGATCTTGCCGTCGGTGATGGCGACGCTGGGAATGGTCAGCGGGATGTCCATGCCGCCGCTCTCGCCGGGCTGCTCTTCCTCGGCGGGGGTGGTCTCCTCCTCGGCGCCGTCCTGCGGGCCGATCTTCTCCCAGTTGGCGCCGTCGGCGGTTTCCACCAGGTTCACTTCCAGGCCGTCCAGGGTGACGCCGTCCATTTCCACCTGGCCGAACAGCAGCGGCCACACCGCCACGCCGACGCTGGCGCTGTTGATGCCCGCGAACAGCTCTTCCTCGCCGGCGATGCGCGCCTCGGTGCGGCCCAGGCTGACGCCCAGTGACGGCCAGAACTGCCACGCCAGGTCGCCGGGGATCTCCAGATCCAGGTTGGCCTGGGCCATGGCCTGTTCACGAATCTGCGGCTTGAAATCGTTCGGATCGATCACCTGGGTGACCACGAACACGGTCGCCGCCAGCAGGACCACCAGAGCGGCGATGACGATGAGGAAAATTTTGATCGCGCGTGCCATAGAACAGCTCTCCTTGCGCCCCGGGCCGAGGGCCGGGATTATAGCAATAGAATGTACCCAACCGAACGTGAAGACCGTGGCGGGGATCGACGGTTAGAACGCATGATAAAGCATGATAATAAGTATCGCTCTTTGGGGAGCCGGTTTTGTTAAAGTTCCGTAATTTCCTGGTTTGCATAGGGCTGCTGTGGTGCGCGCTGGCCGGCGCCGAGCCGGTGGTGACGCCGCAGCCGGACCAGGAGCAGGTGGCCGTGGCCCGTTCCATGGAGGTGCTGGTGGACCCGGAAGGGCACTGGGATTTCAGCCAGGTGAGCGACCGTTTTGCCGGGCGCTTCGTCCGCAACACCGCCACCGAGCCCAATTTCGGCTTCACCAGCAGCACCATCTGGCTGCGCTTCACCCTGGACACCAGCCGTGTCCGGGGGCAGAGCTGGTACCTGGTGGAACGCTATCCGATCCTCGACCATATCAGTCTGTTCGCGCCCACTGAAGACGGCGGCTACCGGCGGGTGGACCTGGGCGACACGCTGCCGTTCGATCAGCGGCTGATGGACCACCGGGCCTTTATCTTCCCCCTCGACACCGACCTGGCCGGCGCCAACACCTACTATGTGCGCGTCAGCGGCAAGGGCGCCATCAATTTGTCGCCGATGCTCTACAGCGCCGCCGGGCTGGTGGAATACACCTACCGGGACATCCTGCTGTACGGGGTGTTCTACGGCTGCCTGCTGATCATGGTGGTCTACAACGCGCTGCTGGCGTTGTCGCTCAAGGAGCCGGTCTACCTGTATTTCGTGCTGTTCCTGGTGGGCATCACGGTGTTCAACCTGAACGTCAACGGCTTCGGGCTGCAGTTCGTGTGGCCGGAGGTGCCCAGGCTCAATGAGTACTACTGGCTGGGCATCTATATCTGCACGCCGGCGCTGGCCATGTACTCGCGCCACTTCCTCGGCCTCAAGCAGCGCTTTCCGCGCTATGACCGGGTGATCCGCCACTACCTGGCCGGTGTCGCCGTGTTGCTGGTGGTGCAGCTGCTGATCGCGCCGCCCTGGTCCTACTACCTGTCCACGCTGCTGGTGCTGATCACCGTGCTGCTGTTCAGCTGGCTGGGCTGGATGGTGTGGTCGCGCGGCTACCGGGCGGCGCGGCTGTACGTGGCGGCCTGGTGCGTGTTCCTGGTGCTGATCTTCTTCTTCGTGCTCGGCAATCTGGACTGGATCCCCTACGCCTCGGTGATCAGCATGCTGCCCCATCTCGGCGCCCTGTGGGTGGTGATGATGCTGTCCCTGGCGCTGGGCGACCGCATCCGCTTCCTGGAGCGTGAGCGCAACCAGCTGTTCCTGGAGGCGCGCGAAAACCTGGAGCGTCACGTGGAAGAGATCGAGCAGATGAACCGGGACAAATCCACATTTTTGCAGTACGTCAGCCATGAGCTGAATACGCCGATCAACTGGATCGGCGCCGCCAATTCCCTGGACGACGGCGAAACCGGCGCCGACCAGAGCGATGTCTGGGCGCTGGTGCGCAAGGGGCAGCAGCGGCTGATGGGCATGGTCAGCACCTCGCTGCGCTACTTCGATCTGGCCGACCGCAGCACGCCGCCGCTGGTGGCCCGCTGCCGGCCCCTGTGGATGCTGGACGCGTTGCTCGCCACCCGGGCCCGGGCGCTGGGAAGCCTGGAATTGAGGGTGGTCAACCGTATCTCGCCGAATCTGTACGTGCGCGCTAACGAGACCGAGCTGCAGGAAGTGATGGCCATGGCCCTGGATAACGCCATCCGCTTCAGCCCGCCGGGCGGCGAGATCACCGTTACTAGCGAGGTGATGGTGGGCGAAGCGGAGCTGCGCATCCGCGACCGCGGCCGGGGCGCCGGCCCGGACCAGCTGGAGAGCCTGTTCGAGCCGTTCTTCGTGATGGGCTCGCGCCACCACGAAGAGGGCTACGGCCTGTCGCTGGCCATGGCGCGGGTGATGATCGAACAGGCCGGCGGCCGCATCTGGGCCGAAAGCGCCGGCCTCGATCGCGGCTTCACCCTGGTGATCCGGCTGCCGCTGGCCTGACCTGTGGGAGCAAATCTCCCTGTGGGAGCGGGCCCCGCCCGCGAAAGGGCGGTGTAACCGCCCGGCAGGATTCCAGAAACGGCTATTGGAAGCGCAATCTGTGAGGTCTCTGGCATCCTGCCGGCGGCTGTTGCCGCCTTTCGCGGGCAGGGCCCGCTCCCACAAGGAGGTCCCCAAGAGGCCTGAGGAGCTAGCGCTGGCATTTCTCCGGCAGGGCGAGCGCTCCGCCGTGATGTTTCTCCAGCAGCCGCAGAAAGTCCCGCCCCACGCCGCGTCCGCGGGTGGCGGGGTGCACCACCATCCACGCCAGGGCGTCGCCGTCGAGCAGCGCCACCGCCACCGGCGCGCCGTTGAAATGGGCGGCGGCCACCGGGCGCCCGGCGTCCAGGGCCTGGCCCAGTTCGGCGGCGTAGTCCGGGTCGTCGCGCAACACTTTGCTGAAGCGTTGCGCCAGTTCCGCGTCGGGGGAATGAAATTCAAGACTGATCGGCATAGTGTCTCCGCTAACCGGTAAATGGCCGCCGCGCTGGTGAGGGGGCGCCGAGGGCCGTATAATACGGGGTTCCGTTTTCTGGAGGTACCGATGAGCGAACGCCGCGCCACCGTGGAGCGAAACACCCTGGAGACCCAGATTCGCGTCAGCGTGAATCTCGATGGCACCGGAGTGAGCAAGCTGGATACCGGCCTGCCGTTCCTGGAACACATGCTCGACCAGGTGGCCCGCCACGGTCTGATCGACCTGGACATTGAGGCCAAGGGCGACTTGCACATCGATGCCCACCACACGGTGGAGGACATCGGCATCACCCTGGGCCAGGCCCTGGCCCGCGCCTGGGGCGACAAGAAGGGCGTGCGCCGCTACGGCCACGCCTATGTGCCGCTGGACGAGGCCCTGACGCGGGTGGTGATCGACCTGTCCGGCCGCCCGGGCCTGGAAATGCACGTGGACTTCACCCGCGGCATGATCGGCGGGTTCGACGTGGACCTGTTCTATGAGTTTTTCCAGGGGCTGGTGAACCATGCCATGATCACCGTGCACATCGACAATCTGCGCGGCAAGAACGCCCACCACCAGGCCGAGACCGTGTTCAAGGCGTTCGGGCGCACCCTGCGCATGGCGGTGGAGCCGGATCCGCGCATGGACGGCGTGACCCCGAGCACCAAGGGCACGCTCACCGAAAACCCGTAAACCACTCGAGGCGCCCCATGAGCGAAACCGTGGCCGTAGTCGACTACGGCATGGGCAATCTCCATTCCGCCGGCAAAGCGCTGGAAAAGATGGCCGCCGACGGTCAGCGGATCGTGATCACCGGCGACCCGGAGCAGGTGCGCGCCGCCGACCGGGTGGTGTTCCCCGGCGTCGGCGCGATCCGCGACTGCATCAAGGTGATCACCGAAACCGGCCTGGACCGGGCGATTCTCGACGCCATCGACGCCTACAAGCCGGTGCTCGGCATCTGCGTGGGCATGCAGGCGATGATGGACTTCAGCGAAGAGAACGACGGCATCGACTGCCTGGGTGTGTTCTCCGGTCGGGTGCAGTTTTTCGGCGCGCCCCTGGGTGACACCGGGCGCCCGCTGAAGGTGCCGCACATGGGCTGGAACCAGGTGCAGCAGGTCAACGACCACCCGCTGTGGGCGGGCATCGACGACAACAGCCGCTTCTACTTCGTGCACAGCTACTGCGCCACCGGGGTGCCCGACGAGCAGATGGCCGGCCGCTGTGAGTACGGCCTGGCGTTCGCCGCCGCCGTCGCCAAGCGCAATGTGTTCGCGGTGCAGTTCCACCCGGAAAAGAGCGCCGACGCCGGCCTCAAGCTGCTGGAAAACTTTCTGCGCTGGCGGCCCTGAGCGCCGCGTCCTCTTATTTCAGCCTGTTAAACAAGCGAGATCGTCATGGAACTGATTCCCGCCATCGATTTGAAAGACGGCCACTGCGTACGCCTCAAGCAGGGCCGCATGGACGACGACACGGTGTTTTCCGAGGACCCGGTGGCGGTGGCCGACCACTGGGTGAAGCAGGGCGCGCGGCGCCTGCACCTGGTGGACCTGAACGGCGCCTTCGCCGGTGAGCCGGTGAACGGCGAGATCGTCAACGCCATCGCCCGCGCCCACCCGGGCCTGCCGATCCAGATCGGCGGCGGCATCCGCAGCGCCGAGACCATCCAGGCTTACCTGGACGCCGGCGTTCAGTGGGTGATCATCGGCACCAAGGCGGTGAAAGAGCCGCAATTCGTGCGCGACATGTGCAAGCAGTTCCCCGGCCACGTGATCGTCGGCCTGGACGCCAAGGACGGTAAAGTGGCCACCGACGGCTGGGCCGAAGTCACCGACATCGACGTGGTGGACCTGGCGCGCCAGTTCGAGCACGACGGCGTGGTGGCCATCGTCTACACCGACATCAGCCGTGACGGCATGCTGCAGGGCGTCAACGTGGAAGCCACCGAGCGGCTCGCCGAAGCGATCAGCATTCCGGTGATCGCCTCCGGCGGCATCACCGACATGGAAGACGTGCGCCGGCTGTGCGGGGCGCGCACCGTGGGCATCACCGGCGCCATCACCGGCCGCGCCATTTACGAGGGCACCCTGGATTTCGCCCAGGGCCAGGCCCTGGCCGACGAGCTGCAATCCCGGGGGCCGGGCATGTCCGGCACCACCGGTAGTGGAGTGCGAAAGTGACACTAGCCAAGCGAATCATCCCCTGCCTGGACGTGGACGACGGCCGGGTGGTCAAGGGCGTGAAGTTCGTGGATATCCGCGACGCCGGCGACCCGGTGGAGGTGGCGCGCCGCTATAACGAGGCCGGCGCCGACGAGATCACCTTCCTGGACATCACCGCCAGCCATGAGGACCGCGACACCACCCTGGAAATGGTCGAGCGCATGGCCAGCCAGGTGTTTATCCCGCTCACCGTGGGCGGGGGTGTGCGCACCATCCAGGACATCCGCAACCTGCTCAATGCCGGCGCCGACAAGGTGGGCATCAATTCGGCGGCGGTGAAAAACCCGGAGTTCGTGCGCGAGGCCGCCGAACGGTTCGGCTCCCAATGCATCGTGGTGGCCATCGACGCCAAGAAGGTGAGCGGCGAAAGCGAAGCCAACCGCTGGGAGATCTTCACCCACGGCGGCCGCAACCCCACCGGCATCGACGCGGTGGAGTGGGCGCGCCGCATGACCGATTACGGCGCCGGCGAGATCCTGCTCACCAGCATGGACCGGGACGGCACCAAGAACGGCTTCGACATCGCCCTGACCCGCGCCATTTCCGACGCGGTGCCGGTGCCGGTGATCGCCTCCGGTGGCGTCGGCAACCTGCAGCACCTGGTGGACGGGGTGATCCAGGGCGGCGCGGATGCGGTGCTGGCGGCCTCGATCTTCCACTTCGGTGAGTACAGCATCGCCGAGGCCAAGCAGTACATGCACAGCGCCGGCATTGAGATGCGCCTGTGATACTGCCGGGGGCCTGACGTGCGGATCTGGATAGACGCGGACGCCTGTCCGGCCGTGATCCGCGACGTGCTGTTCCGCGCCGCCGACCGGCGCGCCATCGACACCACCCTGGTGGCCAACCATTTCATCCCCAAGCCGCGCTCGCCGCACCTCCGCGCGGTGCAGGTGGAAGCCGGCTTTGACCGCGCCGACGATTACATCGCCGAGCAGGTCGAGCCCGGCGACCTGGTGATCACCGGCGACATTCCGCTGGCCGCCCGGGTGGTGGAGAGCGGTGGCACCGCGCTCAACCCCCGTGGCACCCTTTACGACAGCGAGAGCATCCGCGAACATCTGGGCCGCCGCGACTTCATGGAAGAACTGCGCTCCGCCGGGGTGCAGACCGGCGGCCCGTCGTCGTTGAGCAAAAGCGACGTCCAGACCTTCGCCAATGCGCTCGACCGCTTTATCGCGCGAGCCCGGTAACTCCCCCGGCCAGGAAGGACCCATGCTGAAAATCTCCAACAATGTGACCATCCCCGAGTCCGAGATCGAATGGCAGGCGATCCGCGCCCAGGGCGCCGGCGGCCAGAACGTCAACAAGGTGGCCTCCGCCGTGCACCTGCGTTTCGACATCGGCGCCTCGTCGCTGCCCGAGTTCTACAAGGAGCGGCTGCTGGCCTGGTCCGACCGGCGCATCACCACCGAAGGGGTGGTGGTGATCAAGGCGCAGCGCTTTCGTTCCCAGGAAAAGAACCTGGATGACGCCCTGGCGCGGCTGAAAGCGCTGATCCTGGACGCCACCGTGGAGCAGAAAAAGCGCAAGCCCACCAAGCCGTCCAAGGCCGCCAAGCGCAAGCGCATGGACAAAAAGACCCGCCACGGCCAGACCAAGGCGCTGCGCAAGCCGCCCACCGACGGCTGACCGGCAAGCGCTCTGTACAAGAGTCGCCGCCACGGGCCCCGTAGGCTAAGCTCCTTGCGATAATAAAAAAGGAGCGCAGCATGGATCAGGCCAGTCTGGTTGAAATCGGTTTACCCGCCGCCCTGTTTCTCATCATGGTGGGCATGGGGCTCACCCTCACCCCCAAGGACTTCCGCGAAGTGTTGATCGCCCCGCGGGCCACCGTTTACGGCCTGGTGGCGCAGATCGTGCTGCTGCCGCTGGTGGGCGTGGGCCTGGCGATGACGCTGGACCTTTCCCCGGCGCTGGCGGTGGGGTTGGTGATCATCGCCGCCTGCCCGGGCGGCACCACCTCCAACCTGTTCGCCTTTCTCGGCCGTGGCGACGTGGCGCTGTCCATCGTGCTGACGGTGGCCGCCAGCCTGGTTACGGTGGTGACGCTGCCGATGTTCACCAGCTGGGCCCTGGGCCACTTCCGTGACAGCGATCTGGTGCTGGAGCTGCCGGTGCTGCGCACCATTCTGACTCTGGTGGTTATCATTCTGGTGCCGGTGAGCATCGGCATGACCATCCGTCATTTCCGCCAGGACTGGGCGGTGAAGGGCGAAAAGCTGGTCAGCGTGTTCGGGCTGCTGGTGCTGGTGGCGGTGATCGTGATGCTGCTGGTGGACCTGGGCGGAGAGGCGCTGGTGCTGCTGCGCCAGGGCGGCGCGGCGGTGATACTGCTCAACCTGATCGGCCTGGGGCTGGGCCTGTTCGGTGGCCGCCTGATCGGGCTGAGCCGGCCGCAGGCGTTCACCGTGGCCATTGAGTTGGGCATCAAGAACGGCACCCTGGGCCTGATGGTGACCCTGACCCTGCTGCAGTCGGACGCCATGTCCGTGCCGGCGGCGGTGTACGGGGTGATGATGTTCCTGTTCGGTTTCCTGATGATCGGCTATGCCCGCCTTACGGGCATCGGCCGGGCGCCGGTCACGTCCTGACCGGCGCGTTCGGGCGGGTTACTCCTCGCGGTCGGCGCGCCGCCGTTCCGCCAGGTTGATGCCCTTGAGGATCGAGAGCGCCTGGGACAGCGGGTAGTCACGGCTGGCCAGGGGCTCTTCGCCGCCTTTCTCCAGCGCTTCCTTCTGCGCCTGGTTGAGCAGGTGGTGAGGCAGGTCCGCTTCGCGGGGGCGCTGGTCTTTCAGCAGCTCGACGCTGGACACCTGCACCGGGATATCCGGCTCGATGCCTTCCGCCTGAATCGAACGGCCGTCCGGCGTGTAGTAGCGCGCGGTGGTCAGTTTCAGGGCGTTGTCGCCGCTGATCGGCAGCACCGTCTGCACCGAGCCCTTGCCGAAGGTGCGGGTGCCCACCACCACGGCGCGGCCCTGGTCCTGCAGGGCGCCGGCGACAATCTCCGACGCCGAGGCGGAGCCGCCGTTGACCAGCACCACCAGGGGCAGGCCTTCGATCTCATCGCCCGGGTTGGCTTTGTAGTCGTTGCGGCTCTCGCTCTCGCGGCCCTGGGTGTAGACGATCAGCCCGGAGTCGAGGAACAGGTCGCTGATTTCCACCGCGCCGCCGAGCACGCCGCCCGGGTTGTTGCGCAGGTCGAGGATCAGCCCGCTCAACTCGCCTTCGGCTTTCAGTTCGTTGAGGGCTTTCTTGGCTTCGTGGCCGGTGTTGTTCTGGAACTGGGACACGCGCAGGTAGCCGTAGCCGGGCTCCAGCACTTCGCTTTTCACGCTTTCCACTTTGATGCGGTCACGCTTGAGCGTCACCGGGCGCGGCTTTTCGTCGCCGTCGCTGAGCACCGAGAGGGTCACTTCCGAGCCCGCTTCGCCGCGCATCAGCTCCACCGCTTCCGCCAGGCTCAGGCCTTTGACGAAGGTGTCGTCGATCTTGAGGATCAGGTCGCCGGCCTGGATGTCGGCGCGGCTGGCGGGGGAGTCGTCGATCGGCGAGACCACTTTGACGAAGCCGTCTTCCATGGTCACTTCCAGACCCAGGCCGCCGAACTCGCCGCTGGTGGTGGATTGCAGGTCCTCGAACTGGTCCGGGGTCAGGTAGGAGGAGTGCGGGTCGAGCTCCATCAACATGCCGCGGATCGCCGCCTGGATCAGCTCTTTCTCGTCCACGTCCTGCACATAGGCGCCGCGCACCCGCTCCAGCACTTCCGCGAAGGCGCGCAGCTCGGTGACCGGCACGCCGTCCTGACGGGCCTGCTCATCGACTTCCGGGTCGGCGGCCAGGGTCGGGGCGGAGACGGATACGGTGAGGAGCAGGGCGGCGCTCAGTGCGGTGCGGCGGAGCAGGGGGTGAGACGTTTTCAGCATGTAATTCCCCAGACCAAGGGCATCATTGGACACTAGTTTCGGGCAATGGGCGGCAGTGTAACACGGCGGTCGCACCAGCGTGTCGGGTTCACCACCTTGCCCCGGTTGCGTATTTCGAAGTACAGCGCGCTGCGGCTGTTGCCGCCGGACTGGCCGGCCAGGGCCAGGGTGTCACCCACCGCGACCCACTCGCCCACATCGCGCAGCAGGCTTTGATTGTAGCCGTACAGCGTCAGGTAGCCACCGCCGTGGTCGACGATGGTGAGCAGGCCGTAGCCGCGCATCCAGTCGGCGAACACCACCCGCCCGGGGTGGATGGCGCGCACCGGCGTGCCTTCCTCCGCGGCCAGCACCACGCCTTCCCAGCGCAACGCGCCCTCACGGCTGGAGTTGAAGCTCGACAGCACTTCGCCGGGCACCGGCCAGGGCAGCTCGCCGGCCAGTTTGGCGAACGGCGTGCCGCGGTCGGCGGGGGCCATTTCCGGCATGCTGCGCTCCATCTCGGCGAGCAGTTTTTCCAGGCGCTGCTGGTCGGCGCGCAGGCGGTCGATGTCGCCGCCGCGCTGGTCCAGGGAGCGTTCCAGTTTGGCCAGGGTGGTCTCCCGTTCGCGGGCGGCCTGCTCCAGCTGCTCCTGGCTGCGCGCCAGCGCGGTGCGGCGGTCCAGCAGGTCGGCGCGGGCGTCGGCCACTTCCCGGGCCACCCGGCGCAGCTCCACCAGCTCGTCTTCCAGGTCGGCGAGGCGGTCGGTGCGGGCGCGCTGGAAGTATTCCTGGTAGCGCAGCAGGCGCGCGATCTGATCCGGCTCCTGCTGGTTGAGCATCAGCTTCAGCCGCTCTTCGCGGCCGCTCTGATAGCTGGCGCGCACCGTCTTCACCAGCCAGCGCAGCTGCACCTTCTTTTCTTCGGCCAGTTCCGCCTGCTCGGCCTCCAGCCGCGCCAGCCGCGACTCGGCCTGGCTGGCGTCACGCTCCAATTGGCGCCGCTCGCGGGTCAGCTCGCCGACCCGGGTTTCCGCCTCGCGCAGCTCGCTCTGCACCGAGTCGCGCTGGCGGGCTTCTTTCTGCTGGGCCTCGGACAGCGCCTCGATGCGCTCCTTGAGCGCTTCCAGCTGTTGCTCGGACGGCTCTTCGGCGGGCGCGCCGGTGCTGACCAGCACCAGCGCCGGCACGATCAGCAGCGTCAGTAATCGAAAATGGGGTTTCACGGGTTCCGTCATGGTGCCTTATCTTAACCGAGCGCTGGTGTGTATACTTGTCGCCGATTTTCCGCCGGCAGGAATGCAGTCATGGATCGTATCATCGAGTTCGTCACCAACCACTATATCCTGGTGTTCGCCTTTCTCGCGCTGTGGGGCGCCTTTTTCGTGATCGAGTCCCGCCGTGGCGGCAAGGCCATCACGCCGCAGTTCGCCACCAATCTGGTCAATCAGAAGGATGCGGTGATCGTCGACGTGCGCGCCGCCGACGAGTTCCGCGAGGGGCATATCCCGGGCAGTGTGAACATTCCCCAGAGCCAGGTCACGGACCGCATGGGCGAATTGGAAAAATATAAGGAAAAGCCGCTGATCCTGACCTGCAAGATGGGCAATCAGGCGGCGCACCTGGGGCGCCAGCTGCGCAACAAGGGCTTTTCCGAGCTCTACCGTATCCAGGGCGGCGTCACCGCCTGGCGCAATGATAACCTGCCGGTGTCCAAGGGCTGATGGCGGACGTCACCCTTTACAGCACCGGCTGGTGCCCGTTTTGCGTGCGCGCCAAGCGTTTGCTGGCGGGCAAGCACGCCCGCGTCCACGAGATCGACGTGGACCGGGAGCCTGACGCCCGCGGGGAAATGATGGCACGCAGCGGCCGCCGCACGGTGCCGCAGATATGGATCGGCGACCGCCACGTGGGCGGTTGCGATGAACTTTTCGCATTGGAGCGGGCGGGCGAACTGGACGACCTGCTTGCCGGATGACGGAACCGAACAACGGAGACAATCATGGCCGAAGAACAGAAAAAAACCTTCCAGTTGCAGCGCGTCTACCTTAAGGACGCCTCGTTCGAGTGCCCGGGGGCGCCGGACATCTTCCTGCAGGAGTGGAAGCCGAAGATGAACGTGCAGCTGAACAACAGCGCACGCCGCATCGGCGAAGGCACCGAGTACGAAGTGGAAGTGACGGTTACCGTCACCGCCAAATCCGAGGACGAGCAGAAGACCTTCTATCTGGCCGAAGTGAAGCAGGCGGGTATTTTCACCCTGGCCGGCATCGAAGGCGAAGAGCGCGATCAGCTGCTGGGCGCCTACTGCCCCAATGTGCTGTTCCCCTACGCCCGCGAAGTGGTGTCCGATCTGGTCGCCAAGGGCTCCTTCCCGCAGATGATCCTGCAGCCGCTCAACTTCGAGGCGCTCTACCAGCAGCAGCGCGAGAAGCAGCAGAGCGGCGACGGCGAGCCGTCCACCGTCCAGTAATCGATTGGTTCAGATCGCGCCGGGGTAGCCGAGCTGCCGCCAGGCTTCGTAGAGCGTGATCGCCACCGCGTTACTGAGATTCAGACTGCGGCTGTTGGCGCCCATCGGCAGCCGCAGCCGCTGCTCCGGCGCCAGCCCTTCCAGGATATGGGCGGGCAGGCCCCGGGTTTCCGGCCCGAACAGCAGCACGTCCCCGTCCTGAAACCGTACCTGGCTGGGCGCCGGGCCGCCCTTGGTGGTCAGCGCGAACTGGCGAGCGGTGGGGTAGTCCCGGCAGAAGCTGGGGTAGTCCGGGTGCACGGTGACGTTGGCGTATTCACTGTAGTCCAGCCCGGCGCGGCGCAGGCGCCGCTCATCCAGCTCGAAACCTAGCGGCTCGATCAGATGCAGGGCGGCGCCGGTGTTGGCGGCCAGGCGCATGATGTTGCCGGTGTTGGGCGGTATTTCCGGCTCGAACAGAGCAATATTCAGCATTCACGGATCCCGGGTTATAAAAGCGGGTAAATGGTAGCGTGTTGTCGACAGGGATGCGCGCAACAGAGGAGAGCCACCCATGAAGCGTGTCTACGAAGCCGGTGACGGCCTGGAAGCGCACATGCTGGCCGGCTTGCTGGAGCAGTCCGGCATCGTTGCTCAGGTGCGTGGCGACATGCTGCAGGGCGCGGTGGGCGAGTTGCCCGCTTCCGGGTTGGCCAGCGTGTGGGTGAACGAAGACGATGAGGCCCGCTCGCTGGAGGTGATCGCCGACTACGAGGCCAGCCAGCCGCCGCCCTCCGGGCCGACGCTGCGCGAGCGCATCCGCGAGCCGGGGCGTGCCGAGACGGACAGCACCCGCGCCTTCCGCAAAGGCCTGTTGATCGGGATGTTTCTCGGCGCGGCCTTGATGGCCTGGCTGCTGTAGAACCCGGCGCTCACAAAAAAGGCCCCGGAAGGGCACTGCTGTCCCACAGTTGGCGGCCTCATAGGGCGAACCTCATTTGAGGTTCGCCCTTTTTACTTCGCCCCGGGTCCGGATTGAGGATCTCCGCCAGGGTTCGGCGGTCGAACAGACTTAACTGCAGCACCCGCATGATCCGCTGAACCGTCCAGCCCGCCCGGGCACTGTGCCGGGCAAACGCCACCAGCAAGTAAGTGATCATGGCGATCCACAACTGGGTCAGCACCGCGTTCCTCGAGGTCCCCACGAACGCCTTGATCTTCAGGTTCTGCTTGATCGTCTTGAAGAAGATCTCGATCCGCCAGCGGTCCTTGTACAAGGCCGCGATGGTCGCCGCGCTCAGACCAAAATGGTTGGTCAGGAACACGTAATGCTTGCCCGTCTCCCGGTCAACGAAGCCCACCCGCCGCAGGCGCGGCGCTCCGCGCTTGAGGGCGTGCGCGCTGTTGAGCTGGATGGTCTGGTCGCAGGTCAGTCCCTTGGATCGGTCCACCGGACGCCGCTCCTCGACCCGGTAAATGGCGTTCGGCCTGAGCCGGGTGACGAAGAAAACCCCTTGATCCGTCAACGACTTATACCAGCCGTAATCCACATACCCTTTATCGAACACCACGATGCTGCCCTTCGGGAAGACGAACCGCCGTCCCTGCACCAGGTCGTTCTCGTTGCCGTCACCCAGCGCCACGAACTCCGGTACATCGGTGCCGTGGTTGAGCCCCACGCTCAGCTTCACGTTGCCCGCGTCCGGCCGATAGGCCGCCCACGGGAACAGCTTCAGCGACAGATCGATGGCGCTGGCATCCAGTGAGTAAAGCGGGTTCTTGAAGCGGAACTTGTGCCGCCCCGGCAGGCTCTTGCAGTGCTGCAGCAATCGCCCGAAAAGGGCCTGATACAACGCCGCCGGTTGCTTCTCATTGATCCGGGCCAGGGTCGAACGGGGGATCGGCTTGGCGCCGAGGTGGTAGAGCTTGTGGCGCTGGCTTTCCAGGTTCGACTGGATATCCCGCAGGCTTTGCCGACCGGAGAGCTGCGACATGGCCATGCCGACGAACTGATCCCAGCGCGACGCCGAGCGCAACTTCTGGCCGTGATGGTGCTCCCGCGCCAGCCTCTCAAAGTCATGTCTGGACAGGGGCTTGAGCAGTTGGTGAAACGCGGTGTTATGATGTGACAAAGCCTGGACCTCCCGGAATACAACGTTTTCTCGACAAAAACATTGTACCCGGGTGGTTCAGGCTTTTTCTTTATGTCCCTTCAACTGTGGGACAGCAGTGCCCGGAAGGGGCCTTTTTTTGGCGCCGCTGTTAGCGGCTGGCGCGTTTGCGCTCGGTCTCGGTGAGCAGCTTCTTGCGCAGGCGGATGTGGTTGGGGGTGATTTCCGCCAGCTCGTCGTCTTCGATGAAGTCCAGGGCCTGCTCCAGGCTGAAGCGTACCGGCGGGGTGAGAATCACGTTCTCATCGGTGCCGGAGGCGCGCATGTTGGTGAGCTGCTTGCCCTTGGTGGGGTTCACCACCAGGTCGTTGCCGCGGCTGTGGATGCCGATCAGCTGGCCTTCGTAGACTTCCACGTTGGGCTCGATCAGCATGCGGCCGCGCTCCTGCAGGTTGAACAGGGCGAACGCCAGCACCTTGCCTTTGACCATGGAGACCAGCACGCCGTTGTTGCGCTGGGCCATGTCGCCGGCCTTGAACTCACCGTAGTGGCTGAAGGTGCTGTTGAGGATGCCGGTGCCGGAGGTGAGCGTCAGGAACAGGCTGCGGAAGCCGATCAGGCCGCGGCTGGGCACGATGAAGGTGAGGCGCACCCGGCCCTTGCCGTCCGGCTCCATGTTGGTCATTTCGCCGCGGCGCAGGCCCAGTTGCTCCATGATGGCGCCCTGGTGCTGCTCTTCCACGTCGGCCATGACGTTTTCGTAGGGTTCCTGCTTCTTGCCGTCCACCTCGCGCACGATCACCTGCGGGCGGCCCACGGCCAGCTCGAAGCCTTCACGGCGCATGTTCTCGATCAGCACCGACAGGTGCAGCTCGCCACGGCCGGAGACGCGGAACTGGTCGGCGCTGCCGGTCTCTTCCACGCGCAGGGCCACGTTGTGCTTGAGTTCCGCTTCCAGGCGCTCGCGGATCTGGCGGCTGGTGACGAACTTGCCGTCCTGGCCGGCGAACGGCGAGGTGTTGACGTGGAACACCATGCTCACGGTGGGCTCGTCCACGGTCAGCGGCGGCAGGGCCTCCACCTTGTTGGGGTCGCACAGGGTGTCGGAGATATCCAGCGGGTCCATGCCGGTGACGCAGACGATGTCGCCGGCGCCGGCTTCCGGCACGTCCACCCGGTCGAGGCCGTGGTAGCCCATGATCTGCAGGATGCGGCCGTTACGCACCTTGCCTTCGCGGTCGATGATCTTGACCGAGGAGTTGGCTTTGATTTTGCCGCGCTTGATGCGGCCGATGCCGATCACGCCCAGGTAGCTGTTGTAGTCCAGCGAGGAAATCTGCATCTGGAACAGGCCGTCCTGTTCCACTTCCGGCGCCGGTACGCGGTCGATGATGGTCTGGAACAGGAAGGTCATGTCGTCGCCGAGCTGGTCCGCTTCCGGGCCGGCCACGCCGTTGAGGGCGGAGGCGTAGACCACCGGGAAGTCGAGCTGCTCGTCGCTGGCGCCGAGGGTGTCGAACAGGTCGAACACCTGGTCGATGACCCAGTCCGGACGGGCGCCGGGGCGGTCCACCTTGTTGACCACCACGATCGGCTTGAGGCCGGCGGCGAATGCCTTCTGGGTCACGAAGCGGGTTTGCGGCATGGGGCCGTCCACCGCGTCCACCAGCAGCAGCACCGAGTCGACCATGGACATGACCCGCTCCACCTCGCCGCCGAAGTCGGCGTGGCCGGGGGTGTCGACGATGTTGATCTGGTAGTCGCCGTACTTGAGGGCGGTGTTCTTGGAGAGGATGGTGATGCCCCGTTCCTTCTCCAGGTCGTTGGAGTCCATCACCCGTTCCACGTCGCCGGCGCGATCTCCCAGGGTGCCGGACTGTTGCAGCAGCTTGTCCACCAGGGTGGTCTTGCCGTGGTCAACGTGGGCGATGATGGCGATATTGCGCAGGCGTTCAATCACAGAAATGGCTCCGTAGGGAAAAAAGTCGCTCTCCGTCCGTTGGCGGACCAGCGTGAAAATGCGTCCGCGACCGGCCGGAAGGGCCCGTGAAACGGAGTGGGAGGCGGATTAGGCGGCGCATTGTACAGCCCTTGTACCCACGGAAGCCACACGAAGGTGTGTCATGGCATAATGTGACCCGGTGCAAAGTTTTACTTTTGTTGCTCCGGTTGGCCTCTGACTGCCCTAGAATGTCGCAACCAAACACGGGTCAGCCGGTCTCAGCAACGTGCGCCGAACGGCCGCGCGGGCCGAGGAACCGTCGACGGGCGCCAGGGCTGGCTTCCGTTCCGTGGCTGACCGCCCGTGACGAAAGTATTGGAATAAGGCTGAAAAATGCGTTCTGTGAAATTGCACGCCCGGCTGCTCGCCGCTTTTTTGTTGTTGCTGGGGGTCGGCAGTATTGCCTACCAGATATTGGTCCAGAAAGTGCCGCTCACCGAGAGCGAGAGTGACCCGGTATGGGTGGTGGACGCCCAGGTCAGTTTCCAGGCGCGGGAGAACACCCCGATCAAGGCGCGCATGTATGTGCCGCCGCTGGAGAGCGGTTTCACCGCCCTCAATGAAAGCTTTATCTCCAACAACTACGGCGTCAACGTCAACCGGGAGAACGGCAACCGGGTGGTCACCTGGTCGGCGCGCCGGGCCGAGGGGCGGCAGAACCTGTATTACCGGTTGATGCTCACCTCGCGCTTCGCCGAACCGGCGTCGGTGCCCGAGGACGGCCCCCAGTTCCGCGCCGCGCCGCCGCTGGAGGGCCCGGAGCGGCTCGCCGCCGATGCGCTGCTGGCGCCGATCCGCCAGCACTCCGCGGACGTGGAGACCTTCGTCAGCGAGACCATCAAGCGCGTCAACAACATGGAAAGCGACAATGTGCGCCTGCTGCTCGGCGGCGACCGCAGCCCGGAGAACCGCGCCCGGGTGGTCGACCTGCTGCTGGCGGTGGCGCATATTCCCGCCGAGCCGGTGCACACCCTGGAGCTCAACGAGAGCCGCGACCAGGAGCCGGAGCTGTGGCTGCGCACCTACAACGGCAAAAGCTGGCTGTATTTCAACCCGCTGGACGGCCGCCAGGGGCTGCCGGAGGACCGGCTGGTGTGGTGGAGCGGCGACAAGCCGCTGCTGGCGCTGGAAGGCGCCCGCAACGCGGATGTGGATTTCGGCGTTCACCGCAACGAGATGAGCGCGCTGCAGCTGGCCCAGTCGCTGCGTTTCCAGGATCAGAGCAGCTTTATCGACTATTCCCTGTATGAGCTGCCGGTGCCGTCCCAGCAGCTGTTCCGCATCCTGATGATGATTCCGGTGGGCGTGCTGCTGGTGCTGCTGATCCGCTCCCTGGTCGGCATGGAGACCCTGGGCACCTTCACGCCGGTGCTGATCGCCCTGGCGTTCCGCGAAACCGAGGTGATCTGGGGCGTGCTGCTGTTCACCTTCATCACCGCCATCGGGCTGTCGGTGCGCGGCTATCTGGAACACCTGAAATTGCAGTTACTGGCGCGGCTGTCGATCGTGCTCACCTTCGTGGTGATCCTGATGGCGCTGATCAGCCTGGTGGGCTACAAGCTGGGGCTCTCCACCGGCCTGTCGGTGGCGCTGTTCCCGATGGTGATTCTGACCATGGTGATCGAGCGTATCTCGATCGTCTGGGAGGAGCGTGGCGGCGGCCAGTCGCTGAAGGTGGCCATCGGCACCCTGATCGCGGCGGTGCTGTGTCACCTGCTGATGGTCTGGCAGCCGCTGGTGTACTTCGTGTTCACCTTCCCCGGCGTGTTGCTGGTGCTGGCGGCGGTGATGGTGCTGATGGGCCATTACCGGGGTTATCGCCTGGCGGAGCTGATGCGCTTCCGGGCGATGACCGATGAAGGTGGCCGCTGATGTTCGGAATCCGCACCTGGAGGGCCCTGCGCCGCCGTGGCGTGATGGGCATCAACCAGCGCAACGGCGACTATGTGCTGGCCTACAACGACCGGCGCCTGTACCCGCTGGTGGACGACAAGATCCGCACCAAGAAGCTGGCCCTGGACGCCGGCATCCAGGTGCCGGACATGTACGGCATCATTGATACCGAGCAGGGCATCAGCAAGCTGCAGCACATCGTCGAGACCCACGGTGACTTCGTGATCAAGCCGGCCCAGGGTGCCGGCGGCGACGGCATCATGGTGATCTCGGACCGCTTCGAGGGCTACTACCGGGGCGCCTCCGGCCGCATGATCAGCCCCGAGGAGCTGGAGTTTCATATCTCCGGGATCATCTCCGGCATCTATTCCCTGGGCGGCCACCGCGACCGCGCCCTGATCGAGTACCGGGTGCGCTCCACCGACCTGTTCGACCGCATCAGCATCGGCGGCGTGCCGGACGTGCGCATCATCGTGCTCAAGGGCTACCCGGTGGCGGCCATGCTGCGCCTGCCCACCCGCCAGTCCGACGGCAAGGCCAACCTGCACCAGGGCGCCATCGGCGTGGGCGTGGACATCGCCACCGGTGTCACCCTGAGCGGCACCTGGCACAACCTGAAAATCGACCGGCACCCGGACACCGCCCATCCGGTGGCCGGCGTGCAGATTCCCGACTGGGAAGCCTGCCTGGAGCTGGCGGCGCGCTGCTATGAGCTCACCGGGCTGGGTTATCTGGGCGTGGATCTGGTAATGGACAAGCACAAGGGCCCGTTGATGCTGGAGCTCAACGCCCGCCCCGGGCTGAACATTCAGATCGCCAACGACGACGGCCTGCTGCGCCGCTGCCGCATCGTCGAGGATCATCTCGACGGCCTGGACTGGAAGCTGGAGCCGGTGGCCCGCCGGCTGACGCTTGCCAAGCGCGAGTTCGCCGTGGCCCGCCTGCCGGAAGCCCCCGAAGCGCCCTGACCCCGGCGCTTCGTCAACAAAGCGTGATTTGCTATACTCTGCCGCCCGTTTCCGACCATCTCCTTTAAAACAGGGCGAGTATTGTTATGTCCGAGGCAGTCGCACCCGTCACCCGGCCCAGCGCCGACCCGCTCCAGCGCCGCGCCATCGCGCTGGTGTCCGGCGGGCTGGACTCCATGCTGGCGGTAAAAGTGATGCAGGAGCAGGGCATTCACGTGGAAGGGGTGAACTTCTTCACCGGCTTCTGCGTGGAGGGCCACACCCACGCGATCCGCAAGAAAGACAAGGACAAGAACAAGCGCAACAACGCCCTCTGGGTGGCCGAGGAGCTGGGCATCAAGCTGCACATCATTGATATCTCCGAGGAGTACAAGGATGTGGTGCTCAACCCCAAGCACGGCTACGGCGCCCATCTGAACCCCTGCCTGGACTGCAAGATCTTCATGGTCAACCAGGCCACCTTGATGCTGAACAAGGCCCGTGAGCTGGCCGGCGAGAAGGGCTTCGATTTCATCATCACCGGCGAGGTGGTGGGCCAGCGGCCCAAGAGCCAGCGCAAGGAAACCATGCCCATCATCAGCAGCGAGTCCGGCGCCGACGACCGCCTGCTGCGCCCGCTCAGCGCGCTCAACCTGCCCGAGACGCTGCCCGAGCGCGAGGGCTGGGTGGACCGCTCGCGGCTGCACGATTTCTCCGGCCGCAACCGCAAGCCGCAGATCGAGCTGGCGCGGCGTTTCGGCCTGGAGGACTATGCCCAGCCCTCCGGCGGCTGCTGCTTCCTGACCGACGAATCCTATTCCCGCAAGCTGGCCGACCTGTGGCAGGCCCGCAACGAGCGCCGCTACGAGCTGGACGACATCATGCTGCTGAAAGTGGGCCGGCATATCCGCCCGCAGCCGCACCTGAAGCTGATCATCAGCCGCGAGGAAGGCGAGAACCGCTTCCTGGAAGGCTACCGCTACCAGTTCACCAGCCTCACCACGGTCAGTTGCCCCGGCCCGCTGGCGCTGGTGGACGGACGCTTCGAATCGGAAGCGGAGCTGGAGCAGGCCGCCGCCATCGTGGCGCGCTACTCCAAGGGCCGCGGCGACGACACCGTCACCGTGGAGGTCAAGGACCCGGGCGGCGTTGCCCGCGAGGTGCGCATCGCGCCGGCACGGCCCGAGGACATCCCGAAAACCTGGCTGGTGGCCTGACCGCGATGACCGACGAAACCCTTCACGAACTGGATGTGCGCCGCCAGCTGTGCCCCATTCCAGTGATCAAGACCCAGAACAAGGTCGCCGAACTGGCGCAGGGGGAGGTGCTGAGGGTAACCTGCACGGACCCGGGGGCGCTCAACGACATTCCCGCCTGGTGCCGAATCAATGGCCACGAGGTGCTGGCCACGGAGGAGGGCGACCTGGAGGTGGTGATCACCCTGCGGGTTGGTGAACCTTCCGTTGCACTCTAGTGGTGCACAAATACCAAGAAAGCACCTGTTTGGTGCATGATATCCGAATACAAGCGCGCTGATCGGGCTCAATACAGGCTGCTGCGCCAAAAAAGGGCTGGCACAGTATTTGCTGACCTATTGGCATGCAGGCCTAGTTGGCCGAGACTAACGGTTCTTCGCGCGGCCGTCCCCACGGCGGAGGCGAGTAGCCAGACACATACCCGTTCCAGGAGGATGCTCAACAATGTCTGAAAAGACGCTGAAACTGATTAAAGATAACGACGTGAAGTGGGTGGATCTGCGTTTTACCGACAGCCATGGTAAAGAGCAGCACGTGACCCTTCCCGTCGGCGAGATCGACGACGACTTCTTCCAGGACGGCAAGATGTTCGATGGTTCCTCCATCGCCGGTTGGAAAGGCATCAACGAATCCGACATGATTCTGCTGCCCGAAGACGAAACCGCCGTTCTCGACCCGTTCACCGACGTGGCCACGCTGAACCTGCGTTGCAACATCGTTGAGCCGACTACCATGCAGGGTTACGAGCGTGATCCGCGCTCCGTGGCGCTGCGTGCCGAGGAATACCTGAAGTCCACCGGTATCGCCGACACCGCCCTGTTCGGCCCGGAGCCGGAATTCTTCGTGTTCGATTCGGTACAGTGGAAGTCCGACATGTCCGGCGCCATGTACAACATCTACTCCGAAGAAGCGGCCTGGGTGTCCGCCGATGAGTTCGAGAAGAACAACATCGGTCACCGTCCCGGCGTCAAAGGCGGCTACTTCCCGGTACCCCCGGTGGACAGCCTGCACGACCTGCGTGGCGCCATGTGTTCCGCCATGGAGCAGATGGGCCTGGAAATCGAAGTGCATCACCACGAAGTGGGCACCGCGGGCCAGTGCGAGATCGGTGTGGGCGCCAACACCCTCACCAAGAAAGCCGACGAAGTGCAGATCCTCAAGTACTGCGTGCACAACGTGGCCCACGCCTACGGCAAGACCGCCACTTTCATGCCCAAGCCGCTGATCGGTGATAACGGTTCCGGTATGCACGTGCACATGTCCCTGGCCAAAGACGGCAAGAACCTGTTCGCCGGTGACGAGTACGCGGGCCTGTCCGAAGAAGCGCTGTTCTACATCGGTGGCGTGATCAAGCACGCACGCGCCCTGAACGCCTTCACCAACGGTTCCACCAACTCCTACAAGCGTCTGGTGCCCGGCTTCGAAGCCCCGGTAATGCTGGCGTACTCCGCCCGTAACCGTTCCGCTTCCATCCGCATTCCGTGGGTGAGCAACCCGAAAGCGCGTCGTATCGAGACCCGCTTCCCGGATCCGTCCGCCAACCCGTACCTGTGCTTCGCGGCACTGATGATGGCCGGCCTGGACGGCATCAAGAACAAGATCCACCCGGGCGACGCCATGGACAAGGATCTCTACGATCTGCCGGCGGAAGAAGCCAAGGACATCCCCACCGTGGCGCACACCCTGACCATGGCACTGGATGCTCTGGAAGCCGATCACGAGTTCCTGACCCAGGGCGACGTGTTCACCAAGGACATGCTGGAAGGCTACATCGAGCTCAAGCGCAGCGAAGTGGAGCGTCTGAACATGACCCCGCATCCGGTCGAGTTCGACATGTACTACAGCTGCTAAGCCTCACGGCGACCGCAGTCCCCGAAAAGCCCGGCCTTCGCGCCGGGCTTTTTTTGGGTTCATCGCGGATTACCGGGAAAAGCGGCTTTGATCTTCAGGAAGAAGTAGTCGCTGTCCCGGTAGCCATAGGCCATACGCTTGATGACCTTGATGCGGTTGTTCATGCCCTCCAGCACGCTGCTG